>ENA-OZKM01000037-OZKM01000037.1-human-gut-metagenome-genome-assembly--contig:-NODE-37-length-47453-cov-6.465336_pt1 | contig 47453 bp, 50 predicted proteins | sample MGYA00244822_ERZ653755 | MGnify/ENA primary metagenome ERZ653755 (study PRJEB26926, sample SAMN06165342) | human gut metagenome | biome: ENVO:00009003; feature: ENVO:2100002; material: ENVO:00002003...
ATACGGGTGTAAATATAAAAATTATTTTATAAAAAAACAAAAACAGAAAATTTCACCAGCTATCTATTTCCGCAATAAATGATCCACGACGAGATTCCTGCTTTCGGCGAAACGCCGGATCTCATCCTGCTGGTTGGCAAGATGCTGTTTTCCCATGCTGACACGTAAATAACCTATTATCATAATACAAATGATTTTAACCGAGGCAACGTCGCCTCGGTCGGTAAAGGTAAGCGTATGCTTCGGGAGCACCGGAATACAAAACCTTCCGGCATAAACAGTCCGGACCAGCCGCAAAGCCCGGAAAATAGATGGAATTATCATATTCGTTCGCACCGAATGATCCCCACAGCGGTTTTCTACCTCCGAATTTGGATTTTTGCCGGATTTTGCTTAATTTGGTGATATTGATCCTCTCGGACAAAGGCTACCTTCCATGACGAAACACACGATAATATTTATGACATTATTCATTTGTTCGAGTTGTCGTAGCTTGCAGGGCACGGTATTTTGCATCGATCGGCAATCGGACAATCTCAACAATCGGTTAAAATTATCGGACTACACCCTGGACCGAGCAGGCAATTCCATGATTACGGATCGGGATACGATCTATCGGTTAGCGCTGCTTTTAGGTAACGATACGACGGGATACGGAAATTGGAAACAATATTATCGAATTCCTTTCGACGGGAATCGTACCATGAGATTGGTCCTCGACGGAGGCGACGATCCGGGGCCGCGAGAATATTTAATATTGCACGACGAACACGGTAAAATTGTTCGCTATATCGAAATTGCGGCGGAATATGGAGATGGTCCCCGCTCAAAAAAAATATATAGCGTGCTGACTAAAGACAGCCTGTATGTTTACACGGTTACTACGGAAGCATTTTTGACCGGCGACGATTTTATAGACGATACGAAACCTGCAACAGCGGATACGATGAAAAAAAGCTACCATATCGGCGACTTGACAGCGATTTACAGGTAAAACTTAGTTAAAGATTGTTCGGGCAAAGCTCAAAATTTCTCAGCAGCTCAAAATAATTCCGACATTTTACGGCATCGGATTTGGCATTATCGGAAATATTGCGTAATTTGGGTTGCAATTCGATACTCTTTGATGGCAAAAGCGACTGTACGAATTTTCAAAAATCACGGATTCAAACAAATCAACCGGAATATCGAAGAACTGAAATTTACCCTATTAAATTATAACACGGTCAGTTTCCTACGTAAAATCCGGCAGGAAAAACCGCAGCGGCAGCGAATATGAAACGAATAAGTTTTCTGGCGATATTCTTCGTCATCGCTTCTCTCGGTGCCATCCACGCCCAACAACGCACGGGTTTCGCCTATTACGACCTCGACCGCCTCTACGACACGATCCCGTCGCTCTTCTACGACGACACGGACTACACACCCGAAGGACGGCTGCGCTGGAGCGGCGAGCGTTACCGCGCCAAAGTCGAACGGGCGGGCGCTGTAATCGGCCGGATGGCGATGCCGCTCGCAGGAGTGTATGGAGTCGAAAACGAGGAGGTTGTCAAAGACTTGGTCCGGGCGTCGGACCTGCCGTACAGTTATGTGCACCGCACCCTCAATACGCTGGACGGGATGGATTTCGCCTTGCTCTACTATGCCGACCGGTTCTTCACGGAACGTATCGAAACAGGTTATGGCTACCTCTGCGTCGAGGGTATGCTGGACGGCAAGCCGACAGCCGTATTGCTGACACGCGGCGACCGATATGCCGCTGAACTGCTGGAGGAGCTGCGCGAACGAACACCCGGCATCCGGATCCTCTGTGCAGGCAAGCTCCCGTCCGGAACTGCGGAAAAGCTCTCGCTCAGAGACGCATTGGCTCCGGCCGAGCGCCGAGGGCGGGGCAATGCCTACGCACGGGGCGGCTGGTGGCTGCACGACCGAATCCTGACAGACACGGCGCTGACCGTCATCCGGGCCGATGTTTTCGCCCGGCGCGACCTGCTCGATCCCCGCAGCGGAACGCCCCTGCCGACCTATCGGCGACAACGCTATACGGGTGGCATCGGCCGATATTTTCCAATATTTTTATATATTAAATAAGTTTTTTGATTATCCGAAAAATCATCGTATCTTTGCCCCTCCGGAAAAGACGGTTTTTTCACCGTTGCCTTCCCAATGGAAGGCCTCGCCCGCAGCCCGGCGGAAACAACTCTGAAACAGCACATTTATTGGGAAAAACACTATTATAATCAACAACGACAAGTTATGGCAGACGTTAAACGAGTCTATACCTTCGGCAACAAGGAAGCGGAAGGTAACGGCAAAATGAGGGAACTGCTCGGCGGTAAGGGTGCGAACCTGGCCGAAATGAACCTGATCGGTATTCCGGTTCCCCCGGGATTCACCATCACCACCGAAGTATGCAGCGAATACTACGCACAAGGACGCGAGAAAGTCGTGGGGCTGCTTCGCCCCGAAGTGGAGAAGGCGATGAAGAACATCGAAAAACTGACCGGCATGAAGTTCGGCGACAAAGAGATGCCGCTGCTGGTATCGGTCCGTTCGGGTGCACGCGCTTCGATGCCGGGCATGATGGACACCATCCTCAACCTGGGTATGAACGACCAGGCCGTGGAAGCCGTAGCCAAGCGCACGGGCAATCCCCGTTTCGCATGGGACTCGTACCGCCGTTTCGTACAGATGTACGGCGACGTGGTGCTGGGCATGAAGCCCGCTTCGAAAGAGGAGCACGATCCGTTCGAGGAGTTGATCGATGCGCAGAAAGAGAAGCGCGGCGTGAAAAACGACACCGACCTGACGACCGACGACCTGAAGGAGCTGGTGCACAACTTCAAGGCAGCTGTAAAGAAACAGACCGGCGAGGATTTCCCGGCAAATCCCTGGGATCAGCTCTGGGGCGCTATCTGCGCCGTATTCGGTTCGTGGATGAACGAGCGTGCCATCCTTTACCGCAAGCTCAACAACATTCCGGCGGAATGGGGCACGGCCGTATCGGTACAGGCGATGGTATTCGGCAACATGGGCGACAACTCGGCGACGGGCGTAGCCTTCTCGCGCGACGCCGCAACGGGTGAGAACCTCTTCAACGGCGAATACCTGATCAACGCGCAGGGCGAAGACGTGGTAGCGGGTATCCGTACACCCCAGCAGATCACCATCGAGGGTTCGCGTCGCTGGGCGAAAGCACAGAACGTATCGGAAGCCGAGCGTCGCAGCAAATACCCCTCGCTCGAGGAGGTGATGCCGGCCGTATATAAAGAACTCAACGAGATACAGCACCACCTGGAGCAGTATTTCAAGGATATGCAGGACATCGAATTCACGATCCAGGACGGCAAACTCTGGATGCTCCAGTGTCGCAACGGCAAGCGTACGGGCGCCGCGATGGTCAAGATTGCCATGGACATGCTGCGCGAAGGCCTGATCGACGAAAAGACCGCCGTACTGCGCTGCGAGCCGGCCAAACTCGACGAGCTGCTCCACCCCGTTTTCGACAAGACGGCGATGAAAAACGCCAAAGTCATCGTGAAGGGACTGCCCGCATCGCCGGGCGCAGCGACCGGTCCGGTGGTATTCTTCGCCGAAGATGCCGAAAAAATGCTCAAGGAGAAAAACCAACGTGCGATTCTGGTCCGCATCGAAACTTCGCCCGAAGACCTGAAGGGCATGCTCGACGCCGCCGGCATCCTGACCGCACGCGGCGGCATGACCTCCCACGCCGCGGTCGTAGCGCGCGGCATGGGCAAGTGTTGCGTATCGGGTGCAGGCGAGCTGCAGATCGACTACAAGGCACGTACGATCCGCGTAAACGGATATGAAATCAAGGAGGGCGACTGGATTTCGCTCAACGGTTCGACGGGCGAAGTTTATCTCGGCCAGGTGGCTACGCAGGCCGCCGATCTGAGCGGCGACTTCGGACAGCTCATGGAGCTGGCCCGCAAATACTCGGTGCTGAAAGTACGCGCCAACGCCGACACGCCGAAAGATGCGGCGCAGGCCTTTATGTTCGGCGCCGAAGGTATCGGTCTCTGCCGCACGGAACACATGTTCTTCGAAGGCGACCGCATCAAGGCCGTACGCGAGATGATTCTCGCCGACGACGAAGCCGGCCGCCGCGTAGCACTCGCCAAGTTACTGCCGATGCAGCGCAGCGACTTCGAGGGGCTGTTCAAGGCGATGCAGGGCCATCCCGTGACGGTCCGCCTGCTCGATCCCCCCTTGCATGAATTCGTCCCCCACTTCGAGAAGGAACAGCGCGAACTGGCCAAGGACATGAACGTTCCCTACGAAAAGATCGCGGCCAAAGTGGAGTTGCTGGCAGAAGTCAATCCGATGCTGGGCCATCGCGGCTGCCGCCTAGGCAACACCTATCCCGAAATTACCGAGATGCAGACCCGGGCCATCATCGAGGCAGCTATGAACGTAAAGAAAACGGGGATTCCCGTACACGTGGAGATCATGGTGCCGCTGGTGGGCAACCACAAGGAGCTGCGTTACCAGAAGAACATCATCGACCAGACGGCCGAGAAGGTCTTCTCCGAACGTAACGACCGCCTGGAATACATGGTCGGCACGATGATCGAAGTTCCGCGTGCGGCAGTCACCGCCCACCAGATCGCCGAAGTCGCCGAATTCTTCTCGTTCGGCACCAACGACCTGACGCAGATGACGCTCGGCTTCTCGCGCGACGACATCGCCAAGTTCCTGCCGATCTACCTGGAGAAAGGCATTCTGAAGAACGACCCGTTCCAGATCCTCGACCGCAACGGCGTGGGACAGTTGATCCGCGAGGCGGTATTCAAAGGCCGCGGCACACGCGAAAACCTCAAATGCGGCATCTGCGGCGAACACGGAGGCGAACCTTCGTCGGTGGAGTTCTGCCACTTCGCAGGTCTGAACTACGTGAGCTGCTCTCCGTTCCGCGTGCCCATCGCACGCCTGGCGGCGGCGCAGGCTGCAGTAGAGGATACTCTCTAAAAATATCTTAGGCATTGATTTAGGCTGTAATGTCCTGTATGACAGGCATTACAGCCTAAACTGTTTTTATACGGTTCGTTCATTTGACCGCATAAATTGAGCCAAATATACGGCTCTCGCATACAAATTACATACGAAATTCTGATGCTGCGCATACAAAAGGACATACAAAAGTAATTCATTACAAACCAATAATTTATGGCAACATTTAAAGCAATCGTAAGGTACAAGAGAGCCGATGGCTTCTACCAAGTCTATATCCGTGTCGTTCACCGCTCAAAAATGGGATATATAAAGACAGACAAGTTTATCACCGATAAGCAGCTTACTAAAGCTGGTGAAATTAAGGATGCGGTAGTGAATGAATTTTGTTCGCGTGAAATATTACGCTACTCTGATATGATCAATCGTCATGAGGTATCAAACTATTCAGTCTCTGAGTTGATAGAATTTCTTCAGCACTCGGATGGTGATGCAAACTTTAGTGAGTTCGCAGCTAATTTCATTGCTCAAATGATAAATGGTGGTCATGCTCGAAATGCAAAGAATTATCAGCTTGCCGTTAATCATCTTGAACGATATTTGGGAACGACACAAATTATGTTCAGCACACTTACCTCTGTTGTTTTGAAAAAATGGATAGACAGTCTGGCAAAAACAAACCGAGCCAAAGAAATGTATCCTACTTGTGTGAGACAGATTTTCAAAAAGGCCATTATCGAGTTAAACGATGAAGAACGTGGCATCATGCGTATAAAGTTCAACCCTTGGCTGAAAATAAAGATTCCAAAATCAGACGGTACGGTGCAAAGGGCAATCAGTGCGGAAGCCTGCCGTGAGTTCTTCAACCGTCCGCTTCCAAAAACAAAGATGCTGTCTCCATTACCGGAGCTTGGCCGGGATGTGGCTCTTCTTTCGTTGTGCATCGGTGGCATCAATACCGTTGACCTTTACGAACTCAAAAAAAAGGACTACAACAATGGCATTATCGGCTATAAAAGAGCCAAAACCCGCAACAGCCGGAAGGACGAGGCATACATGGAAATGCGTATCGAACCATTTATCCAGTCCACTTTTGAGAAATATTTGTCCGGCGAGGACGATGAATACCTGTTCGTATTCCACAGCCGTTACAGCAATTCTGACAGTTTCAACGCAAATGTGAATATAGGAATACGCAAGATATGCGCCGATATGGGCATGAAAAAGGAGGACTACTACTGTTATTACACGTTCCGGCACACGTGGGCGACCATCGCCCAAAACGACTGTGACGCGAACCTTTATGAAGTGGCGTTCGGCATGAACCACAGCCACGGCCTGAATGTCACCCGTGGCTATGTCAAGATAGACTTCACCCCGGCATGGCGTTTGAACGCCAAGGTCATTGACTTCATCTTCTTTAGCGACGAGAAGAGCAAGCAAGGAAAAGCGCGTGACATTGAGGCTCCGGCAGACAAGCTGTTCCGCATATCCAAGAAGATGATGATTCGCGGACGGGCCTATTTCAAGGGAAAAGTGCTTTCCGAATTTACAGACATCGGTTTCAGCAATGTCGACCAAGTGATTGCCAAACTGACACGTGAACTTCCGAAAGACATACCAACCGGATGCACCGTACAGTTCCGCATCACCAACTGCGATACCCAGAAGGAGGTTGTCTATGAGAGAAGCAAGGGAAAAGGATTTTAGCCCGTTTGTCAGTAAGACCAAACACCTGACATGAGGGAAAAACACCATTCCATCCGAATACAGCACGAAGCCGTACCTACCCTTTCAAGACAGGTGCGGCTTTGCTGCTTCGCCCTTATCTTGAATCCGGCGGACGGTTTGCGCTACATCGCCCCAAGAGGATGCCGACTAATAGCAATAACCCCTTCCATAAAAGGACACATACCTTCTTCACCAGCCATCCGGCAAACCGCAGCACGTTCCTTGCCAGCCATAATACCAACCGCAGCAACAGCGAAAGCACGATGATGACCGGCACCAGGTATATTATCAGTAACAGTTCAAACATATACTCAAATTTAAGTGAAATCCATAAGCCAAACAAGGCTATTTTCCACCTTAAATATAGTGAAAATCAGTGAGATATGGAAATTTTACGATAACTATTTCCCGATAAAATCACTGGTTTTCAGATGAATATCATTACGCCTGCATATTAAGATAGCTTCATATCCATAGCTTGGGAGATACGGGTAAAATTGCCTGTTTTCCCAAAATCCGAGGTTGTCAGGTGCATATAAACCGTGTTTCTCTGACCTGATGAATGATAGCAAACAAATGTCATGGTCATCTTTGCCCCAGTCAGCCATTACTCTATTGCATCATACTGGAATATCAAGCTCATTATCAGTCTGAGAAACGAATGTCCGTGTTTCCTTTTTCCCTCTTGTTGTCGGATGAGCGGATAATGTTTCCGATAATTCACGGATGAATGAGCAAACATAACCATCCACCTGAAACTAATCCAACACTCATCTCATATTCCGAAATTCCATACGGTCGAAAGACATCATGCACATAAACCGAGATACATCCGGTCTGATATACCCGACAATCGGCTGCTCTCAATACCTCGGTCAAAATGATATGTTCCTTGAAGAATAGTGTTGTGCATTTTGTACGGAAGCCCCTCTCCACGGTAATTTTGGCGCAAAAACGAACCCGGGATGACATAGCCCTGCGTTGCAGGATTTTCCAAGCAAGTTGTACTTTTGTGGCCACAAAACTCCGTTTGTTCCCCCAAAAGTGACTTGCCGGATGCCATGCACCGGAGCGGCACCGCCGCTGTTTCGCCCTGCGAAATAAGGTAAGACAATCCCGGTTGCAAACAAACCGAAATATGAAGGAACATAGGAACAAGTATATCAAGGTAAGGATGACCCCGGAAGAAGTCCGGGCGTTCAAGGAGAAATCGGCCGGGTACAAGACCGTAAGCCATTACGTGCGTAAGGCACTCGAAGAATATTCAAACGTAAGCGTCAGGAAGCAGCTTGAACTCATGCAGGAACTCGGTTCGTTCTACCGGAGATACCAGGGCGAACTGTCCCATATAGGCGGAAACCTCAACCAGGCAGTAAAGCGCGCCAACGAGCTGGCGGTTGCAGGGTTGCTGCCCCCAAGCTATATCCGGGAAGTTCTGTTGCCGCTCATCCGGGACACACAGGAAACCGTCAACTGGATAAAGCGGCAGCTTGACATACTCACACTGAAAACTGGCAAACCCTAGAACTGCATATACATTAACCCCAGATAACACCACCCCAAAATGATAGCGACCATATTACCCGGAAGCGCGGACTTCCACGCCGTGGGTTACAACGAACATAAGGTATTGAAAGGACTTGCCCGGCTCATCGAGATGCGGAACTTCGGGACAATCGGTTTAGCAGGCAAACCCACCACGGAGGAGCTGACTGGCTACCTCAGGAAATACAGTTCCGCCAACAGCCGCATCCGCAAGCCCCAGTTCCATGTGGCCGTCAGCTGCAAAGGTCGTGAGATGACGGAATCCGAACTGATGGACTTCGCACACCGTTACCTCAAGGAGATGGGTTATGCCGAACCCGGACAACCGTGGCTCATCTACGCCCACCATGACACCGACAACACCCACCTGCACATCATCACCTCACGGGTCGCCCCGGACGGCAGGAAGATAGCCCACAGCCACGAGCGCAGGCGTTCCCAGGAAGTCATAGACAGGATTCTCGGCACGGACAGGCAAAAGAAGACTGCCGACGACATGGACGCGGCCAGACAATACACCTTCTCCTCTTTTGCCCAATTCAAGGCCGTCCTGACCTCAATGGGCTACGAAGCCTACAAGAAAGACGATACAGTATTCATCAAGCATGGCGGCAAGGTACAGCGGCAAATTCCCCTATCCGAAATCGAACAGCTTTTCAAAAGCGGTTACAGAGAACGCGCCCGTTGCCGTCAGCTGCGGAGCATCCTCAAAAAATACCGGGACGTGAGCGTTAACAAGGAAGAGTTGCAGAAAGAGCAGAAGGAAAAGTTCGGCATCGACCTCGTGTTCTTCGGCAGGAAGGACGCGCCCTACGGCTACATGATTGTCGACCACGCCCACCGCACCGTCATCAACGGGGCACGGGTACTGGCCACGGAAGAACTGCTGGACTTCGCCACCCCGGAGCAACGCTTTGCGCGCATAGAGGACTACATAGACCGGCTGCTTACCCTCAATCCGAAAATCACACAAGGCGAGATTTTCCAAAAGTTGAGGAAACAACGTGCCTATATCAAGAAAGGTGTCATCCACTTCGACGGGCAGACACGCCCGTTAAAGCCGTTCATGGCGGAAGCCATCGATCGGAACAACCGCATCCGTTTCATCGAGATGTTCCACCCGGCCACCGAAGCCGAACGCGACCTGCTCTGCAAAATCTTCAAGGTGAGCCGCCCCGACCTGGTGGAATTGTCAGGCGGCAGGCCGCAATCCCACACGGATGCCGTCAACCGACTGCATGAAATCTTCAATGATGAAAACGCATTCTCCGTGCGGAACGCCCTTCATGAGGAAGGCTTCATCATTCGCGAGGAAGCGGGCGCGGCATACGCCGTCCACTTCGGCAGGCATATCGTGATAGACCTTGCGGCGGAAGGGCTTGACACGGAACGGCTGAAACCCCGGCAACGGAAACAGCAGCCCCGACAGACACACTCCACCGGAAACGGCGGAAAGAAGATACACATGCACGGGCTGAAGGATTCCAGTGCCGGAAGCCATGCAGAAAAGCGTGAGTGGGAAGTTGGAGGCAAGGGTGGATACGACGACATTAACGACGGGCGCAACCTCAAACGATAGTCCAAGAGGGGAAAACGGAGACTCCCTTTTGTCACATTTTTAGCCGCATAGGCCATTCTTTTGCTTGTTACGTTACCCTAAACACTTCGGTCAGACAGACCGGAAGCACAAAAGTGTTGTGCTTTTCGTTACCGTCCTTTCCGGTGCATACTTTTGCACCGAACCAAACGACCGTGGACAAAATGATACAGACACCCGTCATCGTGACATTTGCCAACCAGAAAGGGGGAGTCGGCAAGACGACCCTCTGCGTCGCCTTCGCCAACTACCTTGTGACGAGGGGCGTGCGTGTCGTGGTCGTGGACTGCGATTTCCAGCACTCCATCCTGAAGTGCCGCAAGGCCGACATCAAGAAATACGGCGTGGATGCCGTACCCTACGACGTGCTGGCCTACGAGGCTAACGACAAGCAGGCCATGACCGTGCTCATGGAGAAGCTGCACAACGACCCCAGCATAGACGTGGTGCTCATGGACTCGCCCGGCAGCCTGAAGGCGGAGGGGCTGATACCCATGTTCGTCAACTCGGACATCATCATCGTGCCGTTCCACTACGACCTGGTGACCGTCCCCTCCACCGCAAGTTTCCTCATGTTCATTGACCGTCTGCGAAAAGCCGTGGACGGACGGATGAAAGCCCGGCTCTTCATCGTCCCCAATCTCCATGACGGACGGGTGGGCAAACGCTCCGAGCTGGAACTGTGGGAGAACACAGGAAAGACATTTGCCAACTACGGACAGGTGACGGACAAGATTCCCAAGCGGGCCGACATGGAGCGTTTCAGTACGGTTGCGGAACTGGACATGCAGGCCGCAATCGTCAGCCCGGTGTTCGACAGGATATACGCCGGAATCTTCGGCAACGGCATACCCAAAGACATGAACCATCAACAAACATAGCGCAATGAATAAGGAACTACAGATAGACGACCTCACCAGAGGCATCAACGACGAAGAACCCATGTTCAATGAAACGGAACGGCAGGAACAGGAAGCCCCGGCACCGGAAGCACGGGAGCATAATACCGCACATCCCGGCGACAAGTGCTGGCAGGACTTCATGGCCTACCTTGAAGTACCGGCGGACGGGGACGGCAAGGCAGGCCGCCTGGTCTGCAAGCTGGACCGCGACCTGGCCGACTCGCTCGACGACTGCGACATTCGGGGCCGCTGCCGTTCCGACCTCGTGAACGCCATCGTCCGCTCATTCTTCGAGAACCACCTTTCCCGGCTGGCGCAATACCGCCGCGAAAAGAAATCATTGTTCAACAACTACAAACCCGAATTCCATGCGTAAAATCAACTGGACAGAAGCCATGCTCTCCCGGCTTGCCGAGCTTTATCCCGTGGAGACCACCGCACATACTGCTTATATGCTCCAGATAGGTGTGACGGCCGTGAAGGAGAAAGCCCGCGAACTCGGACTGGAAAAGCTGGCCAAGAGCCGGTGGCTGGAACGTGCCGGACACATCAGCCGCCACTTCGACGACCGTTCCTACACCGAGATGGCCGGCGACCTGGGCGTCAGCCGCACCACAGTCAGCCGCATGGCACGCAAGCTGGGGCTGAGCCGGAGCAAGGCAAAGGGTTACGCGATGTCGTCCCGTGTTCGCCGCGAGATGGTCCGCCGCGAACGGCGCAGGGCAATCTTCGGGCTTGCCCCCCTCACACGCCTCAAGGTCATCTCACACCGCGCCAAGGTCAGGATACGCTCCCGGCTGAAAGCCAAGGGCTACATCACCGGCGTACACCGGAACATACTGTACTTCACCGAAGCCACATGCCGGAAAGCCCGGCTGGAAGCCAAAGCCGCCAGGCTCGGACTGGCCTTCCAGCCTTTTCCCGGAGACAACACACCATTATCCAATGCCATATAACCATGCAGTACGGACAAATCGTTTTTATCCTTTTCGTGGCAATGGCCTGCTATTACGCCTTCCTCATCTTCACGGACATCAGGAAAGCGCAGGCGGCACAGAACGCGGAGCAGGAGAACCATACGGAAGAAGATATAGACATATCGGACGAGGCAAGGAGCTTCCGCCCGACCAGAGTCAGCAGGGACGAGGAGAAGAAAGAGGATGCGGCAGGTGGAAAGCAGGAAGAAACACCGGCAGGCGCAACTTCCAACTTCCGCCGCCCCGGCTACCGTGAGGCCGTCATGACCGACGGCATCCTTGTGGACGACCTCATCCATGAAATCGACAGGCTGGCGGAAACCGGCACCGGCGACCTCGGCCTTGTCATATACACCTGCGAGAACGCAAGGTGAAAACACGTTCCTTTAGCGATGAAACAACCTTTTAATGATTAAAGAAATGCAGACACTAAAAAGAAAATGCCTACGCGCATTCGTCCGTTTCAAACAGTCAGCGTTCGCCCGGAAGGGCACGCTCGCCCTTGTGGCACTCACCCTCGCCGCCGGCAATGCAATGGCCGGAAGCAAGGGAGCGGCAGGCTTCACCAAGGCCACGCAGGAAGTAAGCTCCTACCAGACTCCCGTCTCTAACCTCATGAAAGCCATTGCGGCGGTCATCGTTCTCGTAGGTGCGTTCAATGTCTATTTCAAGATGCAGAACGGCGACCAGGACGTCAAGAAGACCATCATGCTGACCATCGGCGGTTGTATCGCGTTCATCGCATTGTCAGAGGCTTTGCCACTCTTCTTCACGTAAATCATGGAAGAGAATAAGAGTAATCAAGACGGTTTTCCCGTGTTCAAGGGACTCCAGAAGCCGTTGGAGTTCATGGGCATCCGCGGCCGCTTCCTCACGCTGGCAGCGGTGGCCATAGGTGTGTCCTTCGTGGGATTCATCGTCTTCTCCATCGCCCTTGGAAAACTTGCCGGGTTCATCGCCATGCTGGTGATGGCCGCCGCAGGGCTGGCCACCATCTTCGTCAAGCAGCGCGGCGGACTGCACAACAAGAAACGGGCGAAGGGCATCTACGTCTATAAGAACATCCGAAAAACGAATTGAAAAAAAACAACAAACAGAAAGCAACCGATGGCACAGAATAGGAAACGGGCATTCGAAGGGCTTTACTCCCAGCTGGAAGAGACGGACGGCCATGCCGTCCTCTTTTCCGCCAGGGGTGAACCTTCAGTCATATTCGAGATGGCTAACCCCGTGCAGCAGCTATGCACGGACGCGGAGCAGTACCTGCGCTTCCAGGACGTGCTCTCCAACCTCGTGCAGACTCTCGGCGAAGGCTACGCCTTGCAGAAGCAGGACATCTTCTGCAGACAGGCCTACCACCACGACGTGCCGGAGGATGCGGAGTTCCTGACGCGGAGCTACTTCCGCTACTTCGAGGGAAGGGAGTTCACCGAGATACGCACCTATCTTATTATCACGCAGGAGGCGCAGCGCGGCCAGTTTGTGCAGTACGACCCGAAGAAGTGGGCGGAGTTCCATTCCAAGGTGGCCAAGGCGGAGGACATCCTGAATGAGAGGCACATCCGCCACAGGCGGCTGGCAAAGGAGGAGGTGGACGAATACTGCCACCGCTTCATGGCCTTCCGCTTCCGCCACGGCCCGTTCTCCATGACCAACTTCAAGGCTTCGGACGAGTACCTGAAGGTGGGCGGCCGCGTGGTGCGCTCCTATCCGCTGGTGGACATCGACGAGATAAACCTGCCCTCACGCATCAGGCCCTACACGCAGGCCAGCGTCAACGGCTACGGCATCGCCACCGACCTTTTCTCGTTCCTGACGAGCGTCCCCCATGCGGACTGCGTGGTGTACAACCAGGTGGTGCAGATACCCGGCCAGCGCAAGCTGCTCCGCAAGCTCCAGGCCAAGGCCAAGCGTCACGGCTCCATGCCCGACCCGAGCAACCGGATAGCCAAGGCCGACATCGAGGAGGTCTTAGAAAAGCTTGCCGTGGACAGCTCCCTGCTGGTCTACGCCAACTTCAACATCCTGGTGAGCTGCCCGGCGGACAAGGTCACCCCCGTCACCTCCTACCTGGAGACCAAGCTGTACGGGTGCGGCATCATGCCCTCGCGCACGGCCTACAACCAGCTGGAGCTGTTCACCGACAGCTTCCCCGGCAACGCCTACGCCTTCAATCCCGACTACGACCTGTTCCTCACCCTGTCGGACGCCGCCCTGTGCTTCTTCTTCAAGGAACACCTGAAGGAATCGGAGGACACGCCCCTGACCACATACTACACCGACCGGCAGGGGCTGCCCGTCTGCATCGACATCACGGGCAAGGAAGGCAAGGTGAAGATGACCGACAACGCCAACTTCTTCTGCATCGGGCCTTCAGGAAGCGGCAAGTCGTTCCACATGAACTCGGTCGTCCGCCAGTTGTTGGAGCAGCAGACGGATGTGGTCATGGTGGACACGGGCGACTCCTATGAGGGCATCTGCGGCTACTACGGCGGCACGTACATCTCCTATTCCAAGGAGAAGCCCATCTCCATGAACCCCTTCAAGGTCACGGAGGAGGAATACGGGCTGAACTTCGGCGAGAAGAAGAACTTCCTCAAATCGCTGGTGTTCCTCATCTTCAAGGGCAGCGCGTTCCCCAGCAAGATAGAGGACATGATAGTCAACCAGACCATCGTGGAGTATTACGACGCCTATTTCCATCCTTTCGAGAAATTCACGGAGAAGCAGCGCGGGGAGTTGCGTCAGAAGCTGCTCGTAGACTCCAGGATGGACGACAACTACGAGAAGTACAACCACGAGATGGAGGACATCGACCGCCTGATAAACGCCAAGGAGCCGCCGGAGGTGCCGGAAAGCCGCGCCCTGCTGCTCCCCTCGGAAGTCAGGCGCATGAAGCTCGTCCGCCAGTGTCGTTCGCTCATGGCCCTCATGCGCGACAAGGCCGCCTCGGAGTCGGAAAGGGAACACGCCGCACATATCGTGGAGAAATACCGCAGGGAGCTTTACGAGAACACCATGCTGGTGAGGATTGACAGGCAGATAGACCGCATGGAGGAACAGAAACGGCGGCTGAAGGTCAGGGAGCTGTCCTTCAACTCCTACTACGAGTTCGCCGTGGAGCGCATCCCGCAAATCACCTCCCTGGAGAAAATCACGTTCGACATACACGGCTTCGCCGCCATCCTCAAGCAGTTCTACCGGGGCGGCGAACTGGAGACGACGCTGAACGCCGACCTGGACGTGGACCTCTTCAATGAGCGTTTCATCGTCTTTGAAATTGACAAGATAAAGGACGACCCCGTGCTTTTCCCCATCGTGGTGCTCATCATCATGGACGTGTTCCTCCAGAAGATGCGCATCAAGAAGGGGCGCAAGGCCCTGATTATCGAAGAGGCGTGGAAGGCCATCGCCTCGCCCACGATGGCCGAGTACATCAAGTACCTGTACAAGACCGTCCGCAAGTTCCACGGCATCGCCGGGGTGGTCACGCAGGAGCTGAACGACGTGATAGACTCGCCCATCGTGAAGGAGGCCATCATAAATAATTCCGACGTGAAGATACTGCTCGACCAGTCCAAGTTCAAGGACAGGTACGAGCAGATAGCCGCCATACTGGGACTGACCCCCGTGCAGCGGCAGCAGATATTTACCATTAATGCACTGGACAACCACGAGGGACGCAGCTACTTCAAGGAGGTGTGGATATGCCGGGGACAGCACTCCGACGTCTACGGCGTGGAGGAAGCCCCCGAATGTTACTGGGCCTACACTACCGAGCGGACGGAAAAAGAGGCATTGAAAACATACCTGCGGCACTACGGCACGGTGCAGGAGGCCATCACGCACATCGAGGCCGACCGGAAGAAAGCGGGCAGCCCCATATACCTGGAGTTTGCCAGACAAGTCAACCAACATCAAAAAGTAATGTCATTATGGGAAAGCTGAAAGCCATATTGTTAGGAACATTCCTGTTTGCCGCCTCCGTCCCCACGTTTGCCGGATGGCGCATCGTCATAGACCGCAACTGCATCGCCACGGTGGGCGCCAACCTGGCCTCGCAGAAACTCATCGAGGGGCAGCACAACCGGCGGCTGGACTCCATCGCCTCGAAAAAACAGAAGGTGGAACTCTACACCGTGAGCATGGCCACCATCAAGGAGCTGTACAAGCTCTCGATGGAGAACATATCCGGCTTCGGCACGGAGAGCCTTTACTACAAGGAAATAGGCAGTTGCGCTTTTGACATCCTCAAAGACGTGCCGGAACTTGTCAGTACGGTGGGCAAGGCAAAATTCGCCAACAAGCTGCTTTGCCTCAATGAACTCGGCAACCTCGTGGCCGAGACCCAGCAGCTGGTGGGCAATTTCGTGAACATCGTGAACAACGCCAAGGTGCAGAACCCGCTCAAAGGGGAAGCCACGGCGGAGAGGAAAAGCGACGGGTACAACCTGCTTGACCGTTACGAGCGGCTGACCCTGGCCAACCGCATATATACTGACCTGATGGAGATACGCTACAAGGTGGAGGGCATGATGCTCATGGCGCAGTACGCCACGGCGGACGACCTCTTCTTTGCCATCGACCCGGAGGGATGGGCCAACGTGGTGACCATGAAGAACCGTGTCGGCAGTCTCGTCCAGTCATGGAACGGGCTGGTGGCTTCCAATTACTGAACCTGACAACAAGAGCTATGAAGCAATACAATAAAGCAATCATATCATTCTGTATGGCAGTCGCTGTCCTGTCGCTTCCCCTTAGGATATCGGCCGGGGTCATCCCCAAAGACCTCCCGACCATCGAAGCCCTGATAGCCTTGCACAAGGCCGTCAAGAAGGACGAGGACAAGGCCATGCAGCGTGTGGCCGCCAGCTTCGGCGAGCAGTCGCTGGTCACCAAGGGGGCAGGCAAGTTCAACGACGTGCGCAGCACCCTGAACACCAAATTAGACAACGCCCATTCCTACTTAGTGCTGGCCGGTGCCATCTCTTCCACGACCAACGCACTCTACCAGTTGGTGAAGGAATACAAGAACTTCACATCCAACACGTTCGGCCATGTCAGCAAGAAACCCTTCGTGGCGTGGTACTATGCCGACGCCAACCTGGCCATATCGAGGGAGGTGAAGCACTGCTACAAGCTCTATGCGTCGGTGGCCGCTTCCGGCATCAATCTGATGAAGGCCTCCATGGACGAGAAACTGAATCTGGTGATGACCCTGAAAACCACCATAGACAGGGCAAGGTACATCATCGACAACGCGAACCTGTACTGCTACCTCATTACCGACTGCGGATGGAAGCCGGACTACATCTGGGAGATATTGAACTCCGAGGTCAAGGACGAGATAGCGAAAACGATAATAGACAAATGGAACAAAGGATATGAAAGTTAAAGAAGCCATATTACTGCTGTGCGTGGTTTTCGCCCCGGTTGTGGCGGAAGCCCAAGTACCCGTCCGTGACAACGAGAAGAAGAAACAGTGGCAGTCCATGGAGAACGGGCCGTGGGACTTCGCGCCCGACTGGTACTATTACTTCCTGCACAAAGGCTACTCCGGCGCGGAGATGTACTGGAAATGGGCGGGCTTCAAGTCCGGCTTCCGCGTCCGCTTCAAGGAATCCAAATCGAACATCAAGCGCATCATGCCCACACGGGTCATCTCCGAGGAGACCCAGCGGCAGAAGCTGGAGAAGGTGGAGGAAGAACGCAAATATGTGGAAGAGCTGTACAAGGAGGAGCTTGTCCGGGAGGCCGACCGTGCCGTTGACCTGGCCTATCCGGCCTACAAGGATGAGTTCAACCGGATGCAGAACTGCATCACCGACGGCCTGCTCTACTGCATGGCGAAAAGCGGCGGAAAGTTGAAGCCGCAGGTGGACGAGCTGGGCAGGCAGAATGAAATCCTCTGTGCCGGCATCGCCTACATCCACAAGACGGGTGTCGGCTACGGGCTGGAGAACGCCAAGCGGCAGCAGGCCTACGAGGAAGCCAAAATAAAGATGGAAGCCCTCGTGAAGCAGACCGCCAACCTCTGCGCCGTGGCCGCCACACATTATTAAGAATAGATTATGTGAAATGAAAAGAATACGATTATGCAACTGTCTGCTGTTTTATTGACCATAGGCCTTCCGGCCATCGACGAGAGCCTGGACAAGCTCCTTGTCGCCATGGAGACGTTCCCCAACGTGGCCGTGCTGGGCGACGCGGTGGGACTGGCCCGTATCATCGGGCTGCTGCTCGCCCTCTGCGTGGGTTCCTACGAGTGCTGGATGATGATGCTCGGACGGCGCGGCATGGACGTAATGAAGCTCCTCCGCATCGTCGGCATCTCCATCTGCATCTCTTCCTCCTCGTGGATATGTGACGCCCTGCAGGTGCCCGGCAAGGGACTTGAAAGCGCGAGCAAGGCGATGGCGCAGGCCAAGAACAAGGAGGTGGCCGCCTTCGAGCTGAAGGTGGCTCAAAAACAAAGCGAGTACCTTGACCGGCTGCGCACCGTACAGGATTCCATCGCAACCGCGCAGCAGGTGGCCGCCATCGGACAGGACGCCGCATGGTGGGACAAACTCATCTACAACGTGGAGAACCTTGGCAACACCATCAACAACTACGCCCAACGGGCGGTGGTGGCCACGGAGACCAAGGTCAGCGAATGGATAAACGATGTCATCCGCTTCGTGGGAGAGCTGATTTTTCAGATGTCCTACTACGGCATCCTCGTGGCTCAGCGCATCTTCATGGCCATCATGATGATATTCTGCCCCATCATGTTCGCCCTTTCCCTCGCCCCGCCGTGGAACTCGGCGTGGAGCCAGTGGATGTCCAAGTTCCTTTCCCTCTCGCTGTGGGGCTTCGTGACCTACATGTGCCTCTACTACGTTGACTTCATCCTGCTTTACAACCTCCAGCAAGACCTCGTGGCCTACGACCACCTGCTGCACGGTTCGGTCAACTCATGGTCGCAGATCGGCGCGTTGGGGCTGCAGGGCATCGGCTCCAACTGCATGTACGCCATGGGGATGCTGGTCGGCGCGTACATCATACGTTTCGTTCCGGAAGTGGCCTCGTGGCTCATCCCCGGCGGCGTAAGTTCGGGCGCGGCCACGGCGGCAGGCTCCACGGCTACGGGCATCGCTTCCATGGCTGGAGGCGCGGCCGGTTCGGTGGCCGGTGGAGCGGTTTCCATGGTCAAGCCCAAATCTGGAAGATAAAATCATAAAAATAAAGAAATATGCTCATAGAATCACTGGCACAGAAAACAAGGCTCGCCATGGTGACGGTGCTGGCCACCATAGGCGGATGCGCCGTCATCTGCGGCTTCACCGTATGGTGCTGCATCTCCCTCGTAAACAAGGAAAGGGAGCAGATATACATATTGGACGGCGACATCCCGTTCCTCGCCGAGCGCGCGCAGCTGGAGGCCAATTTCACGATGGAGGCCCAGGCGCACATCCAGCTCTTCCATCAGTATTTCTTCAACCTGCCGCCCGACAACGACTACATCAAGTGGACACTCGGCAAGGCCATGTACATGGCGGACGGCACGGCGTTGAAACAGAAGCAGGCGATGGACGAGAACGGCTTTTACTCCGACATCATCTCCTCGTCGGCGGTCTGCACCGTCATGTGCGACTCCATCGACTTCGACGAACAGGAACGGAAGTTCACCTACTACGGCACGCAGCTCATCAAGCGGCGCACCCGTGACCTGAAGCGTTCTTTGGTCACGACCGGATATGTCGAGTCCGTGCCGAGGACGCGAAACAATCCCCACGGATTGCTGATTACCAACTGGAGGACGCTCGAAAACAAGGATTTGGACTACTAAATGCAATTTGGATATGAGAATCAGAAAGAAACTTCGGGAAAGCAGGCTAAGGACGCACTTGCAAATCCGCGCATGGCTGCAACCCAAACTGGGAAAGGCCGGGGAAAGACTCCGGTTGGCCGGTCGCATCCGTCTGGCGAACATTTGGGCACGGAAGCATCCGAAAAGGACTTTTGCCTGTGTTACGGGAACATTGTCGCTCTTGCTGGTATGCTCCCTTGTCATGAACAATAGCAGGCCGGACGGGACGGACAACGCACACGGCATCGGCGTCATTGCCAATATGGAACCCTTGTTCCAAGGCTTCCGCACCATACAGTCGAACAAAGGCCTGCACCGTGCCACGATACAGGAGCTGGCGGACAGCGGACGGGCCATCCGACGGGAACTTGACTCCCTGATAGCCATGCCTCGGAAAACGCACGGTGACTCCCTGCGGATTGTCAGGCAGTACAAGCGGCTGGAGAACATTGTAAAATTCATCAATAACAACGGAGAACATGATTAAAGTCAATTTCAAACAACCCAAGTACATCTTCCCGGCGGTCATCTTCATACCGCTGTGCGCCCTGGTGTATTTCGTGATGCAGACTTTTGGGGGCGGCGGAGAGCCGGAACAGGCCGTGGCCACCGACCGCATCAACACGGAACTGCCCGAAGCACACGCCGAGGAAGCAGGGGACAAGATGTACGAGATGTCGCGCCGCTTCGGCGACGAGGACGCCTTTACCGCCGTGGGAGGCATTGGCGAGGAAAAGGAGGAGAAAGAGGAGCCGGGACACGGCTACAGCGAGGAGGAACTGGACGAGCTGGACGCAGCGGAAGCGGAGCGAATCCGGCAGCAGCAGGAAATGGAGGAACTGGAACGCTCGCTGGCAGAGTCCAGGCGGCACATCAATTCATACGCCTACGGTAATAATACACCTTCAGACCGTATGTCTGATGGAAGCAGTGGCATGGGCTACACTTCGCAGGACGACTTCGCCCGTGACCTGGAGGAAATCCAACGCCGCAGCTACGAGAGGCAGAAGGCCATCGGGCGCGGCCTTGGGTTCGGCGACCCGGAAGCGGAAGAGGCGGCCAAAAGGCAGCGTGCCGACTCGCTGGCGAGAATCCGCAAGGAAGAGGCGGAACGAAACCGCCCGAACCTTGTCATCAAGTCTGCCGACACCAATGCGGACAAGTTCCATACGGTGGCCGCTCCCGACGGTGCGGCGGAAGCCAGGCTGATACGCGCCATGATTGACCAGACAACCAAGGCCAAGGAAGGCACGCGCCTGCGCTTCAAGCTGCTCGACGACGTGACGGTGAGCGGTACAAAGTTGAGGAAAGGCACTTACCTTTACGGCACGGTGACGGGATTCTCCAGCCAGCGCGTGAAGGCTACCATCACCAGCATACTTGCCGGGGACAAATTCATCAAGGTCAAGCTGTCCGTATTCGACAACGACGGCATGGAAGGTTTCTACGTGCCCGAATCCTCGTTCCGGGACTTCGTGAAGGACGCCGGTTCCAACGTGGTGCAGCAGGACATCAACATCGAGTCGGACGGCGGCTACGGCTCCGGCATATCCGGCGAGGCCATCGCATTGCAGGCCCTGCAGAACATGTACAACTCCGCCACGTCCGCCCTGTCGTCCAACATCCGGAAGAACAAGGCGAAAATCAAGTACAACACCATCGTCTATCTCATCAACTCGGACGATGCAAGGTGAAAATGATTTGAAAACCAAATACGCACTTATATGAAAGCAAGAACCATCTTACTGACTTTACTCTGTGCCGTCGGGATTACCACCGCCAAGGCCAACGAGAAAATTTATGTCAACCGGGACGTGACCACGCACATCGTCATGCCCGAACCCATCAAGCTGGTGGACATCTCCACCCCGAAGATTGCAGGCAACCAATGCACGGACAACATCGTCCGCATCAAGCCGTACCACGAGGGCGATTCCATACAGGCAGGCGGCTACGCGGAGGGCGAGCTGCTGGGCACCATCACGCTCATCGGGGAAAGGCACATCGCGCAATACGATGTCCTCTATACCGAAATGCCGGGACAGGCGGCCGCCATCTTCGAGGTGCCGTACACCCACACGCAGTCCTACATCAACCCCGAAGTCACTATGCCCATGTCCGAGATGGCACGATATGCGTGGGCGGTGTACGGAAGCAGGCGCAAGTACAACCAGATCGTGACGAGGGCGCACGGGATGAGGGCCACGGTCAACAACATCTACGCCGTCGGCGACTACTTCTTCATCGACTACTCGTTGCGGAACAGGACCAGGATTCCCTACGACATTGAGGAAATCCGCGTGAAGCTGACGGACAAGAAGGAGACCAAGGCGACCAACTCGCAGACCATCGAGCTGTCGCCCGTCTTCACGCTCAACTCCGTGAGGAAGTTCAAAAAGGATTACCGCAACGTGATGGTGCTGCCCAAGCTGACCTTCCCTGACGAGAAGGTGTTGCGGATTGAAATATCCGAGAACCAGATCAGCGGACGGGTCATCGTGCTGACCATCGAGTACGAGGACATCCTCCATGCGGACGGCTTCGATGCCGACATCCTGAAGGACGCTGCCTACTATCCTTATTACTACATCTCTTATTCCGACAAGCAATGAAGAAGCTCCTGATTATCTTATGCTGTGCGGTAGTTGCCATTGGCGCGTCCGCACAGGGCAAGCTGGCGGTAAACGCCGGCTTCCTGTTCCCCTCCACCTTGAACGCGACCGTAGGTTACGAGCATCCGCTGTCTTACGGGAATGCCGTGGAACTGTACGGAGAGGCCGGCAACCACTGGCAGGAAAAGGATTTCTGGAAAGGCTACTATTGGGACGGCGGCATCGTCTACAAGCACCGGCTGGTGCGCTACAAGAACGGGATGCTCCGTTTCCGCTTCGGGCCACAGTTCGGCGCGGTGCAAAAACGATTCTTCATCGGATTGGAGGGAGGGTTTGAATACAGCTATGTGTTCCAGAACGGCTGGGAGTTCGCCCTGATACAGAAGAACAACGTGAATTTCTTGCACGGGGACACGTTCCGCAACGGATTGCTTTTGGGAATTAAAGTACCGTTCTAATCCCTCTGTGAAGCCAATTCTTCATTCTTAACTCTTAACTCTTAATTCTTAATTCTTAATTCCAGTCGTATGGCTTTTGAAGAGACAAGGGAACAGCAGCAGATGTACAACTATTTCCGCAGTTGCATTTACATCTTTCTGATTATAGAGATAGTGATGAACCTGCCCGTCACAGCGGACAACCGTGTCACACAGTTCATTCTCGACCTGTTGGGGCGTTTCAAGGTGTTCAACACCGTATCGGGCTGCAAGGTGGCGGAGCTGGTGTGCATCTGCATTGTCTGCATAGGGACGAAAGCGAAGAAGGCGTTGAAGTTCAACGTGCGCACGATGGTGGTCTATCCCGTGCTGGCCGGGCTTACCCTTGTCGGGCTGTGCTTCGTGTTCCATGGGATGTATTTCGGCATCAGCTGGTTTGGCTTCCCTGCCAACCGCATCCTCTACGCCATCTGTTCTGTAGTGGGCACCATGCTGGTGCATCAGGGGTTGGACGGTATCGCCAAGTATTACAACAACAAGGTGGGCGAAGACCGTTTCAACTTCGAGAACGAGTCATTTCAGCAGTCGGAGGCATTGGTCGCCAACGACTATTCGGTGAACATCCCCATGATATACTATTGGAAACGGAAGATGCACAAGGGATGGATAAACATCATCAACCCGTTCCGTGGGACGATCGTGTTGGGAACGCCCGGTTCGGGCAAGTCCTTCGGTGTCATCGACCCGTTCATCCGGCAGCACGCAGCCAAGGGCTTCGCCATGATGGTGTACGACTTCAAGTACCCCACGTTGGCGAAGACGCTCTTCTACCAGTTCTGTAAGAACAAGAAGGCCGGCAGGCTGCCTGCTAACTGCGGATTCCGCACCATCAACTTTACCGACGTGGAGTATTCCGACCGCATCAACCCCATTCAGCGGAAGTATATCCCCGACCTTGCGGCGGCTTCGGAAACGGCGGCGACCCTGCTGGCGTCGCTCAACAAGGGCGGTGGCGAGAAGAAAGGCGGTTCGGAGGCGTTCTTCACCAATTCGGCGGAGAACTTCCTCGCGGCCATCATCTACTTCTTCGTGAACTTCCACCCCGTGGGCTTCAAGGACGGCAGGAAGCTCAGACGCTTCATCCTACACGAGGGAAAGAAGCTGGAAATCGTGATAAAGAATTGGGACGACTTCAACGCCATAGACAAGGACGGCAATGTAGTGCTGGACTTCGTGGACGAGAAAGGCAATGATGTTTCCACGGACGAGGACAGGATGTTCGTGGACTTGAACGGTTACAGCTACAAGGACCGCACGGGAAAACTGATACGTATCGACCGCTGCTGGTACGAGGACAGGGACGGTAACGAGGTGGAGCCGGACACCATTACGGGGGAATATTCGGATATGCCGCACGTGCTCTCTTTTTTGGGCAGGCCATACGACCAGGTGTTCAACATCCTCATGCAGGACGACAAGATTGCTTCTCTCATGGCACCGTTCAAGAGCGCTTACGAGAACAAGGCCAACGACCAGTTGGAAGGAATGGTGGGCACGCTCCGCGTCAACGCCGCAAGGCTCGTGTCGCCGGAGGCCTACTGGGTGTTCACCGGGGACGACTTCGACCTGAAGATTTCCGACAGGGAGCATCCGAGCTATCTTGTGATAGCCAACGACCCGGAGAAGGAGCAGGTCATCGGCTCGCTCAACGCCCTCGTGCTGAACCGCCTGATAACCCGTGTGAACTCAAAGGGGAACATCCCGGTGAGCATCATCGTGGACGAGCTGCCCACGTTGTACTTCCACAAGATAGACCGACTTATCGGTACGGCACGCTCCAACAAGGTGGCCGTGACATTAGGTTTTCAGGAACTTCCGCAACTGGAGGCGGACTACGGCAAGGTGGGTATGCAGAAAATCATTACCACGTGCGGCAACATCTTCATGGGGGCTGCCCGTAACAAGGAGACGCTGGAATGGGCGCAGAACGACGTGTTCGGCAAGGCCAAGCAGACCTCGCGCTCCATATCCATCAACGACCAGAAGGTGTCCACCACCATATCAGAGAAGATGGACTACCTCGTTCCGGCGGCGAAGATAGCGGACATGGCCACCGGATGGCTGGCCGGACAGGCGGCGCGCGACTTCACCGCCACGGACGAGAGTATGTTGGAGAAGTTCGACATCGAACAGTCGGAGGAGTTCAAGACCACCAAGTATTTCTGCAAGACGCACTTCGACATGAAGAAGATTAAGGACGAGGAGGAACACTATGTACCGCTGCCCAAAATCTATGAGTTCAAGGACGACAAAGAGAAAGAAATCCTGCTCAACCGTAACTTCAAGAGGGTTAATCAGGAGGTGGAGAACATGGTCAAGGAACTGCTTGGAATGAGCTAAGTAATTGTCTAATCGTTCCTAATAATATATTGAAAAATAATGATATATGAATATTGGTTTGACTTCCTGTCTGCCTGAACCGCTTCCTCTGTTGAGCGGAAGCGTATTGAAAATCATCGCCGTGGTTTCCATGGTTATTGACCATTGCGCATATTATCTTATGGATGGCAATACAATGGCTTATGAGGTGATGCGGTGCTTCGGCCGTATCGCCTTTCCCGTGTTCGCTTTCCTGGTTGCGGAAGGCTTCGCCCATACGCGGAACAAGATGCGGTACTTCCTTTCCCTCCTATTGTTCGCAGCCGTCAGCGAAGTGCCGTGGTATCTGTTGAACGGTGCGGACGGCACGCACAACGTGATGTTCACGCTGGCCCTGGGAGTGGCGGCATTGGCCGCTTTCGAGAGGCTTCGGGAACATCGCATTCTATGCTGTCTTTTCATACTGCTGACAGCATGGCTGGCAACATGGTTGGGAACGGACTACGAATGGAGGGGTATGCTGATGATAGTAGTATTCTACCTGTTGAGCATGAGTAAGAACACGCCAGTCATTTTGCGCAGGATGATGCAACTGCTGTTTGCCTTTCCGCTGATGATGCGCTACGGCATAACCGGTGCGCTGCTTGCGTGTGCGGTCATCTTCCTATATGACGGAACAAGGGGCTTCATACACGGGAATGTGGCAAAATATGGATTTTATGTTTTTTATCCTGCACATTTACTGCTCTTTTTTTGCTTGTCAGTCAATGTTTTAAGGCTATGACAAAATGATTCTAAAAAATTAGCTACCTTTGCAATAAATCTTTGCTAAGTCTTTATGACGAAGCTGTTTAATGCTAACAACCAATTTATTGAATATATGAAAATATCATTGGTATCGGATAAGAATCAGATTATTGCAAATATCAAGACCATTGAAAAGTATTTGATGGGTGATTCAGACAATGATTTTGACATAATGGCTAAACATATAAGTCATGGACGGGTGTTCATCGCCTATAAAATTGATGGTGATTTCCATTTTGCACCAAGTAGATTCATTGGCTACGCCAACAATACATTAGAACGGCACAAACAAAATCTTGACAAACACGGAACTATAACGACACAGCAAATTACCCGTATTCTAGGACATTCCAATATATATTCACAAGAACTGGAAGATGCCTATAAGACTTATTGTTTTTGGTTAGGCAAACAGCCATCTAAGAATAATAGAAGTTATTGGTGTTTGGAGGACGAAATTCCATGGGAATCTGGTAATAGCCACTTTTTTGAGGGAGGTAGGAAATTAGTGACCCATATGAAAATAGAACGTAACAGCAAAGTCGTTGCTGAAGCCAAATCTATATTCAAAAGGAATCATAATAACGAGTTGTATTGTGAAATATGCGGATTCAATTTTAAGTCTGTTTATGGTGAAATTGGTAAAGATTTCATAGAAGCTCATCATAAAATTGGATTAGCAACAACAGATGGTGAACACAAAATTGAGCCTTCCGACTTCTTAATGGCCTGTTCCAATTGCCATTCTATGCTGCACAGGGCTAATATATCAATCAATGAATTAAAATCAATTATAAAGGGATGTTCACACAAAAAGTAATAGAAGAATTGCAATCTTATGTTTATGCATTGGTAGACCCAAGAAATGACCATATCTTCTACATCGGAAAGGGCAAGGGGAACAGAGTATTCCAACATGCAGAAAATGCTCTTCAAGAGAATATTGACGGTCACAATCTTAAACTTGAAACAATTCGTTCCATTCATCAGGACGGCTTAAAAGTTAAGCATTATATTATCAGGCATAAATTGTCAGATGAAACCGCTTTTTTAGTGGAGTCTGTACTTATAGATATGCTGTCATACACTAAATTCAACAAGGAGAACCTGCTCACAAACATTACGAGTGGTCACCATCAATGGGACGAGGGTATAAAAACCACAGAAGAATTGTGCTTATTATATGATTGCCCAAAGATAACCCTCCAAGAAGGTGAATTGCTACTTCTTGTGAGTCTTAATAAAAGTTATGACCAATCTAAATCAACGGGCATTTATAAGCGAGCTAACGATTATGAATCAACCCGTAAATATTGGCCGATAAGCAAATCTATGATTACAAAAATCACCTATGTACTAGGTGTGTATAAGGGTATTGTAAGAACAGTATATAAACCAACAAAATGGTTGCCTTACAAGTGTGCAGATGATGGAACACAATTCAAAAAAATACGTTATGGATTTGAAGGGATTCCTGTTCCTGACTCACTCTACTTAAACACTGATGTATCAGAATATCCATTTGGTAGCGGAAGTTCGATAAGATACATAACAAAATGATATATTAGATATTGTATCTTAAATCATTCTTAAAACTCCGATTACTTCCCGAATGTAATTGGGGTTTTCTGCATATCCTATATCTCTGAGCCATAACAGATAATTTCCTCCCTTATATCTGTACTGTACCTTGGTGTAATAGGCCCGGACACTCTCCGTCCAATGGCCGAACACGAAGTATTTTCCCGTCCGTGGGTCGGTCAGGCCGAACAGGTTGTGCCTGTTCCTGCATACCGGGGAGGTGAACCACCCGGTTTCAAGGATGGCCTGTGCCAATACGATTTTCGGATGACGTATTCCGTTCCGTATGATTTCCTTATAGAGGTTGGGAATGGTCAGTTCGGGAAGCATGGATTTTGGGGATGTCTTTTTGTCACTTTTTTGGCCTTTCCGCTTCTCCTTTTTCTCTATCGGTGCTTTGATGTGCAATGTGTCGTTTCTGACACTTTGTACATTGTTACTGATTGTATCATTCTCTTTTTCAGTATTTTTCATCGCTTTGCTTCCAGAACCGGGTATTAACTCCGACTTCTTGGTAATGGTATAGAACTGTGCGGAAGCCGTAAGTGGCAGGAGCGACAGCATCAGATACAGCAGAATAGTGTTGTGCATTTCTTTTTCTTGTTTGGGTGAAAATACTTTTGCAGGGTGTTCAAGCGGTTTCGTCCGCAAAATTAACCCGTAAAAACAAGTATAACGAAATGGACAACAGAAATTTATCCGAAACGCTGCCCTACGGGAAGCTGGCGATGCTGGGCATTGACAAGGAGAAGGCAGACCTTCTTCCGCAGGAGGTGAAGGAAAAGCTGCTCTCCGGCGAGGTCACACCCCTCATGCAGGTTTCCATCCGTGCGCAGAACGGCAACGATGTCACGCTGCCGCTCAAACTCCAGCTGGTGTCAGACCGGCTGGGCAACCCGGCCCTGATGGCCTATCCCGTCAGGGCAATTCTTGAAACGGAACGCAACAAGGCTCTTGGCCTGACTGAACAGGAAGCGGAACGCCTCAAAAAAGGCGAAGTCATACAGAAGGCCGTGGATGTGGACGGCGAAAAGACCCGGCAGTACCTCCAGCTTGACCCTGAGACTAAATCCGTCCTCCACCGCCGTGTGACCGAAATTCGGCTGGAACAGAAGCTGAAGGACATGGAGAAGGTGAACGACATCGAGCTGGGCACGCAGCAGAAGCAGCAGGTGCGCGACGGCAAGCCCGTGGAACTCAATGTCGGCGGCGAGAAGGTGTCGGTCGGCGTTGACCTGAGGGAGCCGCAGGGCTTCAGGGTCATCAAGGGCGACCTGAAGGAATGGGAACGCCAGCAGAAGCTGCGCTACGACGAGCTGCACCCTGAATATCTCGGACTGGTACAGACCGACAGCAACCGTTGGGAATACCGGAAGGTCGTGGACAGGCAGTCGCAGGAACGTGCCATGAAGCTGCACTCTCCCAAAGAGAATGTCAGCCAAAGTCTCAAACGCTAAATCCGTCCGCTTATGGCAAAGAAGCAAGAACAGGAAAACGCCGCAGACATGTTGCGGCAGTTCGACACGCTGAAACAGAAGCATCCCGACGCGATGCTCCTCTTCCGGAAGGGGGATTTCTACGAGATGTACAGGGAGGATGCGGTCAAGGCCGCCGCCGTACTGGCCATCACGCTGACCAGCAGGGTATTTCCCGGTGAGAAAGACCCCGTCAAATACACCTTGTTTCCCTATCACGCCTTGGATGTATATCTTCCTAAACTGATACGCTCCGGGCAGAGGGTGGCCATCTGTGACCAACTCGAAACTCCCAAGCTGAAAAAGGATGAGCGGCCCATACAAGGAGCCGGAGAAAAGTTAAAGATAAAAGAAGAAATCATACCCAACAATACTGATATGGCAAAGAAAAAGAAAGACCAGGCCGTGCAGGACAAGCCTGTCCAAACTGACTCCAATGAAGTGAAGGAGAAACCTGCCCGTCAGAAAAATACGGAACAAAAGACCGGTACGGAACAGAAAGCTGAAGCGAAGGCGGATGCCAATGTGGAGCAACAGGCCGAGGCGAAGAAGGAACGCAAGCCGCGCGAGCCGCAGATGGTGACGGCCGACGGCGGCAAGGTGACCCACGGCCATGCCTACCAGGGCAAGGACAACCCGGAGGACTGGTATTTCACCGCAAAAATTGACGGGCAGCAGCTCAAGCCGCAGAAGATGGATGCCGCCGACCTCGCCGCCTACCAGAAGAAGGAGCTGACCGTGCCGCAACTGATGGAACGCTACTACCCGACGAAGCTGATGCCGAAAGTGCCGGAGGACACCTACAGGTTCCCCCGGCAGATGGAGGGCGCGGAAGGTGCGGTAGCCATCGAGAAGTTCAATGTCTACAAGGAGAAGGACGAGCAGCGTCCCGACTTCGGACGGTACAAGTTCTATGCCCAGGTGGACGGCGCAAGGATGTCCGCCGTGGCCTCGCGCCAGGACTTGAACGCCTACTTCGACCGGGTGATGACCCCGAACCAGCTCATCGAGAAGAACTTCGGCGAGCGGCTGCACCTGAAGTCCGCCTACGAGAAGTACCGGCTTCCCGAAGGCGTTGACCCCAAGGGCGTCCGTGTGGCGAAAGACCACACCGACAACAAGTGGAAGGTGTATGTGGACATGGGCGACAAGGGCAAGACCGCCCGGCATGAAATCTCCTTTGACGACGGCTATTCGCTTTTCAAGACCCGTACCGCCACGCGCGAGCAGATTGCCGCCAAGTACCTTACCCCGGAAATCAACGGGTTGCTTTCGGCACAGACCGCCAAACTGGAAAAATCAAACTCCATGAAAATGTAATGCAGACTATTTAGAATCAGAACCAAACAGTATAAACATCAAAAGAACAGGAATATGTCAACACCAATGAATCACGAGGAGCTGGTTGAACTCCTTCAGGAAGGCAAAATAGGTTATCTCCGCTTCGTGCTGGAGGGCGAGAACGGACAGGACTATCTGGAGTGGTGCCGTGCGCACGGCACAGACCCTTCGGACGAGTCCGCCGAGTTTTATGTGGAACAGACGGACATCATGCAGATGGAACGCCAGCTAATCGACGACGAGGACTATGGCATCTGGAACTAATCCGTCATCCGCCAGTTCCGGACAGGCGGCCATAGACCGCTTCGCCGAAATGATGATTAGGCGCATGGAGCAGATGAAGGCGTCCGACTGGAAGAAAGGCTGGATTGGCGGTGCGTCGGGGTACGCCGGACTGCCACAGAACGTGGGAGGACGTAACTATTCCGGCTCCAACTCCTTCTTCCTGCAACTCCACACGGCGGCCAATGGCTACGACCTGCCCGTTTACCTGACCTTCAAGCAGGCACACAACCTGAAAGCGCACGTCCTGAAAGGTGAAAAGGCGTTTCCCGTGGTGTATTGGGACATGATGGTCAAGGACAAGGACGGGAAAAGGATAAGCAGCGACGAGTACCGCGCCATGACGAAGGAGGAAAGAAAGGATATGGAGGTCATCCCGTTCGTCAAGGCGTTCCCCGTGTATAACGTGGCACAGACCAACCTGGCCGAAGTGCAGCCCGAACGGATGCAAAAGCTCATGGATAGGTTCAGGCTGCCCGAACTCCGCGACACGGAAGGCATGTACGCCCACGCCGCACTCGACAGGATGATAGAAACACAAGGCTGGGTCTGCCCGATACAGGCGGACAAGCGTGTGGACGGGGCGTATTACTCGCCGGGACAGGACATCGTGGTGCTGCCCATGAAGGCGCAGTTCAACATTGGGAGTACGCCCGATGAAATCTACCGTGGCGGCATGGAGTTCTATTCCACCATGCTGCATGAGATGGCCCACTCCACCATGACACCGCAGCGGCTCAACCGCGACGGCATGGGCAGGTTCGGCGACCCCAAGTATGCCAAGGAGGAGCTTGTCGCCGAACTGACGGCGGCGATGATAAGCCATTCGATGGGCTTTGACCAGAAGGTAACAGACAACTCGGCCGCCTACTTGGACTCGTGGATCGGCGTGTTGAAGCAGGAGCCGAAATTCATCGTCTCGGTCATGGCGGACGTGAACAGGGCTTCGGACATGATACTCGACCATGTGGACAGGCAGCGGCTGGCCTTGAACGAACAGCCCTATTTGGCCAAGAACGACCCGCTCGCCCCGCTTGCCCCCGGCGAGGAAGTGCCGTTCAGGAACGCGGCCATCGTCAAGACACGCAGCGGTGGCTATGCCATCCGTGCCTCGTATGACGGTGTGGAGCTGGGCCTGAAGAAGGTGTCGAAAGGCACGGCAAGGACTTACTTCCAACTTACGGACTACAAGGACAAGGCGGCCTTCCTGAACATGACGGCACGCAAGACCTTCGGACCGGAGATTGCCATGATGGGCAGGTCGCAGGCCGTAAGTGCCAAGATGGGTATTTAATCCTAAAAATAATACGGTATGCCGGACTACAAGGTAAATTTCAAGGAACTCAAAGCGCGTGTCGGCGTGACCGATGTGGCTTATGCCCTCGGCTACCGCCTTGACCGCAAGGCCGGTGTGGGACGTTACATCGAGCTGGTATTGGGTGACGGACGGGAAAAACGTGACACCATCATCGTCAGCCATCCCAACGACAGGGATGCCCAGACGTTCTTCCGCCGGGACGGCTCCAAAGGGGATGTCCTGACACTTATCCGTGAGAACCTGAGTGCCTTCCTCGTCACTGGCAAGGACGAGTGGCAGAAGGTGGCCAAGGTCATGGCACGCTTCGCCAACATGCCCGAACCGGAATACCATGAGGATTGGGAATACCTGAAATCAGCTAAGGCTGCATCAGCTTTTGATACTTCACGATATGAAGTGAGGCAAATAGACGTGGAGCGCATTCCTCAACTCTTCCGCCAACGCGGACTATCCGATGAAACGGTCAGACAATTTGTCCCATTCGTTTTTCTCATACGGGACAGACGGAACGGGAATTTTGACGGCTACAACATCGGCTTTCCCTATACCGACACGGATAATCAGGTGAAAGGATATGAAGTACGCGGTTACGGCGGCTACAAGTCAAAGGCTGCAGGCACGGATTCCTCTTCGGCGGCATGGGTGGCCGACTTTTCCGGCGGTAATCCGGAAGCGGTCAGGTGCGTATTCTTTTGTGAGTCCGCCTTCGATGCGATGGCTTTCCATCAGATGAACAGAAGGCAGTTGCACCCGGATGTGGCATTGGTCTCCCTCGGAGGGACATTCTCCGACAACCAGATAACCGGTGTGATGAATCGTTTTCCTAACGCCAAGGCTTTCGACTGTTTTGACAACGACATTGCCGGACGCATCTATGGTCTTCGCATGATTGGCTTGCTGGAGGGCATCCCGATGAAAATCAGCAAAACGGAGGGCAACCTGCAAGTAGAAACCGGAGGCAAGAGTTTTACCGTCAATCCGGGAAAGGCGTTGCCCTCACAGCTTGCCGCACATCTGCCCGTCCATTATCGCACCGGACAATGGCTGCCGCCCAAGGCGTTCAAGGACTGGAACGACTGCCTCTTAAACAAGCCGCTGGCTCCGGTTCTCGCTCCACGCAAGGAGGAACGCGACCGGAATCTGGCGGAGCGGAGAAAAGGTAGTCTCAAAATGTAAAGTAAAATTAAATACAGATGAAAGCAAACAGACTGAAAATGGCCGCCGGGGCGTTGGCCCTGTGTCTGGCCGGAGGCCATACCGTTCCGGCGTTTGCCCAACAGATAGATCCGGCACTGACCGGCGCGGTGACGGCACAGACGCTGGAACTGAAAAGCCTGCACGACAAGCGCAGGAAGACGCAGGAGAAGATAATCGCCGCCGAAGCCGCCGTGACGGTCGCCCTCGACCGGGTACACAGCGTAGAGAATAAGATGCTGGAATACCTCTCCAACGCACAGGGGGCGGTGCAGAATCTCTACCAAATCAAACGAGCAGGGGAACTGGTGACGACCGAGATACCGCAGAACTGCAGCCTGCTGCTCAAATCGGTGGGAAGCAACCTCAAGGGCACGGCGATAGCGGCCATCGTGTCGGACGAGCTGACGGACGCGGCCACGCAGATGGCAGCACTCTATCCGTTCATGAAGCAGCTCGTGACTTCGGGCAGCTACGACGTGACAGGAGCTGACGGAAAAAACGAGAAGCACAAGGTCAACCTGCTGGACTCTTCGGAACGCTACTACATTGCCAACGAGGTGGTGACAAGGCTCGAAGCCATCAACACCGACCTGTTCATCCTGGCATGGCAGGTGCGCACGCTCTCGTGGAACGACCTCTGGTTCTCGCTCGACCCGGAAGGATGGGCAAACGTGATGTCCGGAAAGAACATCATCGGCGGCATCGTGGCCGACTGGAAGCGTGGCTTCAATTAGAAAAACATAAATGATTCAATCGGTAATACAATCAATTCATACAGCAATGGAAACAGAAAAGAAAATCATCGGCCGCTGCCCCTTGTGCGGCGGCAACGTGGTCAAGACCTGCAAAGGGTACCGCTGTGAGCATAACATCGGCAACAGCCCCTCTTGCGTACTGAACATCAACGCCATCATCGGCAACCGCAAGATGGCGGACGCGGAGGTGGCGGAACTTTTGGAGAAACGCCGCATCCTGCTGGACGGTTTCGCCTCCAAGGAGGGAAAGGCATTTCCAACCGTGCTGGAGCTGGCCGACGACGGCAACATCCTGATGCAGCCGGTCATCGGCAGGTGTCCGCATTGCGGAGGGGAAATCCGTGTGGGAAGCCGGGCGTTCAACTGCTCCAACTATGCCAATCAGAATGCGCCCTGCTCCTTCGCCATCTGGCGCAACATCGGTGGGCACCAGCTCACCCTGGAGGAAGCCAAGGAAATCTGCGAGAAGGGCATCACTTCTTCGGAACTGGAGATGTACCGTGAGGACGGCAGCATCTACCGCAAACGGCTCGGCGTGTCGCCGGACAAACTTCAAATTGTGAAGATATGAGACCGGGGATGAAGATTTGGATTATACTCGCCTCCATCGTGCTGTTCTGGAGCGGCGTGTTTTGTCTTGTCTGCTGTTCGGACAATCTGAATGACCGTGCGGCGGACATGGCCGAAAAGGCATTGAGGGCATCGGTGGACAATCCCGAATCCATACGGATATTGGCTGTCAGCAAGCCGGATTCCGTGTTCGGGCATACCTACATCACGCAGGAGGAGAAGATGGCCCTTTCCATGGCCATGGTGGAAATCAACAGGAAGGTGATGGAGGCTACGGACGGGCTTGAGGACTTCGACCCGGACGACAAGGAGACGGCCGCCCTGATGGAGCGGCAGATGTCAGCCATGTCGGGCCTGAGGCGGCTGATGGACTTCGGCGGCCCGCTTGACGGGAGTCCGCAACCGTTCAGCGGCTGGAAGGTCAAGGTTGACTTCGAGGGCGTGGACGCGGACGGACAGGGCTATCATTCTGAATACTGGTTCATTCTGGACAAGGAGGCGCAATGCGTGGTGAAGTCGTTTGAGATACCCTTGCCGTAGAAGGCTAAGAATTTTATTCCTGGATATATTGAAATCTCGGTGTCATCGGTTATGGCATCGGGATTTCCTGTTCTTGAACCTGTGGGCGTTCCGCTCCGGCAGATTTTCCGCTACAAAGCAACGGAAGGCCGTGGCGGCGGCGAACGACGCTCCTCTTGCCTGCGTGGAAAGCGTCCGGCAGCCTTCCGCGATTTGTGCCAAATCGGGTATTCCGGCCTCTTTCCACTGGTCACGTCCGCCTTTTGCCCCTTGCGCCTTCCGTCATGCCGTACCGTAAAATCCCGGAGCGGAAGCCGCAAGGCTTCAAACAAAAGGGAAAAAGATTAGAACTTCAAAATTCAGACGTTATGGCAATAAAACTCATTGACAGAGAGGAAAGTGTCAGCTACAAGGGCTGTATTTATGAGCTTACCTTGTTGTGGGACAGGGAAAGCGTCCGCAAGTGCTTCTGCGGTATGCCGCCGTTTTTCGCCCACATCCGCAAGGACGGAGCAAACTTCGCTATAATAGATTGTTATTCAAACGACAATGAGCGGTTTGTCGTAAAGAAGTTCATGCCGTCCTTACTGGCAAGGCCGGACTGGCAGGTGCGCTTCGACAGGGACATCAACACCATACCATTTTTGGAACTGCTGGCAGGACTGCCGATTTAACCGTATGGATTTTATCAACGTAAAAACAAGGACATATGAAAGGAACAGAACATTTCAAGGAGATTATCAAGAGTTATCTTGACCAGAGGGCAAAGGAAGATGAGCTTTTCCGTGCCAAGTATGAAACCACGGCACGCACCATTGACGATGTGGTGACTTTTATCCTACACGAAGTGAAAAACTCCGGCTGTTGTGGTTTCTCGGACAGCGAGATATATTCAATGGCGGTACACGCCATAGACGAGCCTGACCTTGAAATAGGCAAGCCGTTGCAGTGCAGTGTGGTGGTTAACCATCATATTGAACTGACGGAGGAGGAAAAGTCGGAACAGAGGGCACTCGCGCTCAAACGCTATCAGGACGAGGAGCTGCGCAAGATACAGGCACGCAATGCGAGGCCGAAAGCCCACAAGCCGCAACCGGAGAGCCAACCGACATTATCACTCTTTGACAACTTTTGAGCATGAAACCGAGGAACAGATTTGAAAAGGCGGTGGCGGCTTCCAACGGGAAGCTGACCGCCCTCAGCCCCAAAGCTGTTGAATGGGCTGTAAGTAATGTTATTGTACATATCGCATTCCGCACGTCCGGCCATAACTGCACGTGCGGTGACTGCGGAGCGAAGTTTGACCATAAAGGGAAAGGCAAGACGGTATGTTGCCCTCATTGCGGACACCGCTTGCAGGTAAGGGACACGTTGAAGCGCAAGGAAGTGCAGTCCGCCTATTTCTCTTCCCTTGAAGTGGTGGACGGCTTGCAAGTTCAGCGTGTGTTCCTGCTGAGAGCCGTATGCCGGAAAGGAATGATGTTGAAAACGTCCTGCATGGAGGTGTGCCGCCTGTGGCTCAATGCCGAGGGCAGAATTGCGGTGACATCAAGGGCGAGGACTTTGGGCTGGTATGTGGACAGCTTTAATTGGTGTACAGATATTGACTTGAAACTTTTGTCCGAGGTGCATTGGGTGATTTCCGACACATACGTTTACCCCCGTTACAAGGTGCTTCCCGAACTGAGGCGCAACGGCATGAGAGGCAGGCTTCCCGATGATTGCCATCCGGCAAGGCTGATGAAGGCGTTGCTGACGGACAGCCGGATAGAGACGATGATGAAGTCCAAGGACTTGCAGGCCGTGGCTTACTTTGTGAGCCGTCCGCTGGATTTGGACACGTGCTGGCAGTCGTACAAGGTGGCCGCACGACATCATTACCGTCCGTCCGACTACGGCCTGTGGTGCGATACCGTCCGCTTGTTGGAGCAATGCGAAAAGGACATCCATAATGCTAAGTATGTCTGCCCTATAGACCTCAAAGCCGCCCATGACCATTGGCTGGACAAAAGGAACAAGGCGGAGGAGAAGCGTAGAGACAGGGAACAGATGTTGAGAGCCAAGGCGAAAGAGGCTGACTTCTACAGGGAAAAGTCATGCTTCTTCGGGATTGTCATCAGCGACAATGACATTGAAATATCCGTGCTTGACTCTATCGAGGCTTTTCAGGCCGAGGGAAGCAGCCTTCACCATTGCGTGTTCCAATGCGAATATTACGCCAAGGCGGACAGCGTTATCCTATCGGCACATGACCGCCAAGGCAACCGCATCGAAACCGTGGAGTTCTCGTTGAGCCAAGGCAAGGTGGTGCAGAGCCGTGGGTTGTGCAACTCCAACACGGAATACCACGACCGGATTGTAGGACTTGTAAACGCCAACGCCTACCGCTTCTTAGAGGCGAGGACACCGGCATGATTCCTTGAATGTTCCAACCCCGGCCTGCGCCGTGAGGTGCTGGTCGGGGTAATGCATTTCTTGAGACAAGGATTGTGTTGCTCGGAATTACTATTCTATAGGAAATAGCTATACGATTTTATTTAGCAAATTGAACAATCAGTCTTTCATTTGTTCACCATTCATTAAAATTACTACTAGCTTCAATAACATTTTCGATGGAATCGGGAAGCTGATAGAAAAAATCAAATCCGGTTACCTTCTCAACTTCATCTACAGAACAAGCATAATATTCCATTTTATGTCTTTGCGCTATATTTTGGTAGATGAATCCTATAGTCTTAATTTCTTTACTCGAATTGTTTGATATGGTCAATATGACCTTGAAGAATGCATCTGGAACGGCCACCTTATGTTCTCCTACAGTCTTATATATTTTTGTGTAAAAGATAGGGCCAGCCACAATATAGATCTTTCCGTACTTGATAGCCCATTCTCGGCATTGTTCCTCCAAATGTCTCCAATCATATTGATTCAAATTGCCATTCTGGGGACAGATGTTTGTCATTAGAAAGGCATCCTTTTGAGCTTTAAAAGACCATTTGTTATCTCCTGCTGGACAAATATGCCCACGTTGATAGCCACATACGCTCTCTTTAATATCATTGGGTATAGCTCTGGGTAAAGGCACATCTAAATCCTCAACAAAAGTGTGTCCTTTCCTTACATAATCGCCATCAGTATGCTCACTAGTCAACACCCAACCAACCCAATTTGGAGTTCGTGTTGTATTGTTGTATGAAGCAGTGTAGCTATAACGCTTCAATAACATGGAGGGTACATTTTTTGAAACGATTTTGGGAATCTCCAAACCTTCTGTTTCTGTAGACTTCACCGATACATTATCGTCCTTATGCAAAAGTCCGGAGCCAGTAATTCCCGTCCTTCCAAATGTTGCTATAACAATAACTGAGAGCAACAGTACTGATTTGAATTTATTGATTACCATAAGTGTTTTGTATATTCTAAAGTTATTTTTTTATTGTATTTGTACCATCTTTGAGACTTGACTTTTACGAACAAATGATAGATACATATAATAGAATATGTAAACAGTAAGGCCATAAAGATGATAGTCTTATTAATCTGTTTAGCAATTCTTTTTAAATAATTCAATACTGCTTTCATCAGAATAAGGAGTAAATAAAGGGTGCAACTGCTGAATCTGCAAAAACGACTAACAGAGATACTATGATTAACACAAAAACTAAAGGCACAAGCCACCATTTTCTTTCTTTAATGATGAACAATAATACTTCTTTTATGAATTTCATTTTGATATAATAAAGTCGTTGATAACTAAAATGTCTAATCCCGATGAGAAGAAAGTGCATATCGCATCATCTGGAGTGCACACAATTGGCTCTCCCATAACATTAAAGCTCGTATTCAGCAACACAGGAATTCCTGTAATTTGCTCGTACGCTATCAGCAAATTGTACAAGCGCTCATTTTCTCTTTTTGAGACAGTCTGAACTCGGGCTGAATTATCTACATGGGTAACTGCAGGTATCATCTTAGCATTTGCGTTAACCTGTGTAGTAAACATCATATATGGTGAGTTTGGGCAATTAAAGTATTCATGAACCTTTGTTTGTAGTACAACAGGAGCAAAAGGTCTAAACTCTTCTCTGAACTTGATTTTCGAGTTGACTATATCTTTCATGTGGGCATCGCGAGCATCAGCCAAGATACTGCGATTGCCTAAGGCCCTAGGCCCAAACTCCATTCGATTCTGAAACCAACCAACTATATTGCCCTCACTTATTTTAGTAGCTACATATTCGTAAAGATTGGCTCCACTTATGTAATTATAGTTATAACCTTTGAGCTGCAACATCCTCTCTATATACTCATCAGTATATGATGGTCCTAGATAAGGGGATACCGGTTCAATTGTGGTATGTTTGTATAGTAAACCATAAAAGGCTAAAGCTGCCCCAATTGCACAACCGTCATCTCCTGGAGCAAACGGAACATATACGTTTGAAAATAAGCCACTATTCCTAATTTTTCCCATGGCTGCACAATTTAATGCGCAGCCTCCAGAAAGGCAGAGATTTTCGCTATGAGTAATTTTTTTAGCATGCCTCGCCAATAACAGAAACAAATCTTCTGTTACTTTCTGAATAGCAGCTGCAAGATTCTTATGGCCTTGGGATATCGGCTCATTACCTTTCCTTGATTTCAGTCCAAACAACTTTTCCCAAAGGGGAATGTTAATCATTTCAAGTCCATACATAAACTTAAAGTATACCCGTTGGATGATAATGCTTCCATCGTTTTCAACATCAACGAGTTTTTGATAGATAATCTCAATGAAATCCCTTGTTTGCTCATCTTCAAGCCTTCCATAAGGAGCCAATCCCATTACCTTGTACTCGTCAGAATTAACCTTAAAACCAAGGAAATATGTAAATGCAGAATACAACAAGCCTATGGAATGAGGAAATCCCTGTTGTTTTAGACATGACAGACGGTTTCCTTCCGCCTTGAAGATTGAGGTTGTGGCTCTTTCACCAACGGCATCAACAACAAGAACAGCAGCATCAGAATACTGTGAAGTGTAATATGCCATAGCTGCATGAGAGTAATGATGAGACATAAAACGTATGTCCCAGTCACGATGACAGCCCCATAGACGGTTAAGTTCATTTTTTATTGTTGACAACATATTCAATCTTTCTTTGAGCCAAATGGGTATAGCTTTCGAGAATGCCTTAAAACCTTTGGGCGCATAATGGATATGAGAAGTCAAAATCCTTTCAAATTTCAGAAATGGTTTTTCGTAAAATACCACATGGTCTATTGCAAACCAATTGAAATTGGCTGCCTTTAGACAGTATTTAATAGATGCAGAAGGGAAGGACTTATCATGTTTCTTTCGGCTGAACCTTTCTTCGCATACGGCCGCTATCACTTTACCGTCTACTATTAGTGCTGCTGCTGAATCGTGATAATATGCAGAAATGCCCAATATAATCATATCAAAACTCAAAATAAAAAAAGTTGAAAGTATAACTGCCCGGACATAATATTAATGTCATGAGCATAATTGCCAGAAACGTTACTTCGCCATAGACATATCCCATAGAATCCCCCATGCTAAATATAAGTTTCTTTACCATTTTAGATTCTATACAACAAAGAAGGGCGATGGCAAATATCAGCCATACGAATAGGTTGGGCTCAAAGTATGTTATTCTTGAGAAACAAATACAATACTCCCGCAACTCTTCTACATTTCTCAAACGGAATAATTGCCAGAGTAGCATGACGATAAAAATCACCGTTAAGCCATATACTTTTCGTATCAATCGAAATTTGTCTAAAGAACCAATAAAAGTGCGCTCCATGCAAACTAATATTCCATGAGTCAATCCCCAAATGATAAACGGAAATGACAAACCATGCCATAAACCACTTATTGCAAAAGTGATGATGGTATTCAACCAAGTCCTCAGACGAGAAATTTTGTTGCCCCCAAACGGGATATAGATATAGTCCTTTAACCAAAGAGTCAATGTCATGTTCCAACGTTGCCAAAAATCCCTGAATGATAGGGCTCCGTACGGATTATTAAAATTGTACGGCAGACGGATACCTAAAATTTGCCCTAGTCCTACCGCAATCAATGAATACGCATAGAAATCAAAATAGAAGCGAATGCCCCATATTAAAGAGAGTAAAAGCAAATTAATGCCGACACCATTCACACTGACACCTAGGACTATGTCTGCTATGATAAATTTCAAAAAGGCGGCATATATGAGAATCTTTATTCCACTATACATTTGTGTGGCAGATATACGGTTCCAATTATTGACAGAAATGAAATTTTCAATTCTGACAATAGGCCCTGCAAGCATTTTTGGGAAAAAAAAGAGAAAGAGCCAAATGTCTATTACTGAATAACGAGTTTTTGTCTTTAATTGGTCGACAATAAATGAAATCCCACTAAATGCAAAGACGGAATAACCTATAATTGGAAGAATTGCAGAATTGGCCTTTACAAGTCCGAATCCAAGGATGAATAACATAACAGACATAAATGAAAAAGGTTTTCCATACCTTGTAGAAATGAGTCCATTGGCTATTGTTGCAAGTACTCCCAAAAGACAATACAAAACAATTCCCCATTGCGTGATATAGACATAACACGCAATGCTAATAAGAAAAAGTATGTATTTCTTTACGGTCATAAATCTACTTGTTTATAAAACACACCGTCGTTGAAGCCAAATCTGCCAGCAAACCACAAATCATTATCAGTGGGTCCGAATGCTGGATCCCATTCATCTCCTAATGTATTGGTCAATTGCTCAACCTTCCTACTCTTGAATGAAAAAGAGAACAAGTCCCAATTGCCATCCTTGTTCCCAGCAAACACAAGGTAAGTGCCTGATGGCGACAAGGTAATGTCCCAAATGTCGAATGGCATAGCCAGAATGGTGCTGGTGGTACTAGTCGATATGTCATATTGCCTGACTATAAAGTGCTTGTCTTTCTGAATGTACAGAATAGATTGGTCATCTAATGCGAAAATAGGCCTCCAACATTCCTGCTCTGAGTGAATCCGTTTTATGACTGCTCTTTTTCTTATATCGTACAGAACTATATTGGCTACATCTTGTTTGTTTTTATTCCAACTCGGAAACGCTAATAGATTACAATGATGGTTAAACGCCGGAATTGCGCCATAAGTGTTGTCTTGGTTTGCTTTAATAGAAGTACCAACTATTACGTCATATAATATAACATCGGTTTCACTACTTTCTTGACTACCTTCTGTATAGGCAAGATAACGTCTGTCCTTAGAATATACGGGATGAATGAGTTCTTCGTAGCTTTTTACGATGACACTTTTTTGTCCATCTTTTAATGATGCACTTGTAATCATGTATCCACCATCAGAATCCATACTTTGATAAAGTAAAATACTATCTCGTTGATACAAAGAAGGATATCGTTCATGATGATTAGATGTTCCCGTAATCTTTATATCAGAGTAAAAGCCCTGCAATTTTTCTTTCATAGCTTTGGCTATTAAATTATGACCACATACATTAAGATGCTCATCTTGATAGAAGAATGGGAAAGAAGAAGATTCCCTGAATACTTCCGTCAAATCAAGATAATCGAGATTTAAAGACTCAGCTGTTGATGCGAATAACTTATTAGGAGCATCCATATCAAGCTCCGATAATGAAATATTATACTTATGCATAACTTCCATCAAAAGTTTGGTGGAAACTTGCTCTTTAGAAGGAAGCAACAATAAGAACAGTTTGCCTCCATTCTTCTCAACCTCTATCTTCCATTGCTTTATACAAGTTTTAAAAGCTGTAATGTCAGCTTGCTTTGTCGGGGATACCTCTTTGTACAATATGTTGTAGTCGGTATTCTCTTGTCTGGATGGAAAGAACGGTTCTGTCCATCGGCCCAATGGTAACGAGTCGGTAGAAAACACATTATAAGCGAAATAACGGTACAAATCTGAATATGCTATGAGATAATCCTGATATGTACTTCTCCTTTCTTTGATATTGAAAAAGTCATTAAATACACCTATCTGCAGGAATACATATTTAGGCTTCAAAAGTTTCCCTTTGTCTTTAAAGTAATTCAGCTCATCATATAATCCAGCTCCACTGATTCCTGCATTTAAAATTACCTTATCTGGAAATTCTCTATACAATTGTGTGGAATATAAATCAGCATAATTCACCTGTGCACCTTGGGTAAAGGAATCACCTATAAACAACCAATCACAAGTCTTGATAGAATCGTATGGATTAGATAACTCATCAATCCGATACCCTTGGCAATTAGTTTTATAATTACTTACATACTCATTCGTTCGAAACATTTTGTCCAAAAAAGGTTTGTTGAAATAATAGTTATAATGCAAGTCATACAAATTGGGGGTGATTCTGTTATTGCAAAACTCTCTGAATAATAGTTCGGAATGCAAGCAGATGCTGAATATGGCACACAAATTAAAAGCCCACACGCGTAGTCGTAGGCTTTGGCATAATGACACGAAATAGGCGAAGGCCAAAGCAATGACAAACACAATACAGGTTATGCCAAGGCTTCTGGTCAGAAGAATTAGAAGTAGCGGATTCCAACAAATTACTGCTACCAACAAACTAATGATACATGTTCTCTTCATTCGCTAATTAAACTCACTCAATATTTTTACGTATTTTTTATCTATAATGACATATGCCAAACCTTTATCTTTTGCTGTTGATACCGCCTTTCGTATATCACTACTTATATTCGGGATGCTTGATAGTTTTTGAGCATCATCAAAAGAAATAGAAATCATTCCGTTTCCCATATCCGTATATGCAGCAGATTGAAATTTCGGATGTATCTCATTTGCTTGCTGTATGGCTAGGGCAACGTTCTGAGTAAAAGTTTGTTGACTGATACTGCAAAGTTCTATGGCATCGCCTCTGTTCTTAATTTCCAGGACGTTAGGGTATCTTAATATGTCGGAAATTACTTCCACGGTCTTACTTTTTGTTTTTGAGAATTTATCGCGATCAAACTCTACCCATAATAATGGATTTTGCTTATCTTTATCAAATAGAGACATTCGCAAGTATTGAATATTGGGTGAAGCACTATAGAGATAGCTAGCCAGATAATAAATAAGACTGATAGCACTATTGGTCTTATCAGTTATCATTTCCTTAACCAGCTTGTTCTTTATAGAGATTTTTCCCGAAGATAATATAGAGGCTTTAGACGTAGGAATAGTAATTCCATTTTCTATCAACACATCTACATTCAGCAAACAATTTTTCTTACTATATGTATATGATAAGGAGAGATTATAGGGTACCTGCATCTGTTGGCATATGGTATCTATCTCCTGTAACACAACAGACTCATTCCCTTCTATATACTCTTTTTTTCGGTCATACAAAGTCTTATACTCAGCAAAAAACTGCGCATTTGCCTTCTCTGCCTTAGCATCTTCTATCAACTCGAATAGGTTGTATGCTTCTTGCCATGCATTTTGTCGGATTTCAATCATAGAACTGAGATTGTTCTTTATGAACTTTCGTTCCTCAACATGATTAGACGTATTCGTTTTATCAAAATTGATGGATGCAACCTCGTTTCGCAAATCATTCTCAATGTCGTCCTTTGTCGGCTTTCGTAGGATAAAAGTTGAGCGTACGTATTTCTGCGGTGCCAAAGACATTAACTCTTGTTGATATTCTGACATAGCAGTTACAGTCTTCATGTTCCTATGGAGTGATGTATAAGCACGAGTCTCATTTTCAAATGCGTGAAGCATATCCATAGTCACTTTTTGATAGGCAGATTTATATTCAACCGTTCTCCTTGCAGCACCTTCCGTGATATTGTAATCTGTGTTGAGAATATAATCACCGAATGGAGTAAGTTCAACAGATCCCTTACCATTTTTAGGGTATAATACAGAAAAGTGTTGCTTACAGGGCTTGATTGTCTCAGGCAATGTCGCAATAATATGCAGTTCCTTTTTCATAATACTTTATTTTACAAATTAATACATGAAAGGAGATTCATCATGAACCAGCTATCAAAGCCTTGGAAGACCTGTCTTTGAGCTTTGGAACCATCCTGATGGATTTCAATACCATCTGAATACGGAGTCATTCCGGCGAGCTTCTTGTACGGAATCTTAACAGAGCGTGAACTCGCATGGAAACAAATATTTTTATTTGTAAGAATGAGCATTCCTACTCCCATATTTTCCATTGAAGAACGTTCTACGGGATGTCCTTTAGATTCCCCAGTACGATAGTAAACACCCTTCATGATACGAAATGACATACCACTATGCCTTCCAACCCATTCACGAGTTATCTTTTCCTGATACATTGTTACATTATCATATGTCCATATAACTTGTTCTCCTTGAGACAATATTATTGGCAGATTGCAATACCGTGCCGTTGGTATTATACCATTTTGTAATTGTCTCAAAATTTCAGATTGCTTAATCTTTTCAATGCTTGATCCTTGGTATCTTGTCGGAAGATTATTTGTTGGAAGATTCAAATAATTAGAGAAATCATCAAGCATTGCTTGTTCGTTATCACTAATCAATCCATCATTAAGGAATTTTGTTGCAGCTTTATCAAGGACAGCCAAACCCGCGTCTTCTTTCATTGAACTTGTGATAGGCAGCAATCCTGATATGATTTGTGTTCTCTTTGCGACTTTAGCCATTGGTTGTTTTTCCACAAAATAACTCATAAGCACACCTTGATAAAGACGTATTCCAAGTTTGTCAATATCGCCATCTTTATTTAATGTTGTTTGTGATATCCCGATATTATGTATAAACTCATCTATCTTTTGCAGATGAAACTTGGTAATAGGCAAGCGGATAGAATCTGTAAAGTGGCGGATTCCCTGACGACAACATTGGACAATATCTTCCTGATTTAGATAATTTTCAGTCCTAAGCTGATTTATCTTTAAGATCACATTTCCAATAATATCCGTACTACAAAAATATGAATGTATATAAGCAAGTAGTTCTGCAACCCCTTGCTTATGTTTCTCTTCACATTCTTTATGTGCATGAGAAAATAGACCTGCGCTTAAACCGCAATATTTACACTTACTCATATAAACATGTTAGAGGTTGAATGTTATTAAGCACTGAACTTGATGTGGTAAATAATCCACAGCAAGATTCTTTTATTGCACAGTCACTACATATTTCAGGATAGTAGTTCTTCCAATCAGAAATACTCTTCTTGGCAAACTTATGTAAATCTCTTGGCAACAGGCATAATGGAATATTATATATTGCCACTTCGTGGTGCCATGAATCCAGATAGTGTACAGCATCAGATAGCTGGTTGATGTAGTCTTTGGGTTCAATCCATATCTTATCACAATATTTGTCTACTAGCCCAGTCCTTTCCATTCCCATAAAGGCCGTCCATGCCACGAAAGACAAATTCTTGTGGATAAACTCTGCCAATGGAAAGAATCGTTTATAATTTAACTTATTCATGACAATGCGCAATTCTATACATCCTCCACACATGGCTATGTTATAGAGACCCGTCATAGTTTCATTGTATGCATTGCGGGCACCTGCTATAAAATCATGGTCTTTAACATAGTCGGAATGCAAAGGAATTCCGAGAAACAGTTTGTCTCCTCCTGCTCCTATTAAATCTCTAGTATATTGGATATCCTTGAAATTTCTACCGTTTGTAAGCAAGTGTATATCTGTATCTGGCAATTTAGTCCTGATTTGACGGATTAATTCCAATAACTTTTCCCCCAACAAAGTTGGTTCACCGCCTGTAATACCTATAACAGGAAGTTCATTAGGAGCAGACGTTATTCGCGCCAGGTTTTCGGCAAACAACAAGTTTATGTCATCAACATTTTTAGGAGGCTGACAACACATAATACAATGATTATTACATTGCTCTGTTACAAACAATGTATTGTCATTAGACTGTATGTCAAATTCTCTCTGCTTCATTGTAACCATGTTTTGAATATGGGCATCACTTCATCTTTTCTCTCAATTATCAGCGATATGAGATACTCTATGATTGCCTTATTCTTCTTGCATAATAACGATGTCGGACGATAACCATACTTATCATCTTGTGTTGTATGATTTCTAACCGGGTCTGCACCGCAATATGCTCTGACACCGCAGTCTGAGCAACCTGCAAGCAATTCGTTAGACCATACATTTGACCATTCACGTACCTTCTTGCTGTATATCAGATTCTCATACGATTCAGTTACGGGACCTATTCTAAATGAGAAGTCACCTTGTTCTGCAAGCATTCTTGATTCGTCAGATGCATATAGATAACCGTCATAATTGTAAACTAGTACAGAATTCACAATACCTGCAGGTGACTGTAGATCAACAAATCCAGTACACCATGGTGTAAGCATTTTACGCAAGATAATAGTTGCAAACTCTTCAATCAAGAGAGTTCCCTGTTTATTAATAAAGAGTATATGTTCAAATGCTTGCTTGTAAAAAGCGATGAAACGTGCGGTGTATGTGTCCCAATTCGAGTTTTCGCTTGCAAGCCCATATGGATTAAGTGCTGTCTCTTATACACATCTGACGCTGCCGACGAAGAGGATAG
>ENA-OZKM01000048-OZKM01000048.1-human-gut-metagenome-genome-assembly--contig:-NODE-48-length-42638-cov-7.976516_pt1 | contig 42638 bp, 76 predicted proteins | sample MGYA00244822_ERZ653755 | MGnify/ENA primary metagenome ERZ653755 (study PRJEB26926, sample SAMN06165342) | human gut metagenome | biome: ENVO:00009003; feature: ENVO:2100002; material: ENVO:00002003...
GAGATCCTGAGATGTCTCGTGGGCTCGGAGATGTGTATAAGAGACAGCAATTGAAGATGGCGGCTATTCCAGAGCTGGGTATCAGCCGCGTCGGTATCCGCACGATGAGTACGGAGGTGGTAGCTCCTACGCAAGAAGCCGAAAGCATTATGTCCGGGGTCATTACAGCCGCGACAGCGCACGCGACGGAATGAGACGGCAGTTGCAAGATATGCTGGATAGCGCAGACGATGACACCATCCGAAGCGCCATTCAGCGCTGCATGGACGTGCTGGAGGACGAAAGGGGGTAAACGCCCCATGAGTGATGAGACCGAGATCAAAAGGTGGATAGCGCGGTTAGAAACCGAAGAGTCCAGCTGGACAAACTATGAACGCCTTGCCGTGCTGTATACGGTGCTTAACCAGCAAAACGACGTTAACGACAAAATGTCGCCAATGCTGTATTCCGCCGCTCCTGCACCGGTTGAAGTTTTCGGCGACAGCGACTTTCTGCGGGCCGTATCAGCTGTTGAGCCAAGTGTGGCATGGGCGGTTATGGACGAACTGATGGACAGTTTGAAAGTTGTTAACGAGCGCGTCTACAACAGCGTCATGCGTAAACTCGATAGGTAAAAAATCCCCCGTCATTTACGGCGGGGGATTTTTTAGGTATACTTACCCTTTGTGTCCGCCAAGGTAAAATATGCCTAACGCGGCGTTACGAAAAACGCGCCATCGTTGTCTGCATCAATCCGCTTGATGAAGCGCGTCCAGAATTCCTTTTTTTCTTCCCGAGAGTATGTGCCATATTCGCCCAGCCCGTTTCTCAAGGCGTCGAGGTCTGTCTTCGGCTTTTCCTCCACGGTTTCGAGGGATCTTTTCAAGATCGAGTATTCCGCTTTATAATCGTCAAGCTCAATCAAATCGTTTAGGTATAGCGTTTTTAGTTTGCTCATTTTCTTTCGTATCGAGTCCGCGCTTTGCGTGGGCTTTTTTTCGGCCTTTTTGTAGTACCTATTGTTCCGCTCTGCGATTCCAGCAAGCTCGTGTAGTAGGTAGTCTTCCAACACATCCTCTCGTATCCTTTTTGTGTGAGGGCAAGAGGTGTTATCAAGCATCCGAGTCCGGCATCGGTAATATGTATATGTCTTCTTTACGGTTTCCGATTGCATCGTTTTCCCGCATTCTTTACAATGCAGTATCCCGGAAAACAGATACACGCGGTCTGTGTCAACTCCCGCACAGCGTTGTGACCGCTGGCGAATAATATCATTTACAATGTCAAAGTCTTGCTTACTAACCAACGCCGGACAAGCATTTTCGATGCCGTAAACCTCGCCGATGTAAAGACGGTTGCGGAAATAGTTTACATACTTGCTATAAGCCCGGTCAATGCCCCATGTGTCAAGCATATATCGCTTTACGGCAAGGACGCTTTTTAGCCGGATGAACGCGGCGAACATATCTCGCGCTGCATCTACCGTGCCGTTATCAATCTGGTATTGCCTGTCCGTGATGACATACCCTAAAGGCGCTTTTGAGCCGGCCGGTTGTCCTTTTGCCCGTTTTCCATCGTTGATAAATTTGATTCGTTCGCTTGTGCGGTCGGCCTCGTCTTGCGCGACTGACAACATAATATTGACCTTTAAACGCCCTGAAGCAGTCCGTGTTTCGTAATCTTCTTCCGTCGCTTGCCATGTTACGCCGTACTGGTCGAGCTGTGTTTGTACATCGTAATACCCCGCGACATTGCGAAACCAGCGGTCAAGTTTGACAAACAGAATCATGTCTATCTTACCGTCTTTGCAATCGCCCAGCAGTCGCAGGAGCGCCGGACGCTTTTTATACGGCTTTCTCGCGGATATTCCCGCGTCCTCATATATGCCCACCACGGTCATTTTATTTGCTTTTGCATATCTTATCAGCGCGTCCCGCTGCTCTTGCAGGGACAGGCCATGCCGCGCCTGTTCTTCGCTTGAGACGCGGATATACAAAGCCACTCTTATCAAAGCCACTCTCATCAATGCCGCTATCATCAAATCCCCCTCCAAAATCCGTAATCTATACAATGAAAATCAATGTACACGCACCATGCAGCGAGAAGAACAATTATAAAAAACATTATAGCAATCACGCCGTTGCGGATACGCACTCCACGCCGCATGATCTCGATCATGTCTGCTTTTGCGTCAACATGGCGTTCCAGCTCATCATTCCGCGCCTGCAAAGTTTCCTCGGTCGGCGTCAGGTGTTCGGAAATTCCGAACGTCTCGTCAAGGGATATGCCCATTGCCTTGCAGATCGGCGCGACAGTGTAAATGGACGGCGACTTTGAAAACTTGGAAAAGAAATTCTGCACGGTGGACAACGGTACGCCGGAAGTGTCGGAAATGTCCTGATAGGTCAGTTTCAATTCTTCTTTGCGGATTCTACACACCTCTTGAATGTTCATTTGCATCACCTTAATTTCTCCGATTTTGGCACCGCGAAGTCGCAAGATGAGGGCTTACCGAACCTCACCACACGCTGTTTTATTGCAAGGTTTTGGCGTTGAAGTAGTCAAGCAACGCGGAGTATGGTCAAATTATGCAGCGGCGACCGCTCCTCGCTGCCTGCAAAAAGGCACTGCCGTTTGTTGCGGAGAGCGGCAGTGCCTTTAGTTACTTATTGCTTCTCAAGTTTTACGGTCTGCGTAGTTCCCATAGCAGACACTTCGTAGCTAATTACGCCGTCCTGATAGGTAAACGTCTTGGTGTCATCGCCGCTGGCGAGAATTGCCATATCGGTCTGGTCTTTATCATTTTCCGATTCCCAGGTGTACGGCTCATCCGCCGTGGGAGGGGCATCAAAAGTGCCAGCCCAATAGAGGGCTTTGGTGTCTCCATTATCAGATACCCAATACACCTCAATGGCATCTCCGGAAATGGTAGCGGCCTGCCATGCGTCCTCTGCATCGCTGTTTGTCTGCTTCCACTCTCCAACGAGATCGGGCGGAGTTACCGGCTCGTTTTCTGGCTTGGTCTGATTTGTTCCCCCGCAGGCGGTTAACATGCCGAGCGCGAGAACCAAAGACATCGCGATAAGCAAAAACTTTTTCATCTCAACTCTCTATTTTCTTATATTTTCGACTGCACAAAGTGCAATAATCGACATATAGCCCCGTTACTATAATCATTTGGAGGGACACAAAATGTTGCGCGAAGACGTGAAAAGTGATACAATAGAGTATCAAAAAATGCTGGCAGAAGCCTTTGACCTGATACAAAAGTTATCCGACGAACAACTTCAAAAAATCATGGATGCTCTAAAATGAAAATTAGGGCGATCAGTAAAGAAAAAGGCGTCGAGTATGAAATCGGCCTGGAATGCGACGGCATGGATCGCGAGACCGCAATGACCGAGCTTTACCGAATGGCGCGAAACCTGTTTACCGGGGAACTTGAGGTGTTTTAGAAAGAGGGCGAAGCCGGAAAGGCCGCATTTTAACCGTTGGCTTTCCGCTTGCACTCGATCACGGCATTTAACTGCGTGCAATAATGATTTCTTTCATTGGTCTTCCTCAAAAGCAGCGCGACCCATTTTTATAAACCGCTCCAGCTTTTCCGGCGGTAATGACAACACAAACTGAATAGCGGCCTTCTGCAAATCTGTATAGCCCTCGCCCTCTGTGGCGGGGGCTTCTTTTATGCCCGGGTCGTCCGTTTCGCCACGGAGGTATTCAACGGATACGCCATGCAGCGCCGAGATTTGGTAAAGATAATTTTTATATGAATCGCTTTTCCCTGATTCCCAATCGCTTACTATCGCCCCGCTCTTAAACCCAAGTTCCCTTGCAAAATCAGCCTTTGCGCCATGCACATATTTCCCGTCAGGTTTGCGAGGGATAAGAGAAAGGACACGCTCTTGCATAATTGACATATTCGCTTGCCTATATTTGTTAGATTTGCCAAAACTCAATAAACACTGAATTTACCTATTGCAAACCTCGCATCTGTGAGGTATCATATACCTAAGCCCACCGGAAAAGGGTACACAAAAACCAGCCCCCATAAAAGCGGCTTTTGCAATGTCTTTTGGCGATTTCATTGTAATACGCTTACGGGGCAGTGTCAAGTGTGATTTCTCATGTTTATGAGGTTTCGGCGGGCATTGACTGCGGCGGGGAAACATAAGACCGGCGGGAGCACCATTCCCACCGGCCAATGTCCAAATTTGTTTACCCTTTGCCCCGTGCAGGCTTTCGCCGCTTGCAATGGTGCTACAAGTTCTTCTGGAGCCTTACCACTTTCGCAGTTTTGGTTCTGCGCATGGCCTTCTCGCTGGTAAGCCATCGGGAGTACCCGATACGGTGGGATATGATTACTGGCATATCACCGTGAGTTTTAACCTCTTCACTGAGTGCTCCGCCGTATCAGTTGCTGCATTTAGCCAGTTTTACGCGCTTTGGCAACCGCTGTTGCGACCCGGCAGGAAGGGAACAGGCAAAATCAAAAGGTTGGTCACGAAAACCACCTCCTTTGAAGTTGCCCAAAGAGGGCTAACGGCAGTATAGCAAATCTCCCCGCCGCAGTCAATGATAACTCACAATGAAGGGAGGACACAAAAATTGACATTGAGAGAGCTACGAGAACGCTCCGGACTGACCCGCGCACAGGTGGCAAAGAAACTGAATGTTGACTTATCCTGCGTAACGCATTGGGAACTTGGCGACTGGCGACCGTTGCGGAAGTACCACAAGAAGTTGGCGAAGATGTACGGCGTGACGGTGGACGAGCTGTTTGAATCCAGCGACGGGCAGTAAAAAAATGCCCCGCCCAATGTTGCAGCATCGAGCGGGGCGGGTGGGACAAATTTCACCACAAGATATTGTGTCCGTGCTTATTGTAGCACGGGAGAAAGGAAAAGGCAATGAGTAAAAAGCCGGAGTACAAAATCATTTGGGTAACGCCCCCAGACCCCGTAAAGCTGGGGAAGATCTTGGGCGAGATTTACGCCCGTGGAAGAGGGCTTGAGTTTGTCGGCCTTGTGCCGAACGAGAAGAAGTGTGGAGGTGCGAAATGAGCGCGTTTGCATGGGCGCTGGCGTTTATCGGCGCGGCGTGGCTGAGCTGGGCCATCGTCAAGGGCGTGGAGGCGCTGGGGCGATGAACGGAACGACAATCGAAACGATGTTGTACCGCAGGTACAAGACGTCTTTCTCCGATTGCGAAACGGTATTCGGAAGCTACGACAAAGAGCGAAAGACGATTGATGTGATACTCCCGGAGGGGCGCATGAAGCCGTCCGGCGTTCGCGGGCAATCTTATCACTGGATGGAATTTTCCGGCGTAGAAAACGCTACAGGACGGCCGGTACGATGCACAATCAAGGCAATTTGCAGGGAAAACGCAGTTAAGCGTCTGGCAAAGAGCTGCACCTGGAACATTTAGGACACATGGAGGGAACGGGTATGAGAGAGCGGAACAGGCGGGCGCGGGAGTATTCCCAGCGCTGCTGGGAGCGGCGGTGGAACAGGCGGCTCTGGATCCTAAACGCTTTGATGATCCTGCTGATCATCGGCATCCTCCTCTGGGCGCTGACGCTGCCGGAGGCACAGGAGCCGGAGGACGCACCCCCTCCTCTGTCCACTGCGGTGCAGGCGGCGGTGCTGTCCGCCGCAAAGCCGCCGGAGAATCTGCTGGTATGCGACATCACCGGCTATTGCGCCTGCTGCACGCCCTATGCGGACATCAACCGCAACGAGGCAGGGCAGGTGCTGACGGCCTCTGGACGGTGGGTCTGCATCGGCGAGGCGGTGGCAGTTGACCCGGACATTATCCCCCTGGGCAGCACCGTGACCATCGGAGGCAAGGAGTACATAGCAGCCGACACCGGAGTGTACGGCTACACGGTGGACGTGCTGATGACCCACGAGGAGGCGGCGCAGGCCGGTGTGGTGAAAGCAATGGTGCAGTGGGAATGGTAGGTCTGACGAACAGAGTGGGCACGCCCTGCAAGGACTGCCGGAGCAGACACCCGAAGTGCCACGGACAGTGCGAGGAGTACGCGGCGTATCTGGAGGACATCAAGGCTGACAAGGCCAAGCGCTACGCGGCGTACAGCGAGATCGACTTTTACAGCATAAACAACGCAAGGCGCGAGAGGGCCAAAATGGTGATAAAAAGAAAGAGGGAAGGACGATGAACCGATTGAAGGAACGGCGGCTGGAGCTGGGGCTGACGCAGGAGGCGGTCAGCGGCGTGCTGAAGCTGGTGGACCCCCGTATCGACACTTGCATGGTGAGCCGGTTTGAAAACGGCGTGTGTCTGCCCACGGAGGAGGTCATGACAGCGCTGGAGGCGGCGCTGCGTACCAACCGGGCATACCTGTACGGCGACGAGGACAAGGCCGACATTCCCCAGCGGACGGCGGAAACGGAGCGCGTTGCGGCGCTGATCCCACACGGGCGGCGAAACGCCATCAGCCGTGAGGAGCTGGCGGCGGCGATGCAGACCTCCGACCGTATGATGCGCAAGGCCGTCAGCGAAGCCAAGCGGCAGGGCGTGATGATCTGCAACGACGGGGATGGATACTACCAGACGGAGGAGCTGGCAGACCTGTACCGGCAGTACAGACGGGACACGGCGCGGGCCATGTCCATCCTCAAGGCGAGAAAGCCGATGCGGGACGTGCTGAAAGCGGCGGGTCGACCTGTATGAGAAGCGTGATGCAGTATTGGGAACCGGAGCGGCCTTTAGAGCCGAAGGACTACGATCTACCCGTCTGCCCCGTGTGCGGGGAGGAGACGGACACCTACTACAAGAACAAGGACGGCGCCATCGTGGGGTGCGATTGCTGCATTGAAGCGAGGGACGCATGGGAGGAACAGAAATGAGTATGAGTTTGTATCACATCGACCGAGAGCTGGAGAGCCTCATCAACCAGGAAACCGGCGAGGTGCTGGATTTTGATGCGTTCGAGGCACTGCAAATGGCGCGGGACGCCAAGATCGAGGGTGTGCTCTGCTGGACAAAGAATCTGGCGGCGGAGGCAAAGGCCATCCGCGAGGAGGAGAAGGAGCTTGCCGAGCGGAGAAAGGAGCTGGAGCGCAAGCGGGAGAAGCTGCTGGACTACGCAGAGAAAGCGCTGGGCGGCGCGGCGTTCCAGACGGCCAAATGCGCCGTGACATACCGCAAGAGCACGGCGGTGGAGATCACCGACATGGACGCGGTGGTGCAGTGGTGCATGGACAACGGGTACGACGGCAAGATCACCTATTCCCAGCCGACGGTGAGTAAGACGGACATTGCGCCGCTGCTCAGGTCCGGCGTGGCTGTGGCCGGCGCGGAGCTGTGCGAGCGGTCGAACATGGGGGTGAAGTGATGGATAATCTGACGATCTATAACGAAGTCCGCAGTGTGCCGGACAGCGCAAAAAGGCGCATCGAGGCGGGCCGCTTGAAGGGCAAAACGGACATAAACCCCATGTGGCGCATTAAGGCGCTGACAGAGAAGTTCGGCCCCTGCGGCTTTGGATGGAAATACGTCATCACTGACAAGCGGCTTGAGCAGGGCGCGAACGGCGAAGTAGCCGCATTTCTGGACATTGACCTGTTTGTAAAGGCCGACGGCGTGTGGTCTGACGCGATCCCCGGCACGGGCGGCAGTGCGTTTGTCGCTAAGGAGAAGAACGGGCCTTATACCTCCGACGAGTGCTTCAAGATGGCGCTGACGGACGCTATCTCTGTGGCATGTAAGGCGCTTGGATTTGGCGCGGATGTGTACTGGGAGGCGGATAGGAGCAAGTACGACAAGCCGGAGAACAAGGCAGAGACCCCGGTGCTGTGTGAGTGCTGCGGACTGCCCATCAAACCGGTAAAGTGCGGGGATCGTGTGTATCCCACCGACGAGATCGTAGAGAACGCGGTAAAGAAGTACGGCAAGCGGCTCTGCTGGGGCTGCATGAGAGCGGAGAACAACCATGCGGCAGATAACGGTTGACGCGGCGCGTTGGTCGCAGGACAGCGAGGGTGCGTGGCTCTGCCTGCGGGTGAAGTCGCCGGAGGCGGCGATGGAGGTCTGTGATGCGCTGAAGCCGGGCAAGGAGTACACCGCCACCATCAAGGGCAAAGGGCGGAGCCTCGATGTGAACGCCTATGCGTGGGTACTGCTGGACAAGTTGGCGGCGCACTACGGCGTTGCGAGAGAGAAGGTATACCGGCAGGAGATACAGAGCATCGGCGGCGTGAGCGAGGTGCTGTGCCTGCGGGAAAAGGCGGCGGAGGCGTTCTGCCGGAGTTGGGAGCGGAACGGTATCGGCTGGATGACCGATACCGGCCCCAGCAAAATCAATGGCTGCGTGAACGTGACCGTCTGGTACGGCAGCTCCGTATACGACACGGAGCAGATGGCGCGGTTGATAGACGCCATCGTGCAGGACTGCCGGGATGTCGGCATCGAGACCATGACGCCGCGAGAGCTGGATGCCCTTGTGAGCCGGTGGGGAGAAGTGAGCGTATGAACGACAAGCGATGCTTTTTGTGCGGGCGGAACGACCCAAGTGACCCGCTGGAGCGCCACCACATTTTCGGCGGCGCGAACCGGAAGAAGAGCGAGAAGTACGGCCTTGTGGTGTACCTGTGCGGCAATCGCTGCCACCGGAACGGACGTGGCGCGGTACACAAGAACGGCGACCAGATGCGGCGTCTGAGGCGGTACGGGCAGCTCAAGGCAATGGAGGAGCAGGGCTGGACGGAGGAGGACTTCCGCCGCGAGTTCGGGAAAAGCTACTTATGAGAGGAGATTTGAAATGCTGAACAAGATTTTTATCATGGGCCGGTTGACCCGCGATCCGGAACTGCGCAGGACGCAGAACGGCACCGCCGTCACCAGTTTTACACTGGCGGTAGACCGGGACTTTAAGAACGCGGACGGCACCAAGGACACGGATTTTATTGACGTGGTGGCGTGGCGCAACACTGCCGAGTTCGTATCCAAGTATTTCTCCAAGGGGCGCATGGCCGTGGTGGAGGGGCGCTTGCAGCTGCGGGACTGGACGGACAAGGACGGCAACAAGCGCCGGAACGCCGAGGTGCTGGCGGACAACATCTACTTTGGCGACGCCAAAAAGGACGCGGACAGCGGCACCAATAGATACGGTGGCGGGCAGTTCGTGGATGTGGACGAGGACTTTGACGCGGACGACGACATACCGTTCTGATGGGAGGGGGTAAGCGGCATGGATTACTGGCACAAGCGGTACACCTGCCCCTACTTCACCAGTAGCGAGAAACGGCGGGTTTGCTGCGAGGGCGGAAGCCGCGTCAGCTTCGAGACGGGCGGCGCGGCATCCCGCTTCATGAATCAATTCTGTGCCGGTGCGTGGGAGCATTGCACCATCGCACGGCATCTGACGGACGAGTACGAGAGAAAGGAAGAAAAGAATGGGAAAGATGCAGGATGAGATCAAGGGTCTGCGGCGGCAGAATCGGCACCTGGAAAACATCGTACAGCGCCAGCGGCAGCACATCGAGGACGCGGAGAGCGTGAGCGAGGCGTTCAAACGCGGCATGGATGCGCACTACGCCGCCTGTGCCGTACAGTTCGGCGAGAAGCGTGAGGACTGCGACACACTGTGGGGCTACCATCTGGAGATCCCTGCGAAGCTGGTGACGCAGGCACTGACGGACTACACCGTGCAGGTGGCGTTGGACAAGGAGCGCGGCGTTTACGTCATCGGGGCGATGAAGAAGGAGTGAGGCGGTGTGAAGCGCAAACAATTCACGTTTTACAGCTCCTACTGGGATGCGATACAGCCTCTCCCCAAAAAGCAGCAGGCGGAGATTCTTCTGGCGATCTGCGACTATGCGCTGAACGAAACGGAGCCGTCCAGCAGTCTCTCCCCCGCCGCCAGTGTCGCGTTTAATTTGATTCGCCCCACACTGGACAGCGGCAGAAATAAAGCCGCCAACCGCCAGAACAAATCAGAATCAAACGGATAACAAACGCAAAACAAACGCACAACAAAGGCGCAAGGAGAAAGAGGGGGAGAAAGAGAGAGAGTAAGAGGGAGAGGGAGAGTAAGAGAACGAATGTTATATATTACGGCGGCGGGAGTATGTACTACCGGAGGAGGAAGAAATGGACAGAAGCGAAGTCGAGAAGCTTTTTACCCTGTTTTCGCAGTTCTGGCCGAACAAGCAGGTCACGGCAAAAATGAAGCTGGCGTGGGAGATCGCTTTAGAGCCTTACAGCTACGCGGACGTAAGAGCCGCCGCCGTCGCCTATGCCAGACGCAATAAATTTTTTCCCGATGTGGCGGATATCACGATGGGCATTGAGCCGCAGGAGGAGCAGGCGCAGGAAGAACAGGCACAGGATACGATGGAGCGTTTTGCTTGGATGCGGGACTACATCAACAAGGAACACAAGTGGGGACGTATCTCCCGCTATGCAAGGGAACACGGGATGACGTGGCAGGAGGCCAAGGAGGCGCTGGATGGATAAAGGCATCTGGCGCGTGGCCAGAGCGCGGCTGTGCGTGACCTGTTTGCAGGAGATGGCGGAGGATTACATCATCGAGCCAGCGTTCCACGGCTGGGCGCAGGGCGTGTGCCAGCGCTGCGGAAAAGCGCAGAAAATGACGACGGTCAAGCGCTACACCATGAGTAGGCGCGGACTGGAGAAAAGAGGGTTGTTGGATGAACAGTGAGGATCTGATGCGGCTGGGGCCTGCGGCACAGAAGCAGGTCATGGAGAAGATGCAGAAGCAGGGGAAGTACAAGGCACAGAAGACGCGGCGCGGCAAGCTGACCTTTGACAGCAAGAAGGAGGCGGAGCGCTACGATGCGCTGATGATGCTGCAAAAGGCTGGGGAGATACGCGGGCTGAAATTGCAGGTGCGATACTGCTTGCAAGAGGCGTACACGACGTTTGAGGGCGACCGGGTGAAAAGTATCGACTACATCGCGGACTTCGTGTACGAGCGCAGAACGGCACCTGACAGCTACGGCCAGCGGTATTGGCTGCCGGTGGTGGAGGACGTGAAGGGGTATAAAGATCCGAGTAGCGCTGCGTATAGGGTGTTTTCCATGAAAGCAAAGCTGTTCCGCAGTAGGTACGGGTTTGCTATACGGGAGGTATGACGTGGAACGCACAAACCAGCCGCTGACGAATGAAGCGGCGAAGAAACTGATGGCGCTGGACGTGCAGGACAAGGAGATACTGACCTACGAAAAACTGGACGAGTGGTACACCGCATGGGGCGGGCAGTGCTACGTCAGCTTCTCCGGCGGCAAGGACAGCACGGTGCTGGCGTATCTGGCGGCTCGGTACCTGTCAAGCTTCAGGACACCGCCGTGGGAGCTGAACCTGGTGTTTGTGAACACGGGGCTGGAATATCCGGAGATACAGAAGTTCGTGAACGAGTACGCCGACTGGCTGCGGAGGGAGTTCCCCCGCGTGACCGTCAACCTCCACCGTCTACGTCCGAAGATGAACATTCGGCAGGTGGTGACGAAGTACGGGTACAGCATCATCGGTAAAGACGTAGCGCACCGGATAGAAACCGCGCGGCGTTCACCAGATAGCCGAAGTATGAAGCTATTGCGTGGGGAAGTCTTACGCGCCGATGGGGAAAAGAGTATGTACAACTGTGAAAAGTGGGCGTATTTGCTTTCGGCTTCATTTCTCATATCAGACAAGTGCTGTGGAATTATGAAAAAGTCCCCGGCAAAGAGCTATGAGCACCGAGCGGATGTCAAGCCCACGACGGCAACAATGGCGGAGGAAAGTCTTCTGCGTATGCAAAAATGGCGCGAAACCGGCTGCAACGCTTTTGAGGGAAGGCGTCCCTTATCTAAGCCCATGAGTTTCTGGACGGAGCAGGATGTGCTGCAATTTATCGTGGAGCGTCAACTCCCCTACGCCAGCGTGTACGGCGACATCGTGGCCAGCGACGGCGAGAACGACTACGACGCGACGCTGGTGGACTGCCAGCTGCATTGCACTGGCTGCCAAAGAACGGGCTGTATGTTCTGCGGTTTCGGTTCGCATCTGGAAAAGGGGATCAACCGATTTCAGCGCATGAAAGAAACGCACCCGAAGCACTACCAATTCTGCATCGGCGGCGGCGCATTCGACACGGACGGTCTGTGGAAGCCCACGAAAGACGGCCTGGGCTATGCCCGTGTGCTGGACTACATAGGAGTGAGGTATTGAGATGGGGAGGCAACACTTGAGCCGGGACGACCGTATCTTTATGGACGGCAAGCGCAGAGGTACGCAGGAGTGCATGGACATGGTGGCAATGGCGCTCATCGACAAGTGCGGCTGGCACGTTCAGGAGGAGACGCCGGACAGCCGAGACACGTTGAGTATCGCGTACCTGTATGAGTGCCTGGAGAAACTGGCGGAGGAGATAAACGAAGGCCGCATCAAGCGGAAGCACATCAAGGATATGCTGAAGGACGAGTGCGGCGTGGTGTTTGGAGATTAGGACATGTTACATTTGGGAGATATCTGCAAAATCAACGGCGCGGAGATCGAGCCGGTGTGGTGCATCACCGGCGGCAGCCCGTGCCAGGATCTATCCATCGCCGGGAAACGCGCCGGTTTGGCGGGAGCGCGAAGCGGCCTGTTTATGGAGCAGGTGCGCATCGTAAACGAAATGAGAGCGGAGGACAAACGGAATGGACGGACAGGTGACATGGTCCGACCTCGGTTTCTCGTTTGGGAGAACGTTGTCGGAGCATTCAGCAGCAATAGAGGAAAAGACTTCGCAGCCGTGCTGGAAGAAATTGCGCGTATCGCAGAACCAGGATTTTCTTTATCTGGACTGCCGGACAAGCAAAAATGGACAAAAGCAGGAGCCATTGACGGTGATGGGTGGTCTATCGCGTGGCGAACTCACGACGCTAAAGACTGGGGAAAAACCATCCGAGACAGCCGTACAGGAAATGTTATCCGTCTGGGGACCCCACAGCGTCGCCGAAGAATCTCGGTTGTCGCAGATTTTGGAGGAGAATTCGCCGCCCAAATACAATTTGACCGCGAAAGCGTGTCTGGGCATCCTGCGGAGAGCGGAGAGGCGGGGGAAAGACCTGCCGGAGCGGCTGAAAGCGGTTTTAATCCAGCAGTCGCAAGGAGCCTCACCGCAAGAGCGGACGGAAGCCCCTGCGCCGACAGAGGCCCCAACATCGTATGCAGTCCGCATCAGGGGGGGGTGTGACGGCGGAGGAAAAGGCGCGTTAGTGCAGACGGAGAAAAGCGGAACGCTGGGCACGGGGAACGATCAGACGATTTTCTGCCTACAAGGCAACGGCATCGACCGCGCCGATACCGCCGGATGCAACGGCAAGGGCTGGAAAGCGGACGAGAGCTACACGCTGAACACAATAGACCGTCCTGCTGTGTGCGCGGAGGTTGTGTGCATGACACCTTGGGACGCACAGAGCCAGCGCGCGTACGATGGTAACGGCGTTTCACCTACGCTCAGTTCCCGTGAAAACAGTGGCCTGAACCGCGAAGCTGTGCTATGTGCCGGGTTTAAGGCCGGACAGGGCGCACAGGCGGGCGGCATCGGGTACGGTGAGGAAGTGTCGCCCGTGCTGACGGCGGCGCCCAGTGGGACGAACCAACCCCCAGCGGTGATGGCCTTTGCCACAAATCAGCGGGACGAGGTGCGCGACCTCCATGATGTAGCTGGTGCGCTGGGCGCACAGCCGGGAATGAAACAGCAGACCTTCATCGCCGCCGGTTTTAAGCTGGGCAATAGTGAACAGGCGCGGAGCATCGGCTATCAAGAGGAACTGTCTCCTACACTGAACGCCGAGTGCGGCGGGAATAAGCCCGCAGTGGTGGCGTTGGACATGACACACGCCTGCGACGTCATCCGCGAGTGCGGGGAGCAGACACCCAGTTTGCAGGCGAGGATGGGCACGGGCGGCAATCAAGTGCCGCTGACATACCAGATGAATGGCTTTGGAGATTACCGCGCCGCCGAGGTTGCAAGCAGTTGCAAGCAACGGGACTTTAAGGACAGCACAGACCTTGCCATCACACACATGGTGGTGCGCCGCCTGACGCCGATGGAATGTGAGAGGCTGCAAGGATTCCCTGACCACTGGACGGACATCGGCGAGTGGACGGACGAAAAGGGAAAGAAGCACAAGGATGCAGACAGCACACGGTACAAGGCGCTGGGCAACTCCATCGCCCTGCCCTTCTGGGACTGGATGCTGCGGCGTATGGCGCGGTATCTGCCGGAGGACGCGACGCTGGGGAGCTTGTTTGATGGCATCGCGGGCTTCCCGCTGATCTGGGAACGCATACACGGCAGAGGTACGGCGCGGTGGGCAAGCGAGATCGAGCCGTTCCCCATCGCCGTGACAAAGAAACATTTTCCGGAGGAGGAATGACATGACAAGAGACGAGATCGTGACCGCGCTGCGGTGCTGTGCCGAGGGAGAGTGTCATGGCTGCACAATCCACAATGATAAGCAGCGTTGCCAAGAACGAGTGTTGGATGCCGCCGCTGACCTGATCGAGAACCAGCAGCGGCACATCGATGCACTGATGAAAGCAAACGCCGGACTGCGGGACACTGTACTGCGGCGGGACGCGCAGATCGCGGACATGAGCCAGGGCCTCGCGCAGTTTGCCAAGGCCGTGGCGGAGAAGGAGGAGAACAATGGAACGACTGACAAAGCGGTTGGATGATGGGCAGGCAGTTATGCGATGCGAGGACTGTAAGGCAAGTTGGATGAGAAAGCACGGGAAACCTATGGAAGAATGCACGGCGATGTATTGCCGGAATATGTGCAAAGACCGCCTTGCCGCATACGAGGACACCGGCTACACGCCGGAGGAGATCGCAAAGCTGCAAGGCGACCTGAATCCAACGCAACGCGGAGCTGCTGGAAGTACGGGAGGGCTTGCAGAGCGCAAAGAATACCGCCGAGCAGTACGCCGCCATCAATGAAACGCTGTTTGACAGCAACATGAAGCTGGGAGCAGACAGGAAAGCTCTTATCAACGAGCTATGCCAATACTGCGGGAAGTACAAACAAGCACACGAGGGCGCCTGTGACGGGTGCAGATGGAGGGATATGTGATGGATGCTGTATATCGCAACATCGGTATTATCGTGTGTGTGCTGGGCGCAGGACTCTTGTGCCTTGCCATCGTTGGTTTTTTCGGTTGGCTGGCGTGCTGTGCGTGGGCAGATTTCAGCAACAAGTTCCGGTCTGTCTGTAAGGCGGAAAGCCTGATTTACGAGTATCGGAAGTACATAGAACAGTTTTTGGCGTGGCTGAAACTTAGCGAGGAGGAGAAGTAAATGGACGCTGTGAAGTTTATTGAGGAGCGGAACAGAATGTGCGGTACCATGAGTGAGGTGTGGGGCGTGGATGCGGCACAAATTGTGAAGAACACCGAGGAATGGTCTGCACTGCACCCGCGCAAAACGCGGCAAAGCGTGTTTCTGGCGCAGTATCCGGAGGGGGAAATTGACAGCAGCGGGTGTTTGGTGCTATGCCCAAAGCGCATTTCCACTGATTGCCGGAACAGATACGGTAACTGTACAAAACGGCTGTGCGCTGACTGTCGTAAAGAATTCTGGGGTCAGGAGGTGGAGTGATGAGCAGCATCACAAGACAGCAGTTTCAAGAGCTTAGAACGCTTGAAGAATTCGATTACGGCGAATTTATCAGACGTTTGGAGTTATACACCGGGATTAAAGCTGTACCATGCACAGCATATCAGTTTTACGATGATTCTGGTGATTACATCTGCGACAGCTGTGACAGTTTAGTAGACGATATTTTGAGATTGGCGTATGTGGAGGTGGAGTGATGGAAATTTTGAAAATTGTTTTCCCGCTGCTGATGGTAGCCGGTGCGCTGGGCAGTTTGGTGGTAAATTTCGCCAGCAAGGGGGACTGGGCTACCAGTTTGCAATGGCTGGGCGCGTGTATCCTGTATACTGCGCTGACAGTGCGAAATATGAGCTGAGGGAGGGCTGACAATGGCTGAACCTAAAAAGCCTTTTTACTGCGACAAGAAATGGAAACTTGGCGGAAGTTTCGGCTGGTGGCATATACCGTACTGTCCGCATTGCAAGCGGCAGTTGGGGCTGGTGGTCGAAGAGAAGAAGGCTGAAAAATGCCCGATGTGCGGCAAACCGTTAGAATGGGATGGTGCTGAAAATGGCTGAATACATCGAACGCACGGAAGAACTCATGCTTGCCATGAACGCCGGTGCGAGAGCAATCGAAAACACGAAGCGTTATCACGGTGCTGTTTACACCAACGCTGATGTTGCTCCGGTGGTATGCTGCAAGGATTGCAAGCACTACGACATGGGTGTCTGCCTGAAAATTTACTCGGACGGCAACATACACTCAGCGGCTTGGCAGAAGCGAAAGCCGGAGGACTTTTGTTCTTACGGCGAACGAAATCAATAAAACGCCGGCATGCCGGTGAAATAAAAAATACGGAGGAAAGATACCATGAATGAGAAGAACGAGAAGAACGAGCAGATGTACATTGTCCGCTGCGACCGCGCAGGCGTGTTTTTCGGTGGCATCAAGGAACGACGCGGCACGGAAGCGACCATGACCAATGTGCGCAAGCTGTGGTACTGGAACGGTGCCTGCGCCATCGAGCAACTGGCTATGGACGGCACCAAGACCCCCGGTGACTGCAAGTTTACTGTGACGGTACCGTTGATGGAAGTGACCGGGGTGATCCAGGTGATCCCCTGCACCGCAAAGGCCACGGCATCCATCAGCGGCGTGAAGGAGTGGAAGCGATGAGCGCGCTGGATGAGAAAGTCAAAGCATTTTTGTCTGTAAGCTCCGGCGACGGCTCCGGCTCCGGCTACGGCTACGGCTCCGGCTCCGGCTACGGCTCCGGCTCCGGCGACGGCTCCGGCGACGGCTCCGGCTCCGGCTACGGCGACGGCTACGGCTCCGGCTCCGGCTACGGCTACGGCGACGGCTACGGCTCCGGCGACGGCTACGGCTCCGGCTCCGGCTACGGCTACGGCGACGGCTACGGCATAAGATCCTTTAACAGCGAACCGGTGTATACCATCGACGGGGTGCCCACGATCCTCCGCCACGTGCGGGGGAACGTGGCGCACGGCGTGATCCTGAACCGCGACCTGACCACTACGAACTGCTACGTTGCCAAACAGGATAACATCTTTGCCCACGGTGCAACGCTGGCAAAGGCGATGGAGGCTCTTAGGGACAAGCTGTTTGGAGATATGCCGGTGGAGGAGCGCATCGCGGCATTTTTGAAAGAGACGGAGGACGGCAGGGCATACCCTGCGCAGTATTTTTATGACTGGCATCACCGCCTTACCGGAAGCTGCGACATGGGCCGCCGTCAGTTTGCCCGCGACCACGGAATAGACGTGGACAGCGACACCATGACCCTGCGAGAGTTTCTGGCCCTGACCAAGGATGCCTACGGCGGCAGTGTGATCCGGAAGGCGATGGAAAAGCTGGTGGTCGGTTATGAACGCACGTAACCGCAAACCAATCACAGACTTGTCCACCTGCCCCCGCTGCGGCATGGACAGCGGCAAGCGCAAGGAATCCGTCAACGTCCCCCTGCGTTACTACGTCCGCTGCGGCGGCTGCGGCTACACCGTCTCCGGTGACAGCCAGTCCTGTGCCACCAGGAAGTGGAACGCCATGAATGGGAGGTGCGGCCATGCAGATCGATGATACGGTGCGCGCCCGCTTTCTGACGATGCCGGACCCGTTCCCCGGCTCCGGAAAGGCCGAAAAACAGTACCCCGTGCGCAAGGCAACGGTGGTGTATGTGCACCCAAAGGGGCGCTACATCGTGGCGGAGTGCAAGGGCGTCAGGGAGACGTTTTTCCTGGAGGAGGTGCTGACATGAGCGAATTCCCGGAACGGCTTAGAAAGCTGCGGGAGAAAAAGAGACTGAAGCGGTATGTGCTGTCGGAGCGCTGCGGGCTGAATTCAGATGCTATACGCCGGTATGAGCTGGGGACGGCGAAGCCGACGATGGACGCGCTGAAGAGCATAGCGGATGAATTCGGCGTGTCGGTGGACTATCTGATGGGAAGGACGGACTATCCCTGCGTGGTAGATATTGCAGAAAAATAAATTTTGAAAATTCCACTTAAAAGTGGAAAAATTGAAAAAACGCACTTTATCATGGGAGATGCGGGGGCAAACTCTGCATCTCCATTCTTTTTCCCCTTCTTTCCTGATGGGCGGGGCTTCGGCTCCGCCCGGATGGAGCAATATGCCGCAGGCAGATGCCGCCCCACATTTCGGGGGGCGGGAGGGCGCACCTCTCATGCGGCGCCAGATGAAAACGTTGGATCGTTTTCACCCGCAAGGGGCTTTCTTGGGGCGTATGCCCCACACGCGGCATAGGTGCCCCGTAAGGGGAGGCCACAGCGAGTGACGGGGACTTTCCCCGAAGCGCTAAAGCAGGGCAGGACTGCAATGCCGTACCAACCACACAAGCGGGCGAGGAAGCGCGAGAAGTTAAGTGCACACAAGCTGTGGCCACAGCGGCGGACAGTTAATCCGCAAAAACAGTGTGCGGCTGACGAAAAGGCGTAGCGCGGTGTGGTGCCGGAATAACTGTGTAACCCATGCTTGAGAGCTTCCAGAAGGCCGCATGGGAGGGGAAAGACTGTTACTGTAGCCAAGGGGTGGGGGCTGGTGACAAACAAGGAGGAAAAACGACTATGGAAATCATCAAACCCGGCAAAGTCAGGAGAGTAAAGCTGGAATGCCCGGAATGCGGGTGTGAATTCGCCTGTTCTCCGGTAGAAATGGTACGCAGATACGGAACTGTGTTTGCTAAGTGTCCACAGGAGGGATGTGGCAGAAGCGTGGAAGTGCCAAACGGAATCCCCGAGTACATCGAGCCTGCAAACCATACTGCCATTGGAACGATCACTGTGGTGCTGTCAGGGGCAACCGTTACAGAAGAGCCTGTAGGCGATAAGCGGTATATCACAAGGGTGACGAATGTATCGAAGGAAGCTGCAGAGCATATCAAAGCACTGGGCGCAGATACCAGCATCTCCCTGATAATTGATGGCAAATACCCGGAGCGCTTCTACATGGGAAATACCGGGATGCTTATCGCCTACAAGGCCCACGATGGAAAACTTTACGAACAGGGGTGATACATAATGGCTACAAAGAAACCTACCGCCATCGCAAAAACAAAGGATAACCGACCGGAGACCGGCAGAGGCGGGTAAAGTCTGCTATGTAATGCCAAGGGGCGGGGGCTGGTAGCAAAACAGGAGGAGGGAATGAAAATCACAAAACGGCGGCTTGCGGATATTGTGCCGTATGCCGGCAACGCAAAAAAGCATGATAAACGGCAAATCAACAACGTTGCGGAGAGCATCAAGCAGTACGGCTTTGTGCAGCCGATTGTGATTGATCGCGACGGCGTGATTGTAATCGGCCACTGCCGCGCTATGGCGGCAAAGAAGCTGGGCATGGAAGAAGTGCCGTGCGTCTGTGTGGATGATCTGACACCGGAGCAGGTAAACGCCCTGCGGCTGGTGGACAACAAGAGCAACGAGAGCGATTGGGACTTTGACCTGCTGGCCGATGAACTGCCTGGGCTGGATTTGTCGGCGTTTGACTTTGATTGGGGGCTGCGTGATGAACTCGACACGTCAGTTGTAGAGGATAACTACGATCCTGTTTTACCAGCAGAGCCGAAGAGCAAACTTGGCGATGTGTACCAGCTTGGAGACCATCGCCTTATGTGCGGGGATAGTACGTCCTTGACAGACGTACAGAAGCTCGTGGGGGGGGCACAAATGGATTTGCTGCTCACAGACCCTCCGTACAATGTGGACTATCAGGGCACCGCCGGGAAGATTAAGAACGACAATATGGAGGATACGGCATTTAGACGGTTTCTAACGGATGCGTTTTCCAATGCGGCAATGGTTATGAAACCAGGTGCTCCGTTCTACATCTGGCACGCAGACAGCGAGGGGTATAACTTCCGAGGCGCGTGCAGAGATGCGATGCTGCGTGTCCGGCAGTGCCTGATCTGGGTGAAGAACTCCCTTGTGATGGGGAGACAGGATTTCCAGTGGAAACATGAGCCTTGCCTGTATGGTGAGAGCGAGATTGAAGAAGAAGCACACGAACCTTGCCTGTACGGATGGACGGAAGGGAAGAAGCATTATTTCTTCAAGAACCGCAGGCAGACAACTGTGTTGAATTTTGATAAGCCCGTAAAATCTGCGGAGCACCCAACGATGAAGCCGATTAAGCTGTTTGATTACCAAATGCAGTGCTCCAGTAAGCCGGGTGAGAATGTGCTTGACCTGTTCGCTGGGTCCGGCACAACGATCATGGCGGCGGAGCAGAATGGCAGACACGCTTTCTGCATGGAGTATGATCCGAAGTATGCCGATATCATTGTTGACCGGTGGGAGAAGTTTACGGGGAAGAAAGCGGTGCTTTTGAATGACGATTGAAGAAGCACAGGCGATTATTGCCAAAACCAGCAGCCCGTATTTGAAGCAAGACATGGAAAAGTTTATTAAACGCCAGCAGAGAAAGGAGGGCGCGTATGGCAAGGCCAAGAAAGGAAATAGACCAGAGGCAGTTCGAGAACCTCTGCGGCCTGCAATGCACGCTTGAGGAGATCTGCGGTTGGTTTGACGTGACCGATAAAACATTGGACAGCTGGTGTAAACGCACCTATCATGCCAGTTTTTCCGAGGTATTTAAGCAAAAGCGCGGAGCTGGGAAAATTTCACTGCGTCGGAGCCAGTGGCAGCTTGCGGCAAAGAACGCAAGCATGGCTATTTGGCTGGGGAAGCAGTACCTTGGGCAGCGTGATATTGTTGAGCTGGGTTTGCCGACGGACAACACAAAGGACGACGCATTGAGCGTGAGCTTGCGTGAAATGGCAGAAGGGTTGGAGAGCGATGATTAGCCCGAAGCAGCAGAAGATCCTTGCTTTCCCCTATTCCAAGTATGACGCGCTGATCTGCGACGGCGCTGTGCGTTCCGGCAAGACCTCCATCATGATGTGGGCGTTCGTCCGCTGGGCGATGGAGAATTTCAGCGGTCAGCGCTTCGGTGTGTGTGGCCGCACGGTGGACAGCTGCACCAAGAACATCATCGTTCCGTTCACGGCGATGAGCCTTGCAAAGGAGCGCTATATTATCCGCTGGCGGCGCGGCGACAAGGTGATGGAAGTGCGGCGCGGCGCCGTGACGAATTACTTTGAGGTGTTCGGCGGCAAGGACGAGGCCAGCTATACGCTGATTCAAGGCCGCACGCTGGCGGGTGTGCTGCTGGACGAGGTGGTGCTGATGCCGCGCTCGTTTGTGGAACAGGCGCTTGCACGATGTTCTGTGGACGGTGCAAAGCTGTGGTTCTCTTGTAACCCCGGCAGCCCGCATCACTGGTTCTATCAGGAGTGGATTAAGCGACACCGCGAACGGAATACGCTATATCTTCACTTCGAGATGACAGATAACCCTGGCTTGAGTGCGAGAACGCTTGAGCGCTACGAGAATATGTACGCCGGCATCTTCTATGACAGATATGTTCGCGGTCTTTGGGTGGCGGCGGAAGGTGTGGTATATAAGGATTTTGCCAATAACACGGAGAAGTATCTAATTGACGAGCCTCTAAAATGGGCAGAAGAAAACGGAACAATGTTTACCGTTATTTCTATTGGCGTTGACTTTGGCGGCACAAAGTCTGCGACAAAGTTTCAGGCGACCGGTATTACAAAGGACTTTCGCGTTGTTGCTTTGGAAGAGGAATATATCAAAAACGAGGAGATTGACCCTGATGCCCTGAATCGGCGGTTTGCCACATTTTGCCAGATAGTGACGGCTAAGTATGGATACAGCCAAACAAGAGCGGATAGCGCGGAAACAGTATTGATTCGTGGGTTAGATCATACCGCGCAGAAGATGCACCTCGGCACGCAGGTTAAGAACGCGCTGAAAATGCAAATCACTGATCGCATCCGGTTGGTGGTACTGCTGATGAAGCAGGGCCGCTTTAAGGTTTCGCGGAGCTGCCCGCATCTGATCGATGCGCTACAAACCGCGATTTATGATCCTGATAAGTTTGAAGATGAGCGCTTGGATGACGGCACGTCCGACATCGACAGCTTGGATGCTTTTGAGTACAGCATTGAGCCTTATTACAAAGACCTGGAACGTGCCGGGCACATGATGGGACGGTGAAATAGTGAATATTCGGAGAGCATTAAAGGATCTTGGGTTTGACACGGTCGACAATAAATTCTATTCCATGATCGACCTTTGGAACGCATGGTATAAGGGAAATGTTGAAGATTTCCACAGCTATACGGTGTGGAATGGAATTGAAGAGCTGGAGTGCCACCGGTATTCGGTGGGAATGGGAAAGAAAGTCTGCGAGGACTGGGCCAACCTCTTAATGAACGAGCGAGTCAACATCACGCTTGAAGGCAAACAGGAACAGGAATTTATCGATACTGTTTTTGCCGATAACAACTGGGAGGTCAAGGCTAACGAATCGCAGGAGCGCAAAGCGGCAGTAGGAACCGTTGCGTATGTGCCGGTGATGGAAGGTATGGGAATTAACCCAGATACGGCAGAAATCATTGACTCTGGCCGCATTCGCATCAACTACGTCAGTGCCGGGAACATCTACCCGCTTACGTGGGATAACGGCGTTATCCGCGAGTGTGCGTTCGCATCCACTCGGAAGGTCGATGACACAGAATATACTTACATCCAGGTGCACCGGCTGCGCAACGGCGAGTATGACATTGAGAACCATCTGTATGATGCGGAGGAAGTACCGCTGGCCAGCGTGAAAGAGTTTGAGACAATTCCTCCGGTGATTCATACCGGCAGCGACAAGCCGCAGTTTGTGATTGATCGGCTGAACATTGCAAACTCTGACGAAAACAACCCGCTTGGCGTGGCTGCGTTTGCCCACGCCATCGACCAGCTTAAGAGCGTTGACATCACCTATGATAGCTATGTGAACGAATTTGTGTTGGGCAAGAAGCGCATTGTGGTGCAGCCGGAGGCAACCCAGAGCATTGACGGTCGGCCAGTGTTTGATAAGCGTGAGACCGTTTATTATGTACTTCCGGAGGACAGAGGCGGCAACGGCAACATCTTGCAGCAGGTCGATATGTCGCTACGGACGGCGGAGTTTAACACCGGCATGCAAGATATGTTGAACATCCTGTCCAGCAAGTGCGGTTTTGGTGAGAACCATTACAAATTCAACCAGGGGAGCATCGCAACTGCCACGCAGGTCATCAGCGAGAACAGCACCCTGTTCCGCACGGTCAAAAAACATGAAATTTTGCTTGAACGGGCAATCACAGAGTTGTGCCGGAGCTTGCTCCGCATGGGAAATCGGTACATGGGTGCATCCCTCAATGAGGACGTCCAGATCTCCATTGACTTTGACGATTCCATCATTGAGGACAAGGGCCAGGACTTTAACCGTGACGTGCAGCTACTTAACGCTGGCATCATGAACGATTGGGAGTTCCGTATGCGCTGGATGAACGAGGACGAGGCGACCGCAAAGGCGGCGCTGCCGAAGGCACAGGACATGGTAACCGAGGAAGAAACGGAGGTCGAGTAATGGGATTTGGAGAAAACACTGGGACTTTTGGGGTTGTGAAAAATGAGCCGGTATCCATTTACCCCGGAACTACTTGATGTGCTCCCAGAGGATCTGGCAGAACTGTTCCGGGCGCTTGAGCTTGTGTTGCTGGATGAAATCTGTTCCCGGTTGAAAGTTGCGGATGAACTGAACGAGGTAACGGTGCAGGACATCAAGGCGCTGCGGGCGCACGGCATTGACCTTAAAAAGATTAAAAAGGCCATACAAAAAGCAACCGGCATCAGTGAGCAGAAATTAAACAAACTGCTTGATGATGTTGTGGAACGCAATCAGCAGTATTACACCAATATCATTGACCTTGCGCATATCACGCAGCCGGAAACGCTGGTAAGCATCGAGGACACATGGGCCATATACCAGCAGACAAAGCGGGACTTGCGCAATATAACACAATCAATGGGCTTTTTGGTGGACGCTGGGCGCACACTGCTCCCACCTGCCAAAGCGTACCAATGGGCACTTGACAGCGCAGCGTTGCAGGTGCAGAGCGGTGCAATTAACTACAATCAGGCAATTAAAACGGCGGTAAAGGAACTCGCGGACAGCGGTCTGAAAGTGGTTGACTACGAGAGCGGCCATCGTGATCATGTCGATGTTGCCGTGCGAAGAGCCGTAATGACCGGCGTATCTCAAATCTGCGCCAAGTATACGGAGCAATCCTCAGAATATCTGGATACGCCCTATTTTGAAGTATCGGCCCATGTTGGCGCGCGAGATAAGCCGGGACCGTCACCGTGGTCATCGCATAAGGATTGGCAAGGACGTGTTTACAGCGTCCGTGTAGGGGACATTTACCCGAGCATTTATGATGTTTGCGGCCTGGGCGCTGTTGACGGTCTGGAAGGGGCCAACTGCCGCCACAGGCGGTTTCCGTGGGTTGAGGGCGTGTCCGAGCGCACTTACACGAATGAACAGTTGGAGCACATCGATGATGACCACGGATGCACGTTTGATGGCAAGGATTACACGGCATACGAGGCAACCCAGATGCAGCGCCGTATTGAACGAACGGTTAGAAAGCTAAAGCGCGAAAAAGCCGCCTACAAGGCCGCAGGATTGCATGAAGATGAGACTGCGGTAAACATACGGCTACGGCGGTTAAACGCTAAATACAAGGCGTTCAGCGTGAAAGCTGGCCTGCCGGAGCAACCGGAGCGGATGCGCGTCTATTTTACGGATGACGCAACGTTAAAAACGGCAAATGCCATGAAAACGCATCGGGCGGAAGTGGCAGCGGCTAACGCTAAAGACGATAGAGACACTCTTGAGTTTTTCGGCGCAGACGCAAGAGATAACTTGAATTCTATTGTAAAAAGACGTACAATGAAGCTGGAAAATGGCTTTGCTTGCTTCCCGGACGGTGACCCGCTAAATGAAAATGTTAAAAGGGTAAAACCTCTTAAAACGTATTTTGACGTCGCTATGCACGGAAGCCAGACGGCAGTCGGATTTGGCACAAAAGAACTCAATATGTCACCGCGCTTACTTGCCGCAGTCATTCGGCATAGTAAAGGGTGGAATGGCCAGAAAGTTCGTTTGCTATCTTGCAGCACAGGCGCACGCATGGAAAACGATTATTGCTTTGCAGAAGAGCTGGCAAATGCACTTGGCGTTGAAGTGAAAGCCCCAGACGATGTGCTGTTTATTTCCGGTGCTGGCGTACTGAAAGTAGGAACACATGGTGAAGGAAATATTTTGCCGTTTACCCCAAATCAAAGAGGAAGGAGAAAGTGACATGGATTTCGGTTTTTTTAAAGGATTGCCATACAAGAATTCTATTGAGAATTTTGAAGACTATAAGAAATACAAAAATAGTATCCCAAAAGAAGCGATTTTAAGCCACATTTCCTCCCTCGATGCCGGGCTGACATCGCTGCCCAGTTTTGATATGTTTACTGGAGAAGAACTTCACGCAGGTATGTTTTGGGACGGTAAATTCACCTTCCCGTATGAGTTCCTGCATTACTACAAGAATTATGACATTGGAGTCCCCTATGAGTATGAAGCATATTTGAAAGAAATCGGGGTAGGCTAATGGATGATAAACTGATGCAGACCATCGAGGCTATTATCCGGCGCGGAAATGACGCGGAGATCCGGCGCAAGGGTGACGGATACATTGTGTTAGAGGTCAAGAAAACAATCAAATATTCAACTCCCGCGTAATTGGGCGCGGGAAAGGGCAATAGGAGCCAACTTGTAAGGATTTCTTACAGGTTGGCTCTTTTTCTTTTAGGAGGCAACGCATGGATAACAGCAAAGTCAACATTTTAGGCACGGATTACGAAATTGTCGTTAAAAAGTACGGCGACGATGAGGCGTTTGAGCGCAGGAGCATTGACGGATATTGCGACTACCTTTTGAAGCAAATCGTAATTTGCGACATGACAACCTATAAGGGGTGGGAAAACGAGCCGGTAGAAACGGCAAAAGAGTCTCAAAAGCAAACGCTGCGGCATGAAATTGTACACGCATTTTTCAACGAAAGCGGTCTTTCGGATAGCGGACTTTCTTTTGAAGGGGCATGGTGCAAAAACGAGGAGCTTGTCGACTGGATCGCGTGGCAAGGCCCGAAAATCCACAAGGCGTGGGAAATGGCGAACGCAATTTAGAACAGGTAAAACCCGCGAGGTATAGCGGTTTTTATACAATCTATCGCCGCGACGGACTGCGGACAAGGGAAAGGAAGATAGAACAATGGCACTTACACGAAAACTTTTGAAGGGTATGGGGCTTACCGATGAGCAGGTTGATACCATCATCGAGGCGCATACCGACACCGTGGACGGCCTAAAGGCGGATGTGACCCGCTACAAGGCCGATGCGGAGAAGCTGCTCGGCGTTCAGAAGCAGTTGGACGATCTCAAGGCAGCAGGTGACGGCGGTTATAAGGAGAAGTACGAGAAGGAACACTCGGCCTTTGAAGCCTTTAAGACCGACATCACGGCAAAGGAGAGCAAGGCGGCAAAGGAAAAAGCCGTCCGGGCTTACTTTGAGAGCAAAAACATCACCGGCGCAAATCTCGACCTTGCCATGCGCGGATGCGGCGAGGAAATGTCTGCCTTGGAGCTGGACGGCGAGAAGATCAAGGACACCAAGAGCCTTGACGCTCTCGTAGACGGCACCTATAAGAGCCTTGTTTCTAAGCCTGCTGTCCGGCTGGACATGGGCGCACGGCTCAACGAGGGCGGCAAGCCTATGACCAAGGACGAGATTATGAAAATCACCGACAGAACGGAGCGGCGCGCTGCAATCGCCGCAAATATGGATTTGTTTAGAAAGGAAGAATAAAAATGGCTGTTGATCCTAAGCTGATTAAGAAGGAAGATCTTGCCCGTGTTCGCGAGATCGAGTTTACCGAAATGTTCGGCTATTCCATCAAGAAGCTGATGGAGGCTCTGGGCGTTACCCGCAAGATCGCCAAGCAGGCCGGTACTGTGCTCAAGAGCTACAAGGCTACCGGCACTCTGGAAGACGGCGCTGTGGCCGAGGGCGAGACCATCCCTCTGAGCAAGTACAAGACCGAGGCTGTGAACTACAAGGAGATCACCTTGAAGAAGTGGCGTAAGGCCACTTCTGCCGAGGCAATCACTGATCGCGGCTACGATCAGGCCGTCGAAATGACCACCGATGAAATGCTGAAGGACGTGCAGAAAGGTATCCGCAAGGATTTCTTCGGTTTCCTCGCAACCGGTACTGGCACGGCCAGCGGTGCTACCTTCCAGGCGACCTTGGCTCAGGCATGGGGCCAGCTGCAGGTGCTGTTCGAGGATGACGAGATCGGCGCAGTGTATTTCATGAACCCGCTGGACGTTGCGGACTATCTCGCAACTGCCAACATCACCCTGCAGACCGCTTTTGGCATGACCTATGTCGAGAACTTTCTCGGTCTGGGCACTGTGATTCTGAACTCCAGCGTCCCCAAGGGCAAGATTTACGCCACCGCCAAGGACAACATCGTCCTGTACTACATCCCTGTGAACGGCGCAGATCTGGGCGAGGTGTTCAACTTCACCACCGACGCCACCGGTTATATCGGTATCCATGAGGAGCCCGATTACACCAACATGACCGCATCTGACACCGTTATCAACGGCATGGTGCTGTTCGCCGAGCGCATTGACGGCGTGGTTGTCGGCTCCATCACTCCGGCAGTGGGGGGCTAACTGAACTGCTGAATGAGCCTGACCCTGACACCCCGGCTTTCTCCGGCATGACAAAAGCTGAAATGCTTGCGTATGCCGATGAAAACGGGGTGAAAGGGGTCAGCAGTTCGATGAAAAAGGCTGAAATTCTCGCAGTTTTGGAAGGAGGGCACTGATGACTTACGCAGACTTTGAATACTACTCCGGCACTTACATGGGCGCTGTGAGTGAAAATGTCTTCCCGCGTCTTGTTGTCCGCGCCAGCTCCTTCCTCGATTACTACACGCAGAACCGGGCAAAAGATAACGCCGATATGGACGCTGTAAAAATGTGCTGCTGTGCACTTGTGGACAAGTATCAGCTGATCGAAGCCGCGCAGCAGCTTGCCGCAACCAAACTGACAAACGCGGTGACCGGCGATGACGTAAAAAGCGAAACGGTAGGCGGGTACTCCCGAACGCTGGCCAGCGGCGGCGAAGCTGCCGCGTCTGCGCTGAGTGCAACGGACGGTGCGAAGAAACTGCTGGCGGCGACCTGTAACGAGTATCTGGCGCATACCGGGCTTTTGTATCGGGGAGGGGGGTGCTGTGGTTGTACGCGCCCCACACTATAACGGTCTACAACGCCGTGCAGGAGACTGACCCGGCGACCTTTGAGGAAATCACAAAGCTGTATGTGACCATCCTGCGCGGCGTTATGCTGCAGGCCAGCAAGGCTGTCAACGTGCGCGAAAGCGGACTTGAGAGCGCAGACGCGGTAAACCTGTACATTCCGTTTTCCGTGAAAGCGGTGGACGGCACGACAGGCAAGGCCAAAACTTACGCGCCCCCGCAGGCGTTTCTTGCAACGGCGGACAAGTCCGGGCTGTGGACGCTGTCTGTGAACGGTAACGGTGGGCTGACGTTCTTTGTGAAAGGCGAGTTTGTCACAGACAAAGAGGATGTGGCTATGGCACAGGACGGCTGCTACAACGTGACCAAAGTGGACGAGAAAGATTTTGGCAGCGTGGATATGCAGCATTGGGAAGTCGGAGGGGCATAAAATGTCGCTCAAGTTCTCTGTTGACGTGTCCGGCATGGACGAGGTAAAGCGGCAGCTTGCAAGGGCCTGTGACCGTGCTGAAAGCGTTTTAGCGCAACAGGTGATGAAAGATACCATCCCCTTTGTGCCTGCGCTTACAGGCTCTCTGACGCAGAGAACACGGGTGGTTGGAAACGAGGTCATTTATCCCGGCCCATACGCCCGCTTCCTGTACTACGGTAAGGTAATGGTAGACCCGGCGACCGGCAGCACATACGCCCCAAAGGGCGGGCACAAGGTGGTCACAGACCGAAATCTTGTATTTAACACAACAATGCATCCGCAGGCACAGGCGCACTGGTTTGACGCTTCCAAAGCGCAGAACATGGAGAAGTGGGTGCGGGTGGCAGATAAGGCGGTGAAGAAATTTGGAAAAGATTAAAAAGGCCGTGTCAGCGGCGGAAGAGGATCAGGTATCGCGCAAGCTGCTTGTGTGGCTGAACACATACCCGGAGCTGCCAGTCGACCTTATCCGCTTTGAGTTTCTTCCCGCCGACACTTCCGCTATGGCGATGTCGACCATTCAGGCGGCTTACATCGTGCGGAAGTATATCACCGGCGGTTATGTGGCGGATTATCAGTTCAAGATAATCTACCGAGTGAAGCCGGGGAACAGCAACGACAAACGGCTCAAGGCTGACGAACTGTTGAACGCTATCGGGGATTGGGCAAATGGTCAGAAGCCCGACATTGGCGACGACAAGCGCGTTATCAGCATGGAGCCGACCACGCGATCTTCCCTGTTTGCCATGTATGAAAACGGGGACGAAGATCACCAAATCCTTATGAAACTGAATTACGAGGTGAATGTATAATGGCAGATTTGGAATTCAACACCACAGTGGGCCAGACCATTGACCGCGAACTGCTTATTGCGTACCTGAATACCGGCACCGCATCCGCCCCTGTGTGGAGCGCCATCGGTAAGCGCGTTGAGGACAGCAGCGAGGAAATGGATTGGAGCACCGACACCAAGCAGGACATTCTGGGACACACCTTTACTACCATGAAGAAGCCCACCATCAAGCAGACCTTTGATCCCATCCCCTTGGATGCGGGCGATGCTGCGGCGGTGAAGATGTGGAACCTGGCAGTAAAAGACCAGGATGCCCAGGCGCTGGCAAATCAGGACATGATGATCGGCCACTTCTACGCCACCAGCGGCGAGGCGATGTTTGCGGAGCGCTACGACGCTTGCGCTATTGCCATCACCGGCATCGGCGGCGAGGGCGGCGGCACCCTGAATATCACCAGCGAAATCACCTACGGCGGCACCCGCACTGTGGGTACCGTGAAGAAGGGCAGCAGCGGCGCTATTGAGTTTACTGCGGCCTAAATAAAGGGGCGGGCAACCGCCCTTGTTTTGGAGGGAACACATGAAGGAATTGAAAATCACCACCGGCGTACAGGAATACCACCTGAATGACAAATGCACGGTGTATTTTAATCCCAGCGATCCGGCGTTTGCAGACAAGCTTTACACAGCGTTTGACGCGCTGAAAAAGAAGCAGGATGCGCGGGACGATAACGTAGAAAAAATGAGCGCCCGTGAAATGTTTGACTGGCTCCGAAATATGGACGCCGAAATGCGCGAGACTATTGACGGGGTGTTTGAGCAGCCGGTGTGTGAGCCGCTGTTTGGCAACGTGAGCGTTTACGCTATCGCTGACGGTGCGCCCCTGTGGATGAACCTGATGGTTGCCATCATGGACGAGCTGGACGAGGGGATTAAGCGTGAAAAGGCTTTTCACAGTGAGAAGCTTGCAAAGTATACGGCCAAGTACCACAGATGATGTACGACCTTCCGACGAGCCTTGAGGTGTGTGGAACGGAATACCCAATAGAAACGGATTTCCGCGTGATACTGGACATATTCTCGGTGCTGTCTGCTGTGGAACTAACGAGCGAAGAAAAGTGCTTTGGCGTGTTGGGAATGTTTTACCCCGGTTTTTTCACTATGCCTGGGGAGCACATGGAAGAAGCGATAAAACAGTGCTTTTGGTTTATCAATGGCGGAAATGAGGAAACGCAAAAAAAATCAACCAAGTTGATGGACTGGGAACAGGACTTTCGACTGCTCATCGCCCCAATCAACCGCATAGTGGGGCAAGAGGTGCGGGCGCTTCCGTATCTGCACTGGTGGACGTTTCTTTCGTACTACGGAGAAATCGGGGATTGCTACTTCGCGCAGATCGTGCGCATACGCGATCTGAAAGCAAAAGGCAAGCTAAAAGACAAAGCCGACAGGGAGTTTTACCGCAGAAACCGCGACGCTATCGACATCAAGCGACGGTACTCGGAGGCGGAGGAAGAAATCATTAAAGGCTGGACGTAAAAAGCCGCCCCGGAGGGCGGCTGCGCGGCGGTCAATGATTTGCAATAAATGTAATGTCGTTGCCAGACCAAAAGTCCGGGGTAAAACGGATTTCAAGCGTTTTCCAATCGGCGGGGACTTCGTAGCCTATTACGCCAGACATCTTTTTCCCGGCTGCAACAGTGCCGTCCATTTGGCCTTTGTCTGCGGCTAATGTGCCGGTCATGCTCATGTTTGTGGAGTAGTCATCGACATACGCTTCGAAGGACATTATAGAGCTTATGGAAATATCTTTGCTGGATTTGTTTTCAATGGCAAATTCGCAAAATAGAAAAACGTTGCCGCTGTCTGGTGTGTAAAAACCTTCTCCGCTTGATTGGGTGCAAGACACAAATGTGACTTCAATGTCTTTAAGGGAAACAACGTCACCAACTGCAAATTCCGTTTTCTGCGGAGCAGTTGATCCGTTTCCGCCTTTTGCGCCTGTATCCCCAACCTTTTCTGGGGAGTTCCCGCCAAGCGCAGTGCCAATAATGCCGATAGCAATAAACACAGCTATAACGATCAGCAAAACCGGTTTTTTCTGTTTGGCCCCGCAGGCAGGGCAAACTTTCGCAGATTTTGCAATATCTGCGCCGCAGGTCTTGCACTTAGTCATTTTGTTCATTTTCTTCCGCCCTCCAAGAAGTTTTTTGTGGTTTGTTCATAGTACCACATAAATACCATAAAAGCAAGTAGGTGATTATATGGCAAACGCGGACGGCTCCGTTATCATCAAGGCCGACATTGACGATAAGCAGGCGCAGAAAGAACTCAATGCGCTGGAAAAGAAAATAGAAGCGCTGCAGGAAAAGCTCACCAACAAGAAATCCGCGCGAGATACTTTGTTTAACCAAGCCAACAACCTGGGCGCACAGCTTGACCAAGCAAAGGCCAAACTGGCGCAGATGAAGGGCGGCGGCGAGTTCTTCACCAGCGACGCTATCAAGCAGCAGGAGGCCGCTGTAGCGTCTATGGAAAAAGAATGGAACGCCATGAATGACAAACTGGACAAGCAGAACGCCGCTATCCGCGAGGGCGAAGCGGAGCTTGACCGAATGAAAGCAAAGGCCGGTGAGTTAGGTAAGCAACTTGGCAATACCGGCAAGAACGCAGGAAAGATACAAGAAGGGTTAGACAAAGCATCCCAGGGCATGGAATCGTTCACAAAGCGCGTAAAAATGCTGGCAAAGCGGGCGCTGGTGTTTACTGTCATTGCCCGTGCATTGTCGGCACTCCGGGATTGGCTGGCGGACGTGGTAGCCGTAAACGGTGAAGCACGAGACGCTATTGCGCAGCTCAAGGGTGCGCTGCTGACGCTGGCACAGCCGCTTGTGCAGATCATCATTCCGGCGTTTACTGCGCTGGTTAAGGTACTGGCTACGGTGGTTTCGTTTATCGCGAATATTGTATCCGCACTATTTGGAACAACGGCAAAAGAAAGTGCCAATGCGGCAAAGTCCCTGAACGACCAGAAGAACGCATATAAAGGCGTGGGCGGCGCGGCAAAGTCTGCAAGTAAACAGCTTGCGTCGTTTGATGAGATCAACAAGTTAAGCGGCGAAAGCGGCGGTGGGTCCGGCATTATTCTACCGGATTTCAGCACGGCGGCAAATTTCGCATTTCTTGATAAAATCGCGGACAAGCTCAAAAAGATAGGGCAGGACATTGTAAACCTGTTTAAGGATGTCACCGGGTATATCGGCAACGTATTCTCCGGGGATTGGGGCGCGGCGCTGGACAACATCATCAACTTTGTAAACCACGCCCGTATTTTGCTGGCCGATTTGCTGGACTTTGTGGGGTATATCTTTGGAGAGATCATAGACACCATCATAGAAAAGTGCGGCCTTGCCGGTACCCCAGTGGGAGATATGTTGACCGGCATCAAGAACATTGTGCAGGGCGCGTTGGGCCTTATTTCCGGTATCCTGACCGGCGATCTGGAGAAAATGAAGCAGTCGGTTACCCAAATGCTTACCGGCGTTAAAACTTTTGTGTTAGGTATTTGGGACTGGTTCAAACTTGGGGTGACAAGTCTGCTGGACTGGTTTGACAAAAAAACAAACGGGCGGTTCCGCGAAATCATTGAACTGGCAAAAACCTATGTCAACGTTGGTATAGATGGTGTAAAACAAATTTTCGGGGGCCTTATTGATTTCTTGACCGGCGAATTTACAGCGGATTGGAGAAAAGCATGGGGAGGCATCAAAGAAATTTTCCGTGGCATTTGGAATACAATCGTCGGCGTCTTGGAGGCTGCTGTAAACCTTATCATCAAAGGCATCAACTGGCTTATAAGTAAGCTCAACTCCCTGCTGGAGAACAGCTTGCTGGCAAAGGGACTTGGCCTCATCGGGATTGAATTTCGTGGCATACCGCAAATACCGGAAGTGCACATTCCCCGTCTGGCACAGGGGGCTGTTATCCCACCAAACCGAAAGTTTATGGCGGTTCTGGGCGACCAAAGAAACGGGACAAATATTGAAGCACCAGCGGATCTTATCCGTCAGATTGTAAGAGAAGAGATAACCAACTTTGGCGGTGGCGAGGACATCACGATTAAATTCACAGGTGACCTTGCACAGCTGGCTCGTGTCTTGTCTCCTGAAATCACGCGACAGCAAAGAAATAGACAGCGTGCGCTGGGGGTGTAAGAATGGCAAAACCGTATTTCAAAATTGACGGGACAGACATTATGCATTTAATCGAAAATGGCGGCATCGTTTGGACAAGAAGCGATTTGGATAGTGACAAGGCTGGAAGAACAATGGATGGCACGATGCATCGCGGACGGGTAGCCATTAAGTATAAGGCAACTGTAAAATGCCTGCCATTGCATCGCGCAGACGAGATTAATCTGATGAGGTTGATCCTTCCGGAGTTTGTAATTGTTGAGACAAATTTGCATCCGCTACATGAAATTGTATCTGCACAGTATTATTCAAATAATGTGCCGTCTACGATTTCTACGGTTGATCCTGAAACCGGTGAATCCATCTGGGCAGACATTACATTCCCGCTTGTCGAAAAGTAAAGGAGCAGAAAAATGCAACAGACATCTGCGCTATACAAGGAATTACTGGCTGGGGACTATACCGTTGAAACAAGAGTTGCAATCGGGGAATCAGGACTTCTCGTAGAAAAAACAGGAGATCATATAACGTTTGGCGGTACACGAATACTTATAGCGACTTCTGGTGCCGATGGAGGATACGGGGCGAATATGCTTTCAAGTGTGGAAACATCAGGAGGCCTATTTGATGGAGATGAGCCGTCCTGCGGGAACTGCATTAGTCGTGAAGTAGACATAAAAATGTTAAAGCCGATTGGGCAGATACCCGGTCTTTCCCGCGTCGGAATTTATGCAAGAATCACAGACGGCACACGTGCTTCTGAATGGCTCCCTCAAGGCGTTTTCTTCATCGATTCGATTGAAGAAGATGCGGAAGACGATGATGTTAGATGGCTTCGCATCCACGGATACGATGCACTTCTGTTTTCTGAACAAGATTACCCGTCAAACACAAATCTAACGTGGCCTGCAAAGGACATCGATGTTGTAAGAGAAATCGCATCGGCTATTGGCGTTACGGTGGATAAACGCACAAAAAACGCAATGAATAACGCCTACCTCGTGCAATATAACACTACATATTCGTGCCGAGAGTATTTGTCGTATATTGCAGCAATGTATGCAGGTTGCTTTATCATGAGTGAAACCGGAGAACTGCAACTCGTTTGTTTTTGGGACATACCGAAGGAAACGAGATACCTGATCGACAATGCTGGATTTGCCATAACGTTTGGAGGTGACAGAATCGTTGTCTGATGTAATAAACGTAAGAAAAAACGTATCATCGTTAGAAAAGCAAAACACGTTTGATGGATATTCCAAGGTCACGATTTCCGTATCAGACGAAATGGAATATAACGCAGGCACCGATACAGGACAAACGCTGAAACTGTTTTGCCCGTGGGGCACACAAGAAATGGCAAATAAAATCTTGTCGAGCGTCCGAGGATTCCAGTATCAACCGTATACGGCATCAGGCGCACATATTAACCCTGCGGTAGAACTCGGTGACGCATTTTCCGGTGGAAGCGTATACGGTGGCATTTATAAAAAAGATATTTTGCATGGGCCTTTATATACGGCCAACATTTCTGCCCCGGGTGGGGAAAAAATCAACTATAAGTACGAATACAAGTCCCCTACTATACGGAAAGCGGAGCGGCAATATAAGGAGACTAAAGCAAACCTACTTGTTATTGCCGACCGAATCAGTGCGGAGGTGGAGGCGCGAAAAGCGGACGACGAGACGCTGCGGGCGGCGCTAAACATTCAGGCCGGGGAAATCAGTGCCAAGGTAGACCGCAAGGGCGGAGATAATGCGAGTTTCGGATGGAGCCTGACAGCGGACGGATGGACGCTGACCAGCAACGGCGGTACGGTGCTGAAAGCCGATAAAAGCGGGCTGAGTGTTACGGGCAAAATCACCGCCACCAGCGGCGTTATTGGTGGCTTGACGATCAAAGACGGATATCTGAGTACCAACGGCCAGACATGGGGCGGCACGAATACCAACGGCATTTATTTTGGCCCAAACGGTATCCAGCTTGGCAAGTATTTCACGGTTGACAGCAGCGGCAATCTGACCGCCTACAGCGGCAAATTTTTGGGAACGGTGCAGGCTGGGAGCATCGACTACGGCGGCAACGCTGGGTATTTTGACGGAGCGGGACTTGCAAGCTTTTCTGTGGGCGGCGGTCAGATCGGAACAGATGCCATTGTGAACAGGCATATCACGTCCGGGTCAGTCTACCCAAGCACATGTAATGACACAATCAAAGGGTACTTTGCGGATGTGATCTATGCAAATAAAGTTTTCGCCGGAAGTGCTGTTATAGATAAACTATCCTCAAACATTGTGAATGCCCTAAAGGGACTAAATTTTCAAGGGAATGCCTTATTCCTACGTGACGGATATGTACGTTATTGATACAGTAGAGGAGGGTAATAAAATGGACAAACTCAAAATAAATAACGGAACTATTTATGAATGCCCCTTTTGTGGCCTATCATCTGTAGGTATCTTGTACGTGGATATTCTGGGTGTGACTCTGATAGACGCTTTGACTGCGTTTAGCGCGCTCGCCAACACTCGGCACATGGAATACATTGCGGGCGGCGAAACGGCAGTCTATGACGGATACACGAAGATTATCGGCGTTGAATACGCCTACAACGATTCCAGCGCCGTGCGTGTAGCGCTGCGGCGACCATATGAGGGGGAGAAATAATGCACATGAAGGAAACCTTATCTGCCGTCATCACTACGCTGAATGGTGTGGAGGTGCGGGGTAAAAGCAACCTTGACCGGCTGTTGGCGTGTATCAATGCGCTGGAAGCGCTGACGGCGGCGATGAATACTGAGAACAAGGAGGACGCTGACAATGGCTGATAAAGCGATATCCGAGCTGGTAGCAGCGGAGCAGATCAAGTCAACGGACATGTTCGTTTTGGAACAGGACGGCACGGCAAAGCGCCTGCAAGGACAGACACTATTAAACTGGCTGACGGCGGCGGCTGACGGTCACGGAGGTATTTCTAATATTGCCAAAAGCGGTACGGATGGGCTTGTGGACACCTACACCATTACGCTGGCCGACACCACCACGAAAACCTTTACCGTGACCAACGGAAATGGCCTGACAGCGTTCGAAAAGCTGTCTACGGTGGGGCTGGTGGATACGTACCGATTCACCCGGTCGGACGGCACATACTTTACGTTCGCGGTGGCCAACGGCGCAAAGGGTGATACCGGCGAGGCAAGTCACGTCTGGATCAAATACGCCAGCCAGCAGCCCACGGCGTCCAGTCACAGTATGGGCGACCTGCCGGATGCGTGGATGGGCGTGTATTCCGGCACGGCGGCAGAAGCCCCTGATGACTGGCAGCAATACAAGTGGTATCAGATCAAGGGCGATAAGGGTGACACAGGAGCCGCCGCCACGGTGTCGGGTACAACGGTGGAGTACATGGTATCGGATTCCGGGACGATTGTCCCCAGCGGCAGTTGGAGCACCACAATCCCCACCGTGCCGCAGGGCAAGTACCTATGGACGCGGGTTACGACCACCTTTAATACCGGCAGTCCTGCCGTCAGCTATTCAGTGACGCGAATGGGCATTGACGGTGCGGGGTCTGTTAGTACGGTCAACGACAAATCTCCGGACGAGAGCGGCAACGTGGTACTGACCGCTGCGGACATTACCACAAGCGGGGGCGTCAGCGTGGAAGCAAAGCTGGATACGTTGGGCGAAGAAAAACAGCCGCTCTTGACCCCCGGAGAGAACATCTCCATCAGCGGCAGCGTCATCGCAACCAAAGTGCAGCCCTGCAACCGGAATCTGATAATCAACTGGTACTTCGGCAATCCGGTGAACCAGCGGGGCAAGACGGTGTACAGCGGCGCGGGGTATGGAATCGACAGGTGGAAAGCCGAAGCTGTAACCCCTAATGTCACTACCATTAAAGACGGTTATATCGAGCTGTCGCAGAACGCACTGATCGAACAGATTCTGGAAGAACCGTATAGCCTGTGCGAAAAACAGGTCACGATATCAGCACTGACGACGACGGGACTATACTTCGCCACCGCGACCGTCCCCAGCAAGGATGAGCTGTCTGCTATTACTGCGGACGAGAATATCGGGGTCAAATATTTCGCAGTTAACGGAAATAACACCGGATATGCATGCCTGCAGCACAGCAAGGAGCACGCGACCAAAGTAATGCTCAGAGCATTTGACGGGTATACCGTGGGCGTTATTGCCGTCAAGCTGGAGATTGGCTCCCAGCAGACGCTGGCACATCAGGAGAATGGCGTGTGGGTGCCGAACGAGATCCCCGACTACGGCGAGGAGCTGACCAAGTGCATGAGATATCTTCAGATCATCTCCACGCCCTACGACACCTCCGGTAACGGAGTGGCCATCGGGTACGCCAACAACACTGTCGATTTGTGGGTGCCTATCCCGCTGGCGGTGCCCATGCGCAAATCGCCTACGCCCACCATCCCCACCGGCGGCGTATCGCTGCTCAAGGTGGGCAAAACGTCCAACGCATTGATGGACGTTACCAAGGTCACAGGCGGCTGGGCGATGCAGACCGGCGGGGCATGCAGCATGCGAAGCCTGATCTTTACGTCCAGCGGCCTGACGGCGGGCGAGACCTACGCCCTGTTTTTGCGGCAGGGGGCGCAGATCGTGTTCAGCGCCGAACTGTAAGGGGGTGATAGGGTGACAGAGGCAATTGTCGTGGCGGTCATCACGGGGACGCTGAGCCTGTGCGGCGTACTGGCCAGCAACCGCAAGACGCAGGCCGTGACGGAGACTAAGATCGAAGAACTGACCCGCGAGGTGCGGGAGCACAACAACTTTGCGCGGCGGATGCCGGTGGTGGAGGAGCAGATCAAGGTCATCAACCACCGCATCGCAGACTTGGAAAACGAAAATCACGAACAGGCCAAGTAAGGCCGGAAAGGAAATGGATATGAAACTGAACAACAAGGTATACGACATCCTGAAATGGCTGGTCATCATCGTTATGCCCGCCGTGGCCACGCTGTACGCGGCGCTGGCGGCGGTGTGGGCGTGGCCCTACGCTGACGAGGTGGTTACCACCATCACCGCCGTGGACACGTTCCTCGGCGCGGTGCTGTGCATTAGCACGGCACAGTATCACAAGGAGGCGGGGAACAATGGCTAAGAGGGTGTATCTGTCCCCCAGTGACCAGCGGCGGAACACCTACGCGGTGGGCGACACTACCGAGGCCATCCAGTGCGGACGCATTGCATGGGCTTGCAAGGCTGCTCTGGAGCGCTCCGGCGTGGAGGTCATGCTGGGGCAGTACGACACGATGGCAAACCGCGTGGCCGAATCCAACTGGTTCAAGGCCGACCTGCACGTCCCTATTCATTCCAATGCCTGCAACGGAAAAGCCAGCGGTACGCACCTGTTCTGTTACAGCAGCGACCGGAACAGCGCCGGGTACAAGGCGTGTCAGGCTGTAATGAACGTACTTGGCCCGATTACGCCGGGTGCGCCGGACGTGATCCGTGCCTATCCCGCACTATATGAGGTGAAGTATCCGGTCGCTACGACGGTGTACATCGAGACGGACTTCCACGATGTCCCCCGCATCGCGCAGTGGATCATTGACAACACCACCCTGATCGGCGAGACCATTGCCAAAGGGCTGTGCGCGGCGCTGGGCGTGACGTTCGTGGAGAGCGCCAACGTGCCGGTGCCTGCGGAAAAGGACACGACGCTGCCCATGCAGGTGCGGATGCTCAAGCGCGGGATGCAGGGCGCGGACGTGAAGACGCTGCAGGCGGCGCTGATCGCCTACGGGTTCTCCTGCGGCTCTGCCGGTGCGGACGGCGACTTTGGCAGCGGCACCGAGGCGGCACTGCGGAAGTTCCAGACCAAGTACGGCCTCGGTGCTGACGGCATTGCCGGAAAGGGGACGTGGGGCAAGCTGCTGGGGCAGTAAGGAAATTGTTTTTTCTATGTGAAGAGAGCGACACATTTACGGATCCAAAACTCTGGACGAAACAGGGATAACGATGCGCCGACCCCTGCTTCCGCCAAAGCTCCGCAAGTCCACGGCGAATATGATCGCCATGAATACAACTTACCGAGACATCCGCGCAAGACTGCGCAGTATATCCCCTCAACGTGCTATTGATTACGTTGCCGCGCTTGAGCTGCCGGGAGACGAAGCGTTTTGCATCATCGCGTGCGACATCAAGCAACAATCCCGCCAGCAGGTAGCAAACAGGCTGTTTTCATCGGTCGAGTATGTCAAGAAGTGCCGCCGCAACGGTTACCAAAAGATTGCCGACCATATCAAAAACCCATAAAGTAAAGACCCAACAAAGACCTTTTTCAGGCTCTTTGTTGGGCCTTTTTTGTTGTATGTTGTGAGATATACAGGGGGTGTCGAAATGAGTGTAATGGAGCGGCTGTTGACGTGCGGGTATACGGCGGATATGGCGCGGGATATATGCGACCAATACGGAGCGGACTTTGCTGGATTGCTTTTCCTTGTGCGCATCGTGGAGCTTTTCCACGACGATAGGCGCGAATATGTATAGCTACTACAATGAAAACCCACGAGGTAAAAACGTAGGCGACTGTACCGTCAGAGCCATATCAAAAGCAACTGGCAAGGACTGGGGTGAGACGTACCTCCGGCTTTGCGTACAGGGATATCTTGACGGGGATATGCCGTCGGCTAACTCCTGCTGGGGCGCTTATCTTCGGTCGGTAGGTTTCCGACGGTACATCGTGCCGGATACCTGTCCTGATTGTTACACAGTTGGCCGTTTTGCCGATGAGCACCCATTTGGAACGTATATTCTCGCGCTCTCCGGTCATGTCGTGTGTGTACAAGATGGTGTTTTATATGACAGCTGGGACAGCAGCAACGAAACAGTTTTGTATTATTGGGAAAGGACGGATGAAGCATGAACTACCCCTACTACGGAAACCCCTATATGCCGCCGATGCAGGACAACCTCGCCCAGCTGAGGCAGCAGCAGATGCAGGCCATTCCTCCGATGCCGCAAAATCCCCTGCCGCAGAGCGGCGTGCAGTGGGTATCCGGCGAACAGGAGGCAAGAAGCTGGATGGTCGCGCCCAATGCGGCGGTGGCGCTGTGGGATTCGACGGCGCCCACGGTGTATCTGAAACAGGCCGATGCAAGCGGCAAACCGACGCTCAAGGTGTACGACCTTGTGGAGCGGCTTGCAAGCGCTCCTGATACGCAGAACGCGCCCACTGCGGAATATGTGACCCGTAAGGAGTTCGACGCGCTGGCGGCGCTTGTGAGCGAAATGAAGGGCAAGAAGCGCAAGGAGGAAAAGAGCGATGAATAATCCGTTTTTCGGTGCAATGGGCGGCGGCAACGGTTTTATGCAGATGGTGCAGCAGTTCAAGCAGTTCAAGGCGAATTTCCAGGGCGACCCCAAGGTAGAGGTGGAGAAGCTGCTGCAAAGCGGCAAGCTCACGCAGCAGCAGTTGAACCAGCTCCAGCAGATGGCGAAGCAATTTCAAAGTCTGATGGAATAAGCAAAACATAAGACGAAACGTAAGACGGAACGTAAGACAAAACGTAACTTGTTTCTTGATCGTGGCCGCGATTCAGATAAATTACATCAATAAAAAGGAGTGATACTATGTCTCTTTCCGAGGGTATGCCCACCATGACCATGCCTGTGACCCCTGCCAATGGCAGCGGTAACGGCTTTGGCTTTGGCGGTGACGGCGCGTGGTTCCTCATCATCCTGTTCCTGTTCGCGTTCTGCGGCTGGGGCGGCAATGGCTGGGGCAACAACGCTGGCAATTCCGGCGGTGTGGTGGACGGCTATGTGCTGGCCTCCGACTTCTCCAATATCGAGCGCAAGATGGATATCATCAACGGCGGGCTGTGCGACGGCTTCTATGCCGTGAACAACACGCTGTTGACCGGCTTCGGCAATGCCGAGCTGTCCCGCGCCAACCAGCAGGCCGCACTGATGCAGCAGCTCAGCGCTATGCAGATGCAGGCGGCAAACTGCTGTTGCGAGAACAGAGCCGCCATCGCGCAGGTGCGCTACGACATGGCGACGCAGGCGTGTGACACGCGGAACACCGTGCAGAACGCCACCCGCGACATCGTGGAGAATCAGAACGCCAACAGCCGCGCCATCCTGGACTTCCTGACCAACTCCAAGATGCGCGATCTGGAGAGCGCAAATCAGGAGCTGCGTCTGGCCGCGTCTCAGGCGGCGCAGAACAACTATCTGATCTCCCAGCTGCGGCCTACGCCTATCCCGGCGTATGCATCCTGCAACCCGTGGGCTGGCAGCTACACCGGCTGCTCCGGCTGCTGACAACTGCATAGAAATCTATTTCCAAAACGGAAATTGTTCAGCTCCGGGCTGATATTGAAAGGCGGCGGGGCAATAGCTCCGCCGTCTGCATTTTTGAAAGGAGTGAGTATTTTGGCTGAATATGTAAATACCAACATCGTTTCTGTTCCTGCCGGGCAGAATGTACCGCTGACGGAAACTGCCGTTGCGGGCAAGTCCTGCATCGTACACCGCGAGGGCAGCGGGCAGGTGTTCTTGCGTGGCCTGACAAACCAGTGCAAGGCGCGTTTCCGTGTGTCCTTCGGCGGAAACATCGCCATCCCCACCGGCGGCACGGTGGGCGCGATCTCCACCGCGCTGGCTATCAACGGTGAGCCGCTGACCAGCGCTGTTGCGACAGTAACGCCCGCCGCCGTGGAGAATTATTTCAATATCTTCGTCGCTGCCAACGTGGACGTGCCGAAGGGCTGTTGCGTAACGG
>ENA-OZKM01000073-OZKM01000073.1-human-gut-metagenome-genome-assembly--contig:-NODE-73-length-33808-cov-13.307262_pt1 | contig 33808 bp, 27 predicted proteins | sample MGYA00244822_ERZ653755 | MGnify/ENA primary metagenome ERZ653755 (study PRJEB26926, sample SAMN06165342) | human gut metagenome | biome: ENVO:00009003; feature: ENVO:2100002; material: ENVO:00002003...
CGAGATCCTGAGATGTCTCGTGGGCTCGGAGATGTGTATAAGAGACAGGCATTAAAATATCTATATACCGTTTAATTGTTATAAAATTGTGCATTATTGTAAAGAATAATTGACATTTAAGTGCAAATATTCATTGACAAAATTCACCTTTTATAGTACAATTTGGGAAAGATATAATAAAGGAGAATGGACAATGAAAAAAAGAATTCTTTCAGCGTTGCTTTCCGCAACATTGGTTGTGGCAAGCGTTTCTTCAATCACTGCTATGGCGGCAGGTGATACTGTAAACGGTACTACTTATGAGTATAATACTTTTACCGCTAACAAAATCACACATCCGGAAAACGGTTTAAAAGCTCCGGACGGTATTGTTGATTACATTGGCAACAGCACAGTTACCGATGAGATTACAGGCGTGGGTGACCGTGCACAGAACTATGCGTGGTCTGCTATCGGTCACGGTGATTGGGTATATATCGGTACTTGCCCGAATGCTATGACACAGACACTTAACTTTATGGGTACAGTGCTCGGAAATAAATTTGATAAAGAAGTTATGATAGCTACTCTTAACGCTATGTTTAACGGCGCTTTCTTTACATCGGAAGAGGACGGCGGAGATCCTAAGGGTATTCTTGTTAAGGTAAATACAAAGACAGGCGAAGTAAAACTCCTTATGTCAAAGGCTACAACAAACACAAATGTACAGTTCAGAAATGTTGTAGAGTTAAACGGCAAGTTCTACTTCTGCGGTTCTGTAAACGGTTTGCCGACTGTTTATCAGGTAGATCCTGAAACCGATGAATACAAGAAAGTTTATCAGAGTATCAGTCAGGCAGATTATTATAAGGCTTATCAGATGGGTATAAGCGTTGGTATCAGAGGTATCAGCACTTACGAGAACAAACTTATAATCAGCCTTGTAGGTCTTGAGGGTGCATATATCTGCGAAAGCGACAACCCTGAAGATCCCGATTCATTTAAAGTAATTGCTACTATGGACGATATGTTCAATTATCCTGCTTATCGTTATCAAGACAGCATCTACGGCGGTTCAATTTGGGATATGGCTGCATATAATGATTCTTTGTATGTTTCAATCTGCACAGGCAGACCTGAAAACAAGCCTGATGACAATACAATGCAGTCATTTGCTATCATCAAGGGCGACAGAGATGACAACGGCAAGTGGACATGGACATCTGTTGTAGGCGATCAGGAAAAGGATAACGCAAAATATACTTACGGTATTGACCCTGAAAGAACACGCTCGGGTGCGGCAAACTTTTGCATATACGACGGTTACCTCTATATCGGTGAGTACAATGACGAAGAAATTGCTCTTGAAAGAGTTTTGTTTGACCGGAGCTGCGATTTTGTAAACGCTAACCTTGAGCAGTCCGTAAACCTTTACAGAATGGATACAGACGAAAACATTGACCTTGTTGTAGGCGATGCGGACAAGATGTTCCCTGACGGCAGTATTACAGATTTAGGTTCGGGCTTTGACCGCAACGAAAACCAGTATATCTGGAGAATGCAGGTTTATGATGATAAACTTTATGTAGGCACATTTGATACAAGCTCACTCCTTGAGCCTATCGGTCAGCTTACAAACGGCGACCTTCTTAAAATGACAGATGAAGAGTGGCAGTCACAGATTGAGTATATAAAGGTGCTTGCAGAACTTATTCTCAATAAATACAAAAAACCGCATCTGCCTGTAACTGCTCCGGCAGCATTTTCTGTTTCAAGAAACGATGCAAGAGATATGGCAAAGAGTGTAAATAACGCAGGCAGAATCAGCAAAGCAACTGCTGCAAGGGCAGAAGATGTTATTGAGCTTGCCAATGAAGTGGAAAACGCTGTTGACGAAAAAGCAAGCAAAGAGTTTATTGCTACTTACAAAGAATTTGCAGATGCTTCTGATGATATTTCAAGTGTAATCGGCGACTTAAGTGATAAAATCTTTACAGAAGAAAACATTGCGAAAATGATTTCTTTTGTTGAGTGTGCGGCTTACTTAAGCACATCTGAAAGAGGCTTTGACCTTTACACACTTGACAGCGACCTTAATGTAGAAACTGTTACAACAAACGGTTTTGGTGATCCGTATAACCACGGCTGCCGTACTTTTGCCGTAACAGATGACAGCCTTGTTGTAGGTACAGCAAACCCATTCTACGGTACACAGGTTTGGACTCTTGCAGAGAGTAAGTCGGATGTTGATTACGATATTAACAGCGACGGCAAAGTTGATGTAAACGATGCAACATATATACAGCATGTTGTTGCAGGTTCTGCAGAAAAGCCCGATAACTTTGATTCAAAGGCCGACTTCAATAAAGACGGCAAGGTTGATGTAACAGATATTACAGCATATCAGATTTACCTTGCAAAAAACAATAATTAAGACTGAATTTAACTGTCGGTTATAACAATTTACCGCTCTACAATTTTTTTGTAGGGCGGTTTTCTTATGCTTTTTGCTGTGATATAATAAAAATAGAATTTACTTAGTGTTGGGCAATATTCAGAGGTCCTTTATAGGAAATTGGGGTAAATTATGGTTTAGCAAACCTTTTGTGCCAAGCAATTATAAAAGTTAGTCAACCTTTTCAAAGGCTTGACCTAAATTTTAAAATTATTTAGCTTACATTTAGAACAAAAGCTAAAAGAGCGTGATTTTTATGTCAGATTGGAATTCAAATCAATATATGAAGTTTAAAAACGAGCGTACACAACCGTCTGTTGATCTGATAAACAGAATATCTTACCTTGACCCGTAGAATATTCTTGGCATCGGCTGCGGTTCGGGAAACAGAACCTTTGTGCTTAAAAACCGTTTTAAAGACGCAGATATTATCGGTGTGGATTATTCGGAAAATATGCTTGAAAAGGCAAAGAATAAGTTATCCCGATATGACTTTTGAAAAATGCAATGTTACGAGTGGGCTTGAAAATGAGCCGACCCCAAAAGTTAGACTCTGTGAATTTATCAATTTTTGTATAAGCGTTATCCAAATTTTTATGGGCATTATGAAAGTTTTATAAAATTTCTTGCAAAATTGAATATCAATATACTTTGTGCTTGAATTTGGCTATGATAAGAAAATTTTAAATTTCAGCTGATTTTTTTGCAAAAATCTATTGACAAAGGGTAAAAATAACGCTATAATTCAAGTTGTAAAGTAAAGTTTCCGGAAAACTTCTTATTTTAATTTAATTTGAAAATGAATAATCAAGAACAAAGAGGTTCACTTTATCTTTGAAGAATTTGCAATTTAAATTTATTTTCCTGCAAATTTCAAAGATGCGGTGAACCTTGTTTTTATTCAGTCGGTTTATGTGGAGGTTTTAAAATGGATGCAGGAAATATAGCTTTTATGCTTATCTGCTCGGCTTTGGTGTTCCTTATGACTCCCGGCCTTGCAATGTTTTACGGCGGACTTGTTCGCAAAAAGAATGTAGTAAACACAATGATGACTTCAATTTTCATCATCGGTACAGGCATTGTAATGTGGGTGCTTTTCGGTTACTCACTTTCGTTCTCACCAAGCTCAAACGGCATTATAGGCGACCTTAGTTGGATAGGACTTGAGGGCGTATCTCTTACCGATGGTTACAAAGACGGTGCGGCTATTCCTAATATGGTATTCTGCGGATTTCAGATGATGTTTGCAATTATTACTCCTGCTCTTATTACAGGTGCTGTTGCAGGCAGAATGAAGTTTAAATCACTTTTCGTATTTATCATTCTTTGGTCTTTAATTGTTTATTATCCTCTTGCTCATATGGTATGGGCAGACGGCGGACTTCTCGGTCTTGACGGTATCGGTGCTCTTGATTTTGCCGGCGGTGATGTTGTTCACATAAGTTCGGGTGTATCAGCTCTTGTCCTTTGCATTATCCTCGGCAAACGCCACGATTACGAACACGCTAACTACAGAATCCACAATATTCCTACAGTAGTTTTAGGTGCTTCACTTCTTATGTTCGGTTGGTTCGGCTTTAATGCAGGTTCTGCACTTGAGGCAAACGGACTTTCTGCACACGCATTTATGACAACAGCCGTTTCTGCGGCAGCCGCAATCCTTTCTTGGATGCTTTGCGATGTAATTAAAAACAAAAAGCCTACACTTATCGGTGCAAGCACAGGTATGGTTGCAGGTCTTGTAGGCATTACTCCGGGCGCAGGTTTTGTTCCGATTTGGGCGGCAGTAATTATAGGTCTTACAACAAGCCCTGTTTGCTACCTTATGATTTCATTCGGTAAAAAGAAATTCGGCTTTGACGACGCACTCGACGCATTCAGCTGTCACGGTACAGGCGGTATCTGGGGCGGACTTCTTACAGGTGTATTCTCAAGCACAGCTATTAACGCAGACGCAGGCAACGGACTTATCTACGGTGAGTTTGCTCAGTTCGGCGCACAGGCTTTAGGTATTGTAATTACACTTGTAATTGCAGTTGCAGGTACACTTATCTGTTACGGCTTAACAAGAATTCTTACAGGTAAAATCAGAGTAAGCAAGCGTGACGAAATGCTCGGACTTGATATTACACAGCACGGTGAATCTGCTTACCCGTCATTTAACGGTCTTGATAATTAACGGAGGATTAACATATGGATAACAATAACGAAGTTCAGCTTATTAAAATAGAGGCTGTTGTAAGAGAGGAAATGTTCCTCGATGTAAAAAAAGCGTTAATGGATATAGGCGTAAACGGAATCACAGCCTATCAGGTTGTAGGCTGCGGTATTCAAAGAGGTATGTCCGAATATGTAAGAGGTCAAAAAGTAGATGTGCAGGTATTGCCTAAAATCAAGTTTGAAATAGTTGTTTCATCAGAAGAATGGGAAGCAAAAACCATAGAAGCTATTAAAAAGACTGCGTTTACAGGCAATCCGGGTGACGGTAAAATCTTTACTTACTACTTAAAGCAGGCGGTAAAAATCCGTACAGGCGAAACCGGCTACGATGCAATTCAAACTCCTAATTTTGACGATTAATAAAAGTAAGTTATGTTGGTTTAAAAATCTTTCTAATTTATATTTTCAAAATAAAAGTGCGGTAACTGCGGTTATTGCGCTTTTGTTTTTGTAAAAATTTTAAAATTCAGGTCAAGCCTTAAGGTTGACCAAACTTTTATAATCGTTAAATACACCGAAAAAATATTATTGAAAAATCGGCAAACATCATAGCAAAGTCCTGTTTATTACCCAGGCGATACTGTATAATTTAATTATAACAAACCTAAATTGCCAAAGTGAAGTTCGGATTTTTGAGGAAAAAACGAGAAATACCACGGGTTCACCTTGACAAAAGAGTATGGTAAAATGAAAACTCTCTATTTCTTGTGCCTTGCGTGTTTGAAAAATTCCTTGACAAAAGAGTATGGTAAAATGAAAACGGTTACTGTCTGCGGAAAGCAGGAAAATATGAGTCGTTTATCATTGTCTGAAAGGATAGTTATTGAATGTGGAATTTACCAAAAATTAAGTTTAGGAACTTCACTTTGTCATTTAAGCTAATTATAACAAAGTCCCAAATAAACTTAAGGAGTTGTACAAATGCCTGACGCTGATTTATATGTTAATGTCTGCATTTTCGTAATTATAAGCTACGCTATGCGTTATCCCGTAAAGTCAATATTGTTCAAAAAGCCCCAATCTCAACAAAAAAATAAGAAACGAAATGCGGCAACAAGGCATACATCACGCAGAAAAGCTGCGTAAAAAATAACAAGACAGCTTAGTATATAGGCTGTCTTGTTTGTGCTTATTCAGTTGTTTTTTGCTTACGGGCAACTGCCTCGCAAAGTGCAATAAAAATAATAAAAAGCGGTGTTGTAATCGGTTGAGCAAGGTTTACCACAGCCTGCACGGCATAGCTGATAACAGATACCGCAAAAGCAATTGCAATCGGATTTTTACTTGCGGATTTAATCGCACCTTTCAGCGCTCCGAAAATTATCGAAAGGTAAGAAGCAAGTCCGAAAATTCCCGTAGTAATAAGGTAATTTATGTATTCGTTGTGGGCACAGTTTGTGGAGCTGTCACCGTAATGTTTAAGCCCCTCAAAATACGGTTCAAACACTGTGGCAAAGGTGTCAGGTCCGCATCCGAAAAGTTTGTTGTAAAGAGAAAAATCTCCGAATATATAGAAAGACCTTATCCACATATAGCCACGGTGAGTACCCCAGCTGTCATTAAATCTCAAAAAACTTTTCAAAAAGCCGATATTTGTTTTTGTGTCAATTACGCTGAAATAATATACGGCAAAAAGCATTGCAATAATGCAGGCAACAAATATACTGCCGATTATAATAGGAACGGCAAGAGGTAAAGTCTTGTCGGGAGTTTTGCTGTCTGCAAAAAATAAAATTGCGGTAATTATTGCGAACAATGCAATTGCCGCCCATATGATTTTTGAGTAAACAAGCAGACTTTGAAATTCCGAGATACCTTTTGATTTGTCACCCATAAAAAAGGAAAACAAACGAAGAATTTTGCCGCTTAACAGCATAATTGTTGTTGCGAGGAAAAATCTTTTAAGTCTTGCAATGCTGCGTGAAAACCATATTAAAAGCACGGCAAAAACAGTGCCAAGACCAAGTATACCCGAGTAGCTGTCGGCTGTCATAAGAGCCATATAACCGAATGCGGACGAAATATGATAAACGATACGGTGATTACGATTTTTGCTTATAACCGAAAAAGCGACGGTTACGGGCATAACAATGCAGATAAAACTTGACATAAGGTTTTTGTTGCCAATTGTGGAGGTAAAGTTTGTGATTGTCTGCTCGTCTGTAAGGCTTGCAAACATTCCAAGCGGATCTATGTAAAAACAGTTGAGAATATCAAGCAGATATATTGCAATTGAACAACCTGCAAGGGCAACAAAGACATAGTTTTTAAAACAAAAAAATCTGGTAATTAAAAAATAAACCACCGCATAAAAAATCATCAGCAATAAACCGTTGTTTCTTCCGCTAAGACCCAAGAAAGCATCGGCAGGATCTTGAGAAAAAACAGTGGATACGGTGCATACCAAAATGAATGCACCAAATGCATAGTCCGTAAACGATAACTTTTTGTACCAAGGCACGGATTCGGCTTTGTCTTTTGTTCCGCTTTGCGAATCGGAATTAGTGATTGCAACAGCGCCAATCATCAAAACAAGCACCGCAGTGACAACAAGAAAAAAATAATATTTGTCGTGTCTTATATTATAGTAGTAATCCGTGTAAAATAGGGGAAAGAGCGTAAACATCGCAAGCAAAAAGAAGTTGACAAACTTGCTTTTTACAGAATATTTATCCTCGTTCAACCCGTTTGAGATTTTTAGTTTTGTATTGTCAGACATATAAAACCGCCCTTCAAAGTAATATATTTAATCAGTGTAATCATATTTTATACCCCATAACAGCGTATGTCAATTAAAGAAAAATAAAAATCACGAAAGTTTCAAAAAAATTAAAAATAATTGTTGACAAATCAAATTTTATGTTATATAATAATGAAGCTGACTTGTTGAGGCGACAAAAATTAAATAATTTCGAGGTGTAGCTCAGTTTGGTAGAGTGCTTGGTTTGGGACCAAGATGCCGCAGGTTCAAGTCCTGTCACCTCGACCATTCAATCCACAGTTTTATGCAAAATTGCTGAAAAACTGTGGATTTTTCTTTTGAATATAGGATTTAAAACCCTCATCACGGAAAAATGTGGGATAATCAAAAATAAATATTGAAAAAGAGCATAGGAAGCTCCAAAATTGTAGTTGACAAGACAAACAATGGAGGAGAGAAACCTATGCTCTATTTATATGATATCAAAGTCGAATTTGAAAGTCAAGGATTTAAAGGAACACATATAGGAATCAGCAGTCAGAAGATCTTTTCGATGATGATTTTGACCGGCACGGCCTGGGTTCTGCCGCTGAGATATCCTGCGTCATATTGCAGCAGCAGCGGTCTACGATATAATTCATCAGATCGTTTTTGCAGACCAGCGTGACCTTTTTGGTTTCACCGTCGTACATATCGAACACACGGCGGGTAAATTCCGGCAGGTTGAAATCGGTGGGCTTCACTGCGGCGTCGGCGGAAAGGATATTGACTTCCTTCATACGATCTACGCGGAAGGTGCCGATTTTTTGATACTTCTCGCTGTAACCGATGGCATAGTAATGATCCTCGCTCCATACCAAACAGTAGGGGGGAGAAGAAATATCGCTTTCCATCGTTATTGGGGACTTCTTTTCAATGTTGGTCGTAGTGAAAGTACCGGAATGAAATCTGCTTCCCATGGTTGATTGCCGTATTGATATTATCTACCAAATAGTAACGCCGTTGCCCTTCAGAAAGGTGAGGATGTCCGCCGTTGTTGCATAATGCTTGGCATCCGTGTTTTGCCAAAGGTATTTCAATATGTATAACAGTCTGCTCTTGGATTCTGCCATAGCGTCACTTCTGTTGTTTTTTGCGGAAGCCCTTATTTCTTTGATCTTCTTTTCAGCTCGTATGTCCCGCCGACCGTGCCCTCGCCACCGATCAAGGTAAGGGTATTTCCGTCAACGGTAAATTCATATTCGGAATCCCGCACCGACTCGTTGGCGTAATCGATCATGAGCTTGTTGCCGTCGATGGTATAGGTGAAATCGTAGGATATGGAGGGCAGCTCCATTGCGCCGTTTCCGCTGCCGTCAAAGGAATAGGTGGTCGTTCCGTCGAACTCCCATGTGCCTGCAAGTGTGTCCGTGCCGCCGGAGCAGCCTTTTGCCAGCAGTATAATGACAACGATGATTACCGCCAGTGCGGCGATCGCACCGCAAAGTACCATACGGCGCTGCGTCTGTTTTTTCTTCCTTCTTCTGATTTTCTCTGCCGTTCGATCTGACTCGTTCGGGAATCGTCCCGGCGGTTGCTGCCTGACGTGGCGGTTCGATTGATAATCCTGTATCATGTGGTTCTTCTCCAGTCCAAGCGAAAGGGCGATGACGGCAATGTCCGTCACCGCCCTTTGCTTAAAGGTTCGTAGCTGATTTATTCAGCGTTTTCTTTCTTCTTTTTGCTGTAAACTGTGCTGCCGATCACTGCGCCGCCGCTGATAAACAGCAGTGCGATCCAGAGGATCATATTGCTTTTGTCACCGGTTTTCGAGCTTTCTGCGCCGGTGTTCGGGTTGGTTTGCGTAGGATCGGACGGTTTTGTTGTGGAGCCGGTAGCCGGAATCTCAACTGCCGCCTTCTTGTAGCCGCAAACCTTGCACTCCTCATGTTTGGAACCCTTTTGCGTTGCGGTCGCTTCCTTGTCAACAACCCACTTGAAGTCGTGCGCCGCCTTGCTGTCCTCGATGATCACGCCGCAGCCGACAACGGTGCACTCTTTCCAGTGATTGGTATTATCGGACTTCCAGTCGGAAACGCTATGACCTGTTGCCGCAAGGATTACGCTTGTCTTGTCGGTAATTTCGGATGCACCGGTTGCATCCTCAAACCACTTGTCACAGCCGTCGCAGGTGTAATATGCTGCGTTGCCTTTCTCCGTGCAAGTAGGAGCCTTTGCGGGAACGAGGGTCAGATTGTGCGTATGCGGTACGGTCTTGTCATATCCGCAGGTGTCGCAGATGTTATCACTGCCGTAATCGTGAGCCGCCTCGTCCTTCTTTTCGTGGCAGCGAGAGCATTCTTTCCAATGATTGTCTGTGTCATTGCTCCAATCGCTTGCCCATGCGTGCCCGAGCTGTGTACCTGCTGCTGTAAAGGTTTCTGTTGTGCTGATCTCTCCGCAGGAGCAGCTCTTGAAATATACTGCATCGTTGGTGCAGTCGGCAGCCGACTTGAGGGTTTTCGGCTTCTGAATTTCCTGATCGTAGGTATGGGTATGGGGAATTGCCTTGTATGTTACAATAACGGTTTTGTTTGCGTCCATCGTAACATTCAGGATATTGGAAAGTACGTCTGTTGCAACGCCGTTCACAGTAACAATGCCGATTTCATAGCCGTCATCAGGGGTAAAGATAATCGTTTCTGTGGAGCCTTCGGTCAGTCCGGTTTTGCTTGCGGAAATTGTTCCGTGACCGCCGTTTACCTGTGTTGTGAGGCTATAGGTGGTGACAGGTGCCTTCTTGTAGCCGCAAACCCTGCACTCCTCATGTTTGGAGCCCTTTTGCGTTGCGGTTGCTTCCTTGTCAACAACCCACTTGAAGTCGTGCGCCGCCTTATCGGCCTTATCGCCGCAGGAGCACTCATGCCAGTGGTTGTCGGCATTGTACTTCCAGTCGGAGCCGTAGCTGTGAGTATGCTTGCGCGGAATCGTCAGCGTGTAGGTTTTAGCACCGATTCCCACGACAATGTCGGTTGTGCCGCTGTTGGGGATGGCAACGGTTGCGCTGCCGCCGGTGGACAGAGCCTGTCCGTTGATGCTCACGGGCTCGCCGTTTCCGGACACCGCTGTGACTAGCGTAGATGTTGCTCCGCTATCATTTTGCAGCGTATAGGTATAGTTCGTTCCGTTGGCGGTAAAATCGCCGAGTCCCACTGCCAGACCTTCAAAGGTCAGAAGGTCATCACCGGGCACTGCGGCTCGCACCACTACGCGGGTGCCAAGCTGGGAGAAGGTGACGGTTTCCGTCCGGAAGGTTTCCCCGGAGATGGCACCGCCAATACCGGTCTTTTTCGTTTCCAGAACGGTCCCGGCAGCATCCAGCAGCGTGGCTACCAGCGTTGCGCTAGTCTGAGACTGCAGGGAGTTGTTGCGCAGGGTAATGGCTGCGGTGCTGTGACCGTTGCCGTCGTTCCCCTGTGTCACATCCATCGTCATCCGCTCTCCGGTGCGGGCCAGTGCGCCGGTCATATGGACGCTGGCCTCGCTGTCACTGCCGTCATACTCCGGCAGGCGCTGATTGCTTCCCGTTCCACCGATCTGACCTTCCGCCCACGCCTCGGCGTACAGATAGGTACCCACATTGGGGATCTCGGTTTTGCCAATGGAGTTCATATACTTGCCCAGATCATAGGTCAGGTCCAGTGTAAAGGTTCCCTGATCGATGCGGGCGAGGGCGCTGTCTTCGGAAATGGTGATTTCATTACCGCTAACCGATACGCCGTTTGTGGTGCAGGCTACATCTGCATGTTTGGTATGTAGATCATCCGCATAGAACGCAAGCTTCACCTTGCGGTTCTTTCCGCCGGCCAGAGTGGCGGCAGAGGAATTATAGAGAGTCATGCGCATCGTGCGCTTGCCGGCACTCTCCGCAATCACTTCCATTTGCGAGATGCCAATGTCGGGATAATCCAGATACACTGTGCCTTTTTCGTTGATGCCGCCGGCGGCGGTGATGGTATAGCTCGGGTTGGTCACGAGGTTCCCCACATTGTGCCAGACGGTAAGGGTGGTGCTTTCATTGGGCAGCAGTGTTTCCGTAAGGGTGGCGGTTTCTCCGCTTCCAATGCTGACCTTTAGGTTTGTCACATCGTTCAGCCCGGTGTTGCGGATGGTAAAGCGAATGGGTGTCAGGCTGTTCAACGCCAGCGTTGCATAATCCACACCGATCTGTTCCACTGCCACCGCATCGGTGACAAAATCAGAGGTAGCGGTACAGAGGTTCGTTTTCTCACCCGGAACGGTCACTCCGCCGATTACCTCCTGGTTTTCATCGTCATAGAAGGTGGCCTGAATGACAGCCTGCACCTGATTGCTGCCGCTGACATAGGCATCAAAGTGGTCAGCAAGCGTGCGATCCGGCAACTCTGCCAGTTCCAATGGTGCGGAGAGAGTGTAGGTATTTGTGGCATAACGCAGCTTGGCCGCCTTCAAAATGCCGTGATCTACCGCGCCGTTGGCGTCATTGACAGTCTCATTCCAGACAATGGTAAGATCATTGAGACTGCGATGATCCCCACTGAGGGAAGCAAAGCGGAAGTCTCCGCCGACGTCGGCGTTGCCGCTGCTGGTCAGGGCAGACAGAGAGCCGGGGAAACTGTTGGACATGGTGCCGCTGCCGTCCACAGCCAACAGCTGAATATCGCTGCTGCCGTCTCGGACACTGTGCCAACCGATGACAAATCGGTCATCCCCGCCGCCGAAGTTGGCTGCAACGACCTGGGGGTTTTCGTCAAGATTGCTGTCACAGGTCGCCAGCATGGCTGTACCGGGAGTTCCGTCAGCAGCCACGGTACAATAGGCGATCTCGTAGGCGGAGGTATCTCCGGTTCCGCTGCGGTCCAGCGAGTAAACCGCCATAGCGGTTCCGTCGGGCAGCATGGCCGCCTGCAACGCCTTCACGCTGCCGGTAGCACCGTTATAAAGCATTTTGGCATTGCTCCAGTCGCCGTTACTGCTGTCATAGCAACTGTACATGATACAATCTCTGGTCGTGAAGTTCAGCAGGTTGCTGCCCTGCGTACCGGGATCGGGGGTGTAGACGCTGCGCCAGAACACGATGGCCTTGCCGTCGCCGCCCACTGCCGTGGCTGGGGCCAGATCCGGCGTGCCGTCGTTGGTTAGGCGGGTGGAAGTCCAGGTTATGCCGTTATAGACGGACACTACGATCTCCGTGCTGTTCATCAGCAGGTTTTGTTCTTCCAATGTCACGGGATCACCGGCATTTTTACCCGGCAGGTCGGTGCCCATGCGAACCCAAGCCGCCGCCGCGAAGCGGTCAGTACCGGACAAAGAAACGCTCGTGTCGCCGTAGCCGGAGAACCCTGTGGGATCGTCAATTTGGCGGGAGACAGTATAGCCGCCGACATTGAGGGTGGAGAAATGCGCCCGGCTGTCGTAAATACTGCTGCTGTTGCCGTCGTTGATGTAGGCCAATACCTTCCCGTCATCGCTGAGCTGCGGATAGGATGTGGGGTTGGCATTGGTCTGGATGTTTTCCAGCCCACCGGTGGAGTTCAGAGAGGCCAGCATCATCCGCTGTTGGGGCTGGCCCCAAGTACGGGCATATTGCTCCAGATAGTCACGGCTTTGGAGCGTTGCACTGCCGGAAGCCACCTGCATTCCGCTCTGGGCCGCCGCCATCCGCAGCGAGGCAAGGCTCAGCCCACTGGTGGCGTTATTCCAGTAGTCGTCGATTGTTTTCCAGTCATTAAAAGTCTTGGTGGCTCCAAGGGTTCCGGAGGCGATCACCGCCTCGTAGGAGATAAACAGGAAGCTGGCCACGAATTTGATTCCCACTTCGCTTTGGATACCCAGGGCCTGACCGTTGAGCTGGCGCTTTGCCTCGTCGGCAAGATAGGTGCGGGAAAGGAACTTATTCTGACTGTCCACATCCAAATTGCCGAATAGGCCGATCTTCAGCGCCACGACCGAATAGTCAAAGCCAATGCCGCCAAACGCGTGGACATAGGCGTTGATACGCAGCGTGGTCAAAAAGTCATTCACTGCCGTGGCTGTGGGATCGCTCCAGGCAAGTTCTGTACCCTCGCCCTGCTGGCCGTAGCGAACTGCGGTACGGAAATCCAGCTGAATAGCACCGCCCAGCTCAAAAGTTGCTGTCAACGGCACGGGGCCGGCCATGGCGTTCACGCTGAAGTTGAAGCCCACACCAACGCCGGCGGTAAAGCCGCCGCCTACGGTGAAAACCTCCCACTCCTTTTTTTCGGCGTTATAGCGGATTTCCGCTTCGTAAAAGCCCTCCAACTGCAAGTTGAGATCTGTGTTGGTGACCTTGCCGGCCATGGAGTTGGCTTTGTACTCCTCCTTGGGATTATAGGTACCTTGGGCCATCTGGCTCAGATCCCCGGTCCCGGGCACGCCCACTTCCAGGTTCTGCGTCAGCACATTCGCACCCAAGGCCACGCCGTCCTCGGAATAGTCCATGTCCTCCATCTCTAGCGTATTGTACCCGGTCCAAATCATGGCACGGAACACGGAGGGATCTTCGCTAGGGGTGATAATCATTTTGAACACGGATGTGTCCACCGGACCGCTCAGATCATCCAGCCGTCCGGTCAGCACCTTGAGAATGTTACTATCGCCCACTCCGCCAAAGTCAACGTCATTCACTCCACTGGAGTCCTTCATCGTTGCCAGAATACCGGTGACGCGGTCATCCTCTGTCACCTTGGGCACTCGGGTCAGATCAACGACCCGGAAGGGCATTATTTTCTCTTGCAGCAGGCTGCCGTTCAGGCTCAGCTGCGTTTTCATACCTACATCCTTGCCATCGGCGATCCATCCGGAGGTGGTCATGGTGGCCTCGGTGAGGGTCAGATCGTTTTCCGCTACAGGGATGGATGAGAATGGATACTGTTTGGTACTGCTGCTCTGGGCGGCAGGAAGAACGCCGTATTCGTCCGCCAGCTTGAGACTGTAATTCTTCGCGTTGGCAATCTTCTCGCCCCAGAGGAACATGGTGGTGTGCAGGGTTGCTGTTTTAAAGCTACTGTTAGGTCCAATCTTCCCGGTCGAGTTGCGGACATCCACCTTCTGACCGTTGGCAAGACCGTAATCAACGCTTTGCGCCACAATGAAGGGTTTGTTTTCCTCCCCCTTCGGCACGCGCTCCAGAGAAACAACGCCCTCTGCGGTGCGCATTACTTCGTCCACGCCCAGCTTGCCGTTGACGGTCAGCAGCAGCGGATAGTACTTGTCGCCGTCAATTGCGCTGATCTCCAGAATGTACTCCATCTGATCCAGAGCGGAAAGCACCGTGGTGTTGCGCTCGCCCTTTTCGGCCGACCAGAACTGGGTGGAATCCAGATAGACGGTTATATTTCCCGCCGCATCCGTGGTATAGGTGTCACCGGTGATGCCGCTGACAAGTGCTCCTGCCTTGGAGCCCAACAGAGCTGTCTCGCAGTAGCCTCCGTTTTTATAAACGCCGCCGCGAACGGTCACCGTTTTGTTCGCCAGAGGATCGCCGCCCGGCGTGATGAGCGTCACAGATGCCCGGGCAACTCGACGAAGGCTGAAGGTATTCAAGGGATAAAGCTGCAGTTTTGTGGCATCCCGCTCGCCGGAACGCAGATTTTCTTTATAGATGGTGCCCAGATAAATATCCGCGCCGGAGCCGGACCTCAGAGACACATCACTGGCGATTCCGTTGGGTTCATAAAGCGCCAGCACGCCTTCACTGTTGGTCGTGACCTTTTTGGGCACACCTTTGCCGTCGGTGTATTGCAGCGTAGTTTCCGCTGCAGGCGTCAGCTGGAAGAGATAGAACTTATTTTGCAGCGTTTTCGCTGTCACCTGTACGTCGGCACTCATGCCTGTGGCGGCATGGGTAGCCGTGACGGTTGCACTGCCGTTGGCTCGGCCGGACAGCGCCATTTTGGTTTCGGGAAGGTAGGAATCAAAGGAGAAGTTCCTGATGTCCTCATACAGTCCGCCCTGCTTGTAGTTGACGGAAATGGCATTGTTGTTGCTGGAGAGCCACCGGATGCCGTCTTTAAAGGAGTTCCATCCGTACTCGTCATAGTTGATGCCTATGTACTCGATCAGCCCCAACTCCTGGCGCAGCTGCAAAATTTTAGCTGTATCGGTGGGCAGGGTGCCGCTGACCTTGGAGGTATTGTCCATGGTCAGTGCAGAAATTGTCTTTCCTTTGTCGTTCTGCACCTTCAGTGCGTCGGCATCGTAGACATACAGTGGGAAGGAGTCGGTGCTGGGAGATTCCTCACCGGGATTCTCCACGCTCAAAACCACTTGATAGGTGTCCTTTAGATTGCCGGCTGTCACACTCCGTAGTGATAGGGAGTAACTTCCGGAGGTACCGGATAGGCGCTCACTGGCCACCACTTGGGTGTTTTTGTCCTCTGTGACCCGGGTAATGGTTAGCGTAGGCAGTTGAGAGGTCCCGTCAGTGGCGTTTTCCACCGACCAGTCAATATTGACGGCGCCGTCGGTATCCTTGAGGTAAATGCTCCGGGGCGGAGTCAGCTTGGCCGTGGCAGGTGGTGCCTGCACGATGATCCAGGAAAGTGCCGACAGGCGGACGTTCTCACCCTTGGCGTTGGGGTGCGGCATGGAAACCAATACCGTGTAGGCAGGGGTATTGCCGTTGGAGAGCTTGGAGAGCACATTCTCCGGGATCCGCACGCTGTTTTTATCCTTGCCGGCGGTATAAGTCGCAACGGGATCGCGGCCGCTCAGCGCCGCCTTATTCGCGTAGTTGCCCTCATACAGGTCAATCCTGTAATTGAACTCTTTGTTCGGTGCCATCAGCGCGGCGTTGGAGCTCCACAGCACGGTGGCGGGCTGATTTACCCGCGTCACGATGGACGAGCCGCCGGGAATCACCAGTGCTAAGGAATCGCCTGCCGTTACGGTATAGGGCTTTGACTGGCCCGTCACATCATCGGCAGTGTCCTCAGTCCCGTTGTCCGCCGTAAAGGTAAAGGTGACGGTTCCCACCTTGGTTCCTGTGGTGGCAACAACGCCGGTATCCTCGTTGATGGTGGCAATGAGCGTGTCACTGCTGCTCCATTTGCCGGTGGTGCAGCTTGCCTGCACACCGCCTGCCCCCAAAACCTCTGCCTTAAGCGTGGGGCGGGCGGTTTCGGCGAGGGAAATCGTATAGTCGGCGTCATTCGCTTCCGGGACGATGTTCACCGTGCTCACGGAAACTTTCTTTGGCACCGTGAACTGCCGGGTCAGGGGAAGAACATTCACCCACTTAGGAGCGTCTTTCGTGCCCTCGTTGGCCTGCAGCGTCACCGTATAGGTGTGGGTGTAAACTGCGGGTGCGATTGCATAGTCGCTAATGGTGAAGGCTTCCTTCTCTGTGTCCAGATAGACCTGCAGATGGATTGGTTCAACCTCGGAGTCGTACCTCAGTTCGAGGCGGAAAGGGGCTTGCTTCGGCTCTGAGCCTGCCGGGGTGTGATAATCGCTGTATACGGTCTTGTAGGCCTGCTCCATGTTGGCGTTCATCGTGAACGATGCCTTGCCGCTGTCGTAGTCGGCGGTCAGTGCGGTGGGGGCGTTGCGCATCAAGACGCTCTTCAGCGTAACGCCGGTAATCGGCTCGCTTGGATATTGCGTGGTATCCAGCGTATGACCGAAAACATCTTTCACACCGGTCATACCATTGACGGTGACCGTGGTGTCATCCACATCCTGCACTGGGTACCAGAGCATTGCCGTGACGCCGTAGTCGTTCATGGAAAGCTCAGCGGCGGTATACTCTTTACCATTGATGGCCACGCGGGCGTTTCTAAGATCCACGAACTCATTAAAGGTAACTGTGATGGGCACGTGCTGTCCGCTGGCATAGGTTCCCTCCGGGGCTGTGACGCTTTGAATGGTGGGGGCGTCCGTGTCCAACAGCTTGGCGGTGACGTTGCTGTTCTGGGTGGTGGCGTAGGAATTTGGGATGTCGCCCTGTACATTTTTCGTATACAGACGGAAGGGCAGATAGTACCGCTGATCTCCTCTGTTTTGCGTGGTAGACTGCAGGGAGATGCTGACCGTTTCGCCCTTTTTAATCGTACAGTCCAGTGCTCTCGTTCTGTCGCCGCTGAGATTCAGAGATGTTCCATTGAACTTGTACTCCGTCAGATAGAACGGGGCATAGGGTTGTGTGGCACTATTATAGCCATACGGCGCATTGCCGGTATAGGCAGCTACGCTGGTACTCCAGTTAAACTTGATGCTGGCGTCGATTTGGTATGGCTGATAAAATTGGGAGGAGCCGCTGGGAAGCACCGAGTTGCGGGCACCCTCCAAAATTCCGATGGTATCGCTTAGCGCAACGAAGTCCTGATTGTTGGCACCGTCGCGGACATTGTATTTATCTGCCAGCAAAGGAATAAACATATCCCCCTGTATTGTGCTTGTACTTTCGTATCTTTCCTCATAGTTCGGCGCGGTCATTGATGTTTTTATTGCGGGGGCGCCAACCGTCTTTTTCAGCTTGAGCTGACAGTGGTCGGCATAACCGGTGCCGTCATAGAACACCAGATTTTCCGCATCGTAAAATTCAATCATCCCCAGCAGGTCGCCATAGGAATAAGAATTCGCGAGCCAGTCCGGGTTCCCTCCTCTGGTTGTAACCTTGACAGTGATTTTACAACCACCTAAACTGGAATACGGGACGTCATACTTATAGGTCAGCCTGTAGGACCCGTCGCTTTGCTCGACCCCTTTCGTCTCGCCTATCGAGACCTCCACACCGGTGATATACTCGCTGAGCCGGCCTTTTTTAATGCGGTAGGAAAAGCCGACCGGTTTTCCGCAGTATACAGTAAAAGTCCCGGAGCTCCATTCCTTGTTTGCGAGATTATCCAGCGTTTGGCTCATCATGCCGCTCATATCCACCGTCTCAACGCCCACAGGCGCTGTGGCAGAGGCGGAATACTGCAAACTGATGCCCTGCAGCTCCAGCTGCTCCATCAGGCTATTGAGATTCTCCAGAGCTTCCCCGGTAAACTCCTTGCCGGAGAAATAGGTGTTCTTGATCCGCTGCAGTTCCTGTTCGATTTGGATCATGGTCTTCAAATCGCCCAGCGCCACCGGAGTCCCATCCACGTCGGCTATACGGGTGAGATCCGTGTCGGGTTTTTCCAGCAGCTCCATGACAGCCGCCAGTGTCAACACCTGGCCGTCCAGCGTGATGGTTTGATCCACCTTGAAATTGCCGGCTTCATCCAGCAGCCCCAAAGCTTTCAGCATGGAAAGCACTTGGTCACTGCTACCGCCGGTCAAGGCGGAGAGCTGCTCCAAAATCGCCTGATTTTCCTCAGGTGTGTTGCCCAGCGAATCGCTCACCGATGCAAACGCAGTTGTCGGCAGCATGGTCAGCACCATGCTGCATAGAAGCAAGATACTGAGTATTCGTTTTTTCATTGGTTTTTCTCCTCCTTTTCGTATCGGGCGGGCTTATCCGCTCCGCCTTTTTTCTGTTTTTCTCTGTTTCTGAGCCGAAAGCACAGCGCAGTGATCGCTGCCGCCGCAGCAAAGGAGACGACGCCCACCAGCACATAGCCGCCTGCGTCCTCCCGCAGCAGCATCGCGCCGAAGCTGCCCCATGCGGCGGTCTGTCCATGCACTGCAAATGCGTCCACCGCCTGCGTCAGCGCTACGCACAGCAGCATACACGCTGCGGAGAGGCTTATTGCCTCGCGCCGCTGCCTTCGGCGGGTGTTTTTCCGCACCCGCTGCTTGACGAGTGCGACCCGTCTTGCGGTATCGTACATTTCGTTTGAACCTCCTCTCTGGATTCTTTGAAATGCGGCTTAAAAACCCCTTCACTTATATAGGTACAAAAAGTCGAAAAAACTCTCACCCAAAACGCAAAATTTTACAAAAAAATTTGAGAGCCGCCAAAAAGCAGCTCTCAAGGAGTGAATATTCGGTTATTGCTTCCGTGATAATCGGAAAACGGATAGCCTTCCTGCCGCCACCAGCAGCACCGGCAGGGCGTAGGCGATGTACTGCGCCGCACCGCCGTGAGCGATGAGCAGATTATAGATGGCGTGGAGGGTGATGGCCGTGCCCAGCAGTCCGCAGGTGCCCGCGACTTTCAGCCATGTCCGCCGCCATGTGTAGGCAAGTCCGCCGCCCACAATCAGACCGCAGAGGACGTGCATGGCTCCCGTGCCGAAGCCACGGAAGAAGATGAAGAAGAAGCGGTCAGCGCCGTTCTGGATGAGATAGCACACATTTTCAAAGGTGGCAAAGGCGAGGGCAACCGTGATGGCGGCAGCCTTGATTTTATCCCCCTCCGGCTCAAACACCAGCAGATAGAACACCAGCGGCAGCAGCTTCATCATTTCCTCCACCACCGGCGCGATCTCCGCCGTGGCGGCAAGGGCATCCGCCTGACACACCGCCGCGAGGAAAGTGTTGATATAGGCCGAGAGCAGGCACACCCCCATTCCGGCAATGCAGAACAGGAATAAGCGGAGCTGCCGCCTGCCCATGCACAGAGCGGCCACCAGCAGGGGAGATACCATGCAGAGGAAGATGTTTTCAATATAGGTCATGCTTCCACCGCCCTTCTCGTGGCGTGCAGCAGCCCCAGAATCGCAAACGTCAGCAGCATATCGCACCAGAAGGTTGGGCTGGCCGGTGAGGTATCCGGCCAAAAGCAGCCCACCGTCCAAAGCAGATACTCCGCGAACGCAAAGCACAGCACGCCGATGTGAAACCACCGCATATTCCGCGCCGCGCCCATCTGCGTTTTCGCATAGGCAAGCCCTCGAATGGCGCAGAAGGAGAGCCATATCATCATGCCGCACCAGATCAGGTTGGAGAGAATGTCCCCGAAAGTGCAGTAGAACGCCAGCAGCGGCACGCCGAACGCAGGCGCAAGCCATGCCCTGCGGCAGCGGAAACTGCGCTCATTTGTTCCGGTCAGCGTGGCCTGCAAAATGCGCAGGAAAATTACGCTGGCCACCCAGCCGAACTCCGACACATAAAAGACCCTCGGCGTGGTATCGAACAGCAGCAGATACAGCGTCCAGTAGAGCGCACCGAGGGCAAAGCAGCCGTAGAAGCACAGCAGCAGAAAATACGCCTGACTGCGGTTTTTCCGGTAGGATATGCCAGAAAGCAGCGCACCCACGAACGTGACCAGCAGTTGCAGCAGGTTCTCAATCAGCTCCATGCGCATCCTCGCTTTCCTTGTCCTGCTCGTCCTCACGGCTCATCTGCCGCAGCCGGAAGCACAGAACGGTCACGCACACGCCGAGAAGAAAGGCCAGTAGCCCGATAACAATGTATCCCAAAGCCGCGCCGCCGCCGTACATACTGGCCGCCGTTTCAAAGCCCGCATAGTCGCCTGCCTGGATGCTTGCGGCAATGCCGGGCATGGCGAGGGACGCGCCTATGAGCAGCACAAGGCACGCCGCCACAGCGGAAGCCATGGCGATCGTATTGCGCCGCAGCCGTTTCTCCTGTTCAATTTTAGCTATGCGCCGCTTGGTCTCCGTGACCCGTTCCTCATGACTCCGCATTTGTGATTCCCTCCCGTTCTAAGAGCTTTCGCAGGCTCTCTTTTCCGCGATACACCATGTTGGTGATCTGTTTTACCGTTTTTCCCGTGACCTCCGCCGCCTGTGCGTAGCTCATATCCTCAAAATAGGTGAGATACAGGACTTCCCGATAGTCCGGGTTCATTTCGCTCATGCAGAAATGCAGAATGCGGTTTCGCTCTTCCGTCCGGATGACCTCCTCCGTCAGCAGCTGTCCGTCCGGCTCGTCGGTCAGCGCATCAAGGCTGAACAGCGGCTTTCGTTTGCTCTTATGGCGCAGCGCCATGTGCCGCGCCGCCTTATAGAGATACGCCTTGAGGCCGCCGTCCCGGATGCGGGGCTTTTTTGTGAACAGATAGGCGAAAACGTCCAGCATCAGCTCTTCGGACTCGTGAACATCGTGCAGATAGCCGTCGATATATAGGGTCAGGGGGTCGCCGTATTTTTTCATCAGGGCCTCCAGCCCCGCATCGTCGCCGCTAAGATATTGGCGGTATAGGGTTTCATCGCAGACCATCGCACTCACTTCCTTTTTGCGGATGCTTCCAATTCCAATGCGGAGGGGATCCGTCAGGTGCTTGTCCTGCCGCTCCGATACGCCCCAACGGTAGGACGCCTCCCGAATGGAGATATAGCCCTTGATCCCGTTCATACCGCACCTCCGTATGGATAATACTAAACACAATATATTATATATTAATATCCGAATAAAAGCAATCCCACATGGACGATTTTGCACGAAGTTTTTTCGGGGCAGGAAGAAAAAGCAACGGTCGATTTGCTTTCAAGCCGCTTGGACGGTTCATTGCTTCGCCCCCGTTTCACATTTCTCTTTTTGGCGAGGCAGATAGGAGCATTTCCGTTCCCTCTTCACCTTTCGTATGACAAGATTCTATGCGGCTTATATGTGGCGATGTATCACTCAACCTTTTTATTATTCATATACCTTTTTATTTTAACTGCGGATGGGTTCAAACCGCCATTTTCGAATAATCCACCGCATAGGTTTTTACAGTAATGTGTTGTAATATTTTATACTCGATTATATCAACAAAAATAATCGGTAATCACTGATTAAAAAAATTTATTAATTATAAGAAAGAAAACCAAATACTTTGACAACAAAACGGTAAAATCAACGCAATATTGTAAAACAAAATTAATTATGCCTACACAATTCGACATACCATTTTTTGGTAATGTGATATTATAATGTCACAGGGACAAACCCTGATGCTTAAAAGACACGGGATGGTAAGGTTGACTTTTTTATTTAACAATGATAACAAAATCACTGAAATACCAATAATAAGAATACGACCTAACAAGGCTCAGCCTCGAAAACAATTTGACGAAGCCTCTCTTACATCATTATCGCAGTCCATAACAGAAAACGGTATCTTGCAGCCGCTGACTGTCAGAAGGGCAAGTCAAAGTGAATATGAGCTGATTGCCGGTGAACGCCGTCTTCGTGCGTCGGTTATGGCAGGACTTAAAAAAGTGCCGTGCATAATCGTTAAGTGTTCTGACAAAGAGTCTGCGATCTTTGCTCTCCTTGAAAATCTACAGCGCAGCGACCTCGGCGTGTTCGAGGAAGCTCGCGGGATTTCAAGACTTATACGAAGATTCGGACTTACTCAGGAAGAGGCGGCTCAAAGGCTTGGCAAAACTCAATCTACCATAGCCAACAAACTCCGACTTTTGAGGCTTACATACGAAGAACAGGAGCTTATTATTTCGGCAGGTCTTACGGAGCGCCATGCCAGGGCATTACTCCGAATAGAAGACGAGGGCAAAAGGCGAGAAGTCCTAAGCAAGGTAATAGCTCTTAATCTTAACACTCAACAGACCGACAATCTTGTAGGCGAAGTTTTGAATGACTGCCCAAAGCATATTAAAAGTATGGGAAGCAGTAAAGCGGTGATAAAAGATGTGCGTATTTTTGTAAACACCATCAACAAAGCGGTAGATACAATGCGCCTTGCAGGTATTGATGCCAAAGCAGTCAAAAGTGAAAACAACAACTATATCGAATACACAATTAAAATTCCCAAAAAAACCGCAAGCGATAATAAATCCGCTTAAACTTACTAACAAGAGGGTGCGAAAGCATCCGTTCCACTCATACCCATTTCCTTATCTAAACCCCTTGCAAACAGCCGTACAGTGTAAAAAACTGTACGGTTGTTTGCGTTCGCAATTAATAATTTTTTGCCGTTTCGTTCAAGCCGCCGAACAGCAGGCTGTTCGGCTACAGAAAAATTTTGTTAGCAGACAGTATCGTTGGCTTTGCGCACACCCACAACTTTTGAAAGGGGCGAGCAAACTTTTTATAATCGTAACGGACAAGGTATGAAAATTTTGACATTATTATAAGTCGGTGTTAAAATAAAATTACATTATAATGAAAAGGAATGATTTGTATGTCTAAGGGAGATATTGCAAAGCAAAATTTTATGAACGGTTACAATTGTTCTCAAGCGGTTTTGCTTGCATTTTGCGAGGATTTTGGACTTGAAAAAGAAACAGCATTAAAAATTTCCGAACCGTTCGGCGGCGGTATGGGCAGAATGAGAGAAGTTTGTGGTACTGTTACAGGTATGTTTATGGTGATAGGTCTTGCAATGGGTAATGACAATTCTAAAGACAATACCACAAAGAAAAATGTTTATAAATCGGTTCAGGAGCTTGCCGCAAAGTTTAAAGAAGACAACGGCTCTATTATTTGCAGAGAACTTTTAGGTTTTCAGAAAAACAATAAGGAAAGTTATGTGCCGTCAGAACGCACCAACGAATACTATAAAAAGCGTCCTTGTCCAGAGCTTTGCAAGTATGCGGCAGATATTCTTGAAGAATATCTTAAGAAAGAAAACCTCATTTAAACAACTGTTATTATATAAAATATATGATTTTGTGAATTGTCAACCAAAATTCAATTGCAGGTTGACAATTCGGTAAAACCGAGTTATAATATTGTCAACTTAATAAACCAAATAGGTTGACGGTAAGGAGAAAGAACAATGTTAGAGGTAAAATCAAAGGCAACATCAAAAAGCAAAGCCGCTTTGCTTGATTTAGTATTTGTGGCACTCTTTGCCGCTGTAATGACAGTTTGTGCGCAAATTCAGATTCCGTTCGGAGAAGTTCCGTTTACACTTCAAACTCTCGGTGTATTTATTGCAGCGTCATTACTCGGTTGGAAAAGAGGTACACTCAGTGTTATAGTTTATGTACTTCTCGGTCTTGCCGGTGTTCCTGTGTTTGCAGGTTTCAGCGGAGGTATAGGTGTACTTTTCGGACCGACAGGCGGATATATTATCGGCTTTATTTTTACAGCTTTAATTGTAGGTCTTATGACAGAAAAACTCGGCAAAAAACTTTGGGTTGAAATTGTTTCTATGATTTTGGGCCTTGCTGTTTGTTATGCATTCGGCACAGTATGGTTTATGTTCCAAATGAAAATGGGACTTGTTGAGTCACTTTTACTGTGCGTAGTTCCTTATCTTATTGCTGACGCACTCAAAATTGCATTTTCAGCTGTATTGGTAAATCGTCTTGACAAAGTTATCAAGCTTTAATCTGCGACCGCACCACAGCCTTTGCATACAATTTTTCGTAGGAAAAGGCTACAGCAGTGATTTTGTGCAGAATATGACAAATGTAATTGAATATCTGAATAAAGAAAATCCGCTGATTACCTTAACGGGCAGTTGTAATGATGTTCTTTGCAGTAAATGCCCGAATAATAAATCACAGCTTTGTGCCGATAATGATAAAGTGGCAAGTTTTGACAATGCTTGTCTGAAAGAATATAATTTAAAAATCGGTGACGAAATCGAGTGGCTTGCGCTTAAAGATATGGCAAAAAGCAGGATAATTTCACAAGGAAAACTTAGTGAAGTCTGCAAAAATTGTCAGTGGAAATGTTACGATATTTAATAAGCTTACAACATCCCTATATAAAAAATCCCTGTTCAGCGCTGAACAGGGATTTTTGCTGTCTGTTAATTTTTGTTGAGTTGAGAGTAAAAGATTATTGTTTAGAAGAATGCTTCGCCAATCAATTATAAAAGTTTGGTCAACCTTTTCAAAAATAAATAATTCTGTTTTAATGGCTGTCGCCTGTTTTTTTCAAACTAAGTGCAAGCACGCAAACAGCGTGACTGTTTGCGCCTGATAAATTGCAATATCGGAAGATATTATGGGCGCTGCCCAAACCCGCAAGCCTTTAAAAAGGCTTGACCTAAATTTTATTAAACTGTCTTTTTATTAGCTTTTGCGGTAAGTTTTTCAATTTCTATCACAAAAACATCTGTGCGTTCAAATGCTCCTTTTATATGGTTTTCACCGTCTTCCGTAAATTCGGGAGAGTATTTTTGCACCAGAAGCCGCAGTGCTTTTTCTTTTTCGGTAACCGTTTTTGACGCATAACCAAAGGCAATGGCACTTTCATAACCTGTTGTGAATTTTTCGGAAATAACATCTGATTTTGTAACGACAGTAAACGAAACTTTGCCCGAAAATCTTAGGTTATCCTGTTTGTGACCGACATTTTTGGCACAGTGAAAGTAGATTTTGCCGTCATCGTAAGCGTAGTTTACGGGTACACCGTACGGATAGCCGTCTGCGCCGATGGTAGAAAGCACACCGAAACTGCCCGATTTCAGAATTTCTAAGGCGGCATTTTCGTCAACTGCTCTGTCTTTTCTGCGGATTTCATAGTCTTTCATATTAATCAACTCCAAGATTGTTCATTACCATACCTGTAATCATTTTTGGATAGAAATATGTGGATTTCTGCGGCATTTTTTCTCCTGCGGCGGCAACATCACGAATTTCGGTAACTCTTGTAGGGTTGAGTACAAATGAGCATTGGAACTCGCCTTTGTCAACTCCGTCAATTGCCTCTGTAAAGAATTTTGTGTATGTAAGGTTAATCTGTTTTGCCATATTTTCCTTGTCAATTCCAAAGATTTTTTCAAGAATAAGTGTATGGAGAACAGAAACATCAAGCGACTGTGACGCCTTGCTTACATTGGGGAGCATTTGGCTCATAATGTCGATATTTTTGAGTGTCAGCAAGAACCATTCGCCCTTGCCGCAATAGAAACCGAATGCTTTTTTGCCCTCGTCATAGAGTTTTTTCAAATCTTCCTCCATGGTGTCCGTGCCTTCTTTTTCGTCTATGTAGAAGAATTCGGAGCACTTTTCGAGTACCGCCTCTTTGTCAAAGTTCGGTAAATCTCTCACAAGGCGGTGGGTAGGAAATACCACAAGTCCCGGATGCTCCATATCTACGAGGTAAATCATCTGGAAGTCCTGCGGATCGCCCGGCTTTGAAATGCCGTTTTCTCTGCAATAATTTCTGTAATTGAGAGCGGTTTCGTATCTGTGGTGACCGTCGGCAATATATAGTTTTCTGTCTGCAAAATCGGCAACAAGCTTCGCAATGATTTCTTCGTCGGTTTCAATCCAAAGGCGATGTGTAACACCTGTTTCGTCTGTAAATTCAAGGTCGGCTTTTGCCTTTGACTGCTCATCAATGGTAGCGAGAGTTGTATGTTTTTCATCCATATAGAGAGCGTAAATCTGACTGAAATTGCAGTTTGTTGCTTTCATAAGATTTAAACGGTCTTCTTTAGCCTTTGAAAGGGTAAATTCGTGCGGTAAGATAATGCCTTTTGAAAATTCTTCAAGCTGAACTCTCGCAATAATGCCCTTTATGCTTTTGCGTGTGTTTCCAACGGAAAATTCTTCCTCGTAAATATAGATAGCAGGCTTATCTTCAATTTTCAAAATGCCTTTATCCTGCCACATTTTTAAAATATCGCTTGCGCAAGCGTAAGGATTTTCACCCTCTTTTGGCAATTCAAGACGAATAATGTTGTATTCGTTTTCTTTAATAAAAGCAAGTCTTTCTTGCTCGCTGATTATGTCGTACGGAGGACAGCAAAGAGAGGAAATTTCGCCTGCCTTTGCGGTGTTGTATCTCATACCTTTGAATGCTTTAATAACTGCCATAGCCGTTACCTCCAATTGAATTAATAAAATTCCCGAACAAGGAATATAAAATTATAAGAATTATAAGTAAAAATAATACTATCATATATATTGTACCACGAATATGTAGGAATTTCAATAAATTTGTTGTAAAAAGCAGTGCTTTTATATACTTTTTGAATAATACAGAAACAAAAATTCTTATAAAATTAAATGAAAAGATTGACAATACAGATATAATATGATATAATATCACTTACGTAAAATAAATACGCGCCAATAGCTCAGTTGGTTAGAGCTACCGGCTCATAACCGGTCGGTCCGGGGTTCGAGTCCCTGTTGGCGCACCAAGCAAAAACCGCATTAGAAAACTGTTTTTCAGCTTTTTAATGCGGTTGTTTTTATATCGTTATACACAGAAATACAAGGAAAAACAGTGTACTACAGAAAAAATGCATTGCAATAAATTTAAAAATTTAAAAAAGCGCTTGACTTTTGAGTTCTGAAAGAACATGATATAATTACACTCAATAGAGGTGAACAAAGACGAATAGACTGCAAGCGTCAGAAAGGAGATTAAAATGAAAGAAGATATGACAAGACTTGAGATACTTACTTTATTGCTATCTATCAAAGCGTTGCTTGACAGTGATAATATTGATAAAGCAAAAGAGTTAATTGATGAAGTAATTGCCGAGGCAAAAAGAACAAGCTCTGACGATTAAATCAGAGCCTTATATTTAATATCAAGAGAAAGGAAGTTATATTTACGGCTTATATTAAAAAAACAGATAACCCCAAAATGGGTAGACCGAGTGAAAATCTTACTCATGATATAAAAGTTAGGGTTGATGATGAATTAAATTCTCAAATTAAAAAATACGCAGTCAAATGCACTCTTTCAAAAGCGGCTGCAATAAGAGAGATTTTATCATCATTTTTTGCACAAAATTAAAAGGTACTATTCTGAATATCTGGGTAACAATAATAAATTATGGTTTAGCAAATTGATTTGCCAATCAATTATAAAAGTTTGGTCGACCTTTTCAAAGGTCGTGGGTGTGGGCAAAGCCCACAAATACTTTCCGTTTATGCAATCTAAGGATAGCCAAACAGCCTGCTGTTTGTGCCTGATAAATTGTTATATCGGAAGATTTTATGGGCGCTGCTCAAACCCGCAATTTTTGAAAAAATTGAGTAAACTTTTTTGTTTTTGGGAGCATTATTTAGCGTTAGCTAAATTTCAATGCCCGTCCGACATTTTGTTAAACCATAATTTATTGATATTACTAAACATTTTAAACAGAATCGTTTTTATATAGATTTTCCTATATTTCTTTTTGGCAAATAAGCGTATTATATGAGTTCTTACTGTTGAATTTAGCAATTAATTATGATACAATAATCTATATATGCAATTACAAAATTTTGTTTTGACAGATTACCGAAAGGGGTTTTATATATGTGCGGTATTTGTGGCTTTACAGGCGAAGTTATCGACAGAGATAAGGTCATTAAAAATATGACCGATGTCATCACTCACAGAGGACCTGACTCCGACGGTGTGTTTATGGACGATCACATCGCAATGGGTTTTCGCCGACTTTCAATTATTGACCTTGACGCAGGTCATCAGCCGATTTATAACGAGGATAAAACACTTGTTCTCACTTTTAACGGAGAAATTTATAACTACAGAGAGTTAAGAAAAGTTCTTATTGAAAAGGGACATAAATTCTATACAGACACCGACAGCGAAGTGCTTATTCACGGCTTTGAGGAGTGGAGAGAGGATCTCCTCTTAAAGCTTAGAGGAATGTTCGGCTTTGCTATTTATAATACAAAGGATAACTCCGTTTTTGTTGCCCGTGACTTCTTTGGCATTAAGCCGATGCACTACACAATGATTGACGGCGAATTTGTATATGCGAGTGAAATCAAGAGTATTCTTGAGCACCCTAAGTTTGTTAAGAGGTTTAACAAGAGAGCACTTGATACATACCTTTCATATCAGTACGCTGTTCCGCCCGAAACTTTCTTTGAGGGTGTATTCTGCCTTATGCCGGGTCACTACCTTTGGTACAAAGACGGCGAAGTGGAAACTACACGCTATTGGGAGGCTCGTTTTAATCCTAATGAAGAGCTTACCGAGGAAGAGGCTGTCAACTCAATTGAAAAGGTATTTGAAAATTCGGTAAATGCCCACAAAATCGCTGATGTTGAGGTTGGTTGTTTCCTTTCAAGCGGTGTTGACTCAAGCTATGTTTCAACATATTTTGCAGACCAGAAAACTTTTACGGTAGGCTTTGATTTTGGCGAGCATTACAACGAAATCAGCTGGGCAAAGGGCCTTAGTGAGAAAATCGGTGTTGAACATCACACACACCTTATCTCAAGCGAAGAATTCTGGGACGCAGTTCCTACCGTGCAGTATCATATGGACCAACCGCTTGCCGACCCGTCTTGTATTGCGCTTTACTTTGTATCAAGACTTGCAAGCGAGTATGTAAAGGTTGTACTTTCGGGTGAGGGCGCAGACGAATTGTTCGGCGGCTATACTTGCTACAATGAGCCGAGAGTATTTAAAATTTATCAGACAATCGTTCCGCATTGTATCAGAAAAGCAATCAGAGCCGTATGTAAGAAACTCCCTGACATCAAGGGCAGAGATTACCTTATCAGAGCGACAGACCCGCTTGAGGAGCGCTATATCGGTAATGCCTTTATGTATGATTATAAAGAAAAGAGAGAACTTTTAAAAGACCCTAACATTGCAAGCCGTCCGCAGGATTATGCAAAGAAATATTACTACCGTTGCCGCAGATATGACGATGTTACAAAGATGCAGTATCTTGACATCAATATGTGGATGGTAGGCGATATTCTTTTAAAAGCCGACAGAATGAGTATGGCAAACTCTCTTGAGCTTAGAGTTCCGTTCCTTGATAAAGAAGTATTCAAGGTTGCGTCCACCCTTCCTACAAAGCTTCGTTGTAACCGTCACAATACTAAGTACGCTATGCGTAAGGCTGCCGTTCGCCATATGCCGGAGGCTACAGCCGAAAAAGAAAAACTCGGTTTCCCTGTTCCTACAAGAGTATGGCTCAGAGATGAGAAGTATTATAATGTTGTAAAGAAAAAGTTTAAGGGCAAAACTGCCGAGAAATTCTTTAATACAGATATTCTCATTCGTTGGCTTGACGAGCATTTCAGCAACAAAGAGGATAACAGCCGTAAGGTATGGACAATCTATGTATTCCTTGTATGGTATGATATTTACTTTAACGAGGACAACGAAAAGGTAGAAAAGCCTGTAAATCACCTTGACGAATTAAGAGCAATTGCCGAGGCAAGACAGGAAAAAAAGCTTAACGAGTTTGGCGAGGCTATTATGACGGAGGCTGAAAAGCTTGACAAAGATTATGACGCACCAAACTTTGGCATAGATAAATCGGCACAAAAAGCTGAAAAGGCGCAGACAGCGGAAAAAGAACCCGTAAAGGCAGAAAAAGCCGAAAACGAGGCAGAACCTGTTAAAGAAGATGCCGTTGAAGAAGTTAAGACGGAAAATCAGCCGGAAGAGGTTAAAGCCGAAGAAGTTAAGGCTGAAAATGAAGAGCCTGCAGAAGAGGTAAAGTCCGAGGAAGAAAAAATTGAGGACGAGCCTGTAATTGAAGATGAACCGCAGGAGCAAGAGCCTGCACAGGTTGAAGAAACACCAAAGGAAGAGGAATATGTAAATATTTCAAATCCGGAGGACAAAGAGGTTTATGAAGAGCCAAAGAAACCGAGAACTCCGCAGGAGGAGCTTGAAATGGCTATTGAGGGCATTGAAAAGCGCTCAAAATATCTTGATGAACCGAATGTAATTTCAGACGAGGCGATTGACGAAATCGTAAAGTCAATTAAGTTCTTTGATGACGAGGACTGATTAAAAACCGTATAAAATATAACTGCCCGACACCACTAAGCGGTTGTCGGGCAGATGATTATAACCACAGAATAAAATATTTTTCAGTTGGAAAATTAGGATTAGTAAGTCGGATTTTTATCAAAAGGCGGAGTGAATTATTGTTTAGCGCACGGTTAAGATTAAAAGATTTTAGAATTCAGGTCAAGCCTTTGAAAAGTTTGACCGAACTTTTATAATTTTTGCAAAACTCTCTGCTGAATTCTGATTAATTTACGGACATAAAAACTCAAAAACAGAAAAATTATACAATAACTCCGAGGCAGAGCATATTCAGCATAATTTTGTATTCGGATTCAAAATCGGAGAGTGGCAAGGGGTTTTTGCCTTTTCCCATTTCTATGGTGAGAGCCGGACGGCGGAATTTTTCAATAAACCAATCTTTAAAGCCGCCGCCTGTCGCAATATCCTCGGGTACGGAGATATTGTAACCGCTTGCTTGGGAGAGTACGGACGCAAGTCGAAAACTCATAACGGGAGTGTGCTTGCCGAACGAGCAGTAAATCTCTCTGCCCTGACTGTGAAAAGCAATGGCACGGTCAAAGTTGTTGCGTTTGCACAGGTTTGTGAGCGCCTTGGTTTCGGGCTCGCTTTCGGGAGCGTTGCCGCCGAAACGGGTGGCGGACGGAGCTTTTATGTTCATACTCAGTTCACGGTTTTTAAGCTCGTTCCAACCTGCGTTGAAGTTGTGGTTAATGTCCACACCCCTTGCGTTTGCCTGCCAGACTTTGTTTTCTTTAGAGGCTTTTTCCACAAGAGATTTGTATTTGAGAGCGGCATCCGAGCCGTGAATTGCGATTTCAACTCCGTCGGGATTTACGCAAGGCACAATCGTAAGTCCTTTTTCACGGAGAAAATCTCGTATTTTATAGCGACCTACAACGGAATCGTTTTCCATTGCATCGGCGCATTGTTCAAAAAATTTGAGAACCGCCGTAACGGTAAGATATTCGGAACCGTGAAAGCCTGCGCAGTAAAGCACGCAGTTTTTTGTGTTGCCGATGTGCAAAACATCAATACATCTGCCGCATACGCTTTTGCCTGCGAATGAATGATGGACAAAACTGTATTTTTCGCAGATGTCGTTAATAATTTTTCTTCTGGTCTGGTAGTCGGGCATTACATTGTAGTCTGTCATAAAAATTTCCTTTCTGTTTTTTTCCTTAAATTAAAATTCAAATGAGGTATAGGTATGAAACTTTTTGAAAAAACCATAAACAGCACTTCTGTTTTTGACGGCAGAATTTTGCATATTACCCTTGACGATGTTGAACTTGAGGACGGTAAAAAGTCTAAAAGGGAAGTTGTAAATCACCCCGGCGGAGTTACCGTAGCCGCCCTTGACAACGACAACAACCTGCTTTTTGTAAGACAATTTCGTTATCCGTACAAAGAGGTTGTGCTTGAGCTTCCTGCAGGCAAGCTCGAAAAAGGCTCAACTCCGCTTGAAAACGGCAAGCGTGAATTGCTTGAAGAAACAGGCGCACAGGGATATTCTTATACTTCACTCGGTCAGCTTTATCCGTCACCCGGCTACACCAACGAGATAATTCATCTTTATGTATGCAGAATAAAGAGCGAGGGTGAAAGCAAGCCTGACGAGGGCGAATTTTTGGATGTCGAGAAAATTCCGCTCGACAAGGCGGTTGAAATGGTGCTCAACAATCAGTTGCCGGACGCAAAAACTCAAGTAGCCGTGCTGAAAACAGCAATGTTGCTTAAAAGCGGAAAAATTTAACTTGCAGATGCTCTGCAATTAAGGTATGAATAAATATATGCAAACTTTTTTTGAATTATTACCCGAAAAACAAAATACATCAGCGGCACTCGGTTTTTTTGACGGCTTGCACATCGGTCACCGCAAGGTTATCGGCGAGGCGGTAAGGGGCAGTGAAAACGGACTTGTGCCTATTTGCTTTACCTTTGCACAAAGTCCGAAAAGTGTGCTTAAAAATCAACCGCAAGAGGCATTGATGAGCGTTGAAGATAAAAAAACAGCGCTGGCTGAAATCGGAATACAGCACCTGTATATGTGCGACTTTAAGTCGGTGGTGGATATTGCACCACGAAAATTTGTTGAGGATATACTGATAAAAACATTTAAAGCCAAAAAGCTGTGCTGTGGCTTTAACTACACCTTTGGCAAAAACGGAGAGGGCAACACACAAATGCTCGCTAAAATTTGCAAGGAAAACGGAATTGAACTGCAGGTTTTGCCGCCTGTTGAAGAAAAAGAGGGAGTAGTTTCGTCAACGCTTATCCGTGAACTTATTAAGGACGGAAATGTGCGCAGGGCAAACGAACTTTTAGGTTCATATTTCGGATTCGGCGGAGAGGTTGTACACGGTCAGCACTTGGGCAGAGAACTCGGAACACCGACTCTTAATCAGTCTTTGCACGAAGAGCTTGTTGTGCCGAAGTTTGGCGTGTATGCATCGTGCGTTACTCTTGATGACGGCAGGAAATTCTGCGGCGTTACAAATATAGGAGTAAAACCGACAGTAGGCAATTTTGCCCCGCTTTGTGAAACCTGGATGCCCGACTACAGTGGAGAAGAGTTGTACGGCAAGACGGTAGATGTGCGGCTTATAGATTTTATAAGAGGCGAAAAGAAATTTTCTTCGCTTGATGAATTGAAAAAAGCTATCTTTGACAATGCAAAGACAGCCGAGAAAATGTTTTCTGAAATTAATAATTTATAATAATCAGCCTGACAACAGATTTGAATGTTGTCAGGCTTTTATGTTTGTGGTTCTGTTTAAATGTTGGGGTAACAATAATAAATTACGGTTTGGCGGTGTGTCGGTCAGGCATTGAAATTTAGCTAACGCTAAATTATCCTCCCAAAAACAAAAAAGTTTACTCAATTTTTTCAAAAATTGCGGGTTTGGGCAGCGCCCATAAAA
>ENA-OZKM01000081-OZKM01000081.1-human-gut-metagenome-genome-assembly--contig:-NODE-81-length-32428-cov-15.457820_pt1 | contig 32428 bp, 48 predicted proteins | sample MGYA00244822_ERZ653755 | MGnify/ENA primary metagenome ERZ653755 (study PRJEB26926, sample SAMN06165342) | human gut metagenome | biome: ENVO:00009003; feature: ENVO:2100002; material: ENVO:00002003...
TACAAAGCTATTTCATTTAGGGACGTAAAAAAGTGTAAAAAAAACATAGAAATGGCTATTTTATTCGCCATTCTATGTAAATTTCATCGTTTTTCAGCACGATATGCTTGATTATCATTTTTAGATACAACCGCCGCTCGTCCAACGACAACTCATCAATACGAGCTTGTTGTTCTTTTAAGTAGTTTGTCGGAAGCTCCGGAGAGTCTCCGAGCTTTTCTTGCTCCTGTTCGATTACGGCTTCTGTTTGCTTGATTCTTTTCTCATATTCATAGAGCCGCTGTTCGTAAGCCTCGCGGGTAACAAGGTCATTCATATATAAGTCGAGCAACTTATCTATTTTATTTTTGGCATCGGCTATCTCTCCGCGTAATAAGTCAAAAGAGCCTTCTACAGTCTTTGGCGATTTTAAATCGGCAAAATCTATATTTTTTACAGCATTAAGAACAATTTCATCCAATTCCTCGACACGCCACATTTTGTTTGAACATTTTGCAGGGTGGTAATTCTTATCTCTTTTTATGCGCGCAGTGCAGCCATAATATTTGCTGCCATACTGCACCCTTTTGCCTTCTCGATTAATTTGATACGATTTTTTATATTTTCCGACATATCTATTCCCACAATCGCCGCAAACGAGCAACCCAGTAAGCATGTAGGGGGACGTAAGTCTGTTTCGACGAAAAGTATTTTGTTTTAAAATGTTTTGCACTTTCAAATAATCCTCGTAAGTTATTATCGGGTCAAAGTTGACTCCTTTAATCAGGTCTCCTTTCCACTCAAAGTAGCCAGCATACATGGGGCGGTGGAGCAACGCTTTGCAAGACATAGGGTTTCCAAAATGTGGGTGATTATAGGTATCTCGGCAATAAGCATTCAACTGCCTTATTGACATTCCTCTTATGTATAAAGAATAAATATTACGCACAATCTCTGCTTCTTCCGGGACGATTTCAAAACGCTTCGTTAATTTATCGTATTTATAGCCGAAAGGGGAGTTTCCGCTGCCCATAAGCTCGCCTTGTCTGGCTTTTTGGTCTTTTCCCATTTTTGACCGCTCGATTATTGTTTCGCGCTCGAGTTCTGAGAAGGTTGCCGACATTTTGAGCGCAGCTCTTCCGAAAGGCGAGGACAAGTCAATATTCTCAGTTATGGAGTACAGAGCCACATTGTGCTTGTCGAACACATCTAGCAAGTTGAGCAAATCTTTTACACTGCGAGTTAAGCGGTCTTGCTTATAGATAAGAACGATATCCAGCTTGTCCGCTTCGATGTCCGACATAAGACGACGCAGTCCCGGTCTATTCAACGACGCGCCTGAATAACCGTCATCGCGATAAACTCCGACTATTTCATAGCCTTTGAATTTAGCATACTCCCGCAGTTTTTTTTCTTGCGCGGCGAGAGAGTATCCCTCGATAGCTTGTTCAAGTGTGGATACTCGAATTTGCAGTCCTGCTCGCATGATTACCTCTTTGAATCGTTCTTTTGAGTTGCTAATAATTTTTTGACTTCTCTGTCAAAGTCGGAATTTATTCTTTGCGTTTTATTGAACATATCGTATTCTGCCATTGCTTTCTTGTCTGCGTCTGCTTTTGATACGGTTCCTTTATTATATAAAATTTTATATTTGCGGAAAGCAAGAAATTCGTTTATTGATTTCGCAAATTGCTCCATCGTAAAGGCGTGTTCATCCTCGATTAAATCTTCGATGTAATCAAAGAAACCCGATACAGTTCGTTCCAAGCGCCTAATTTGTTTTTCATCGAGATAGTTTTTAGCGATTGTGACATCAGTTTTCAATATTCTGCCGTCTGGAGCATTTTTCCATGTTGTCAGTCCCATATTTTCTTTGGTACTATCTGCGTGAGCATTGATTATTTCGGCGGCGGTTTGTCCAGTTATCGCATAGTGAAATTTGTTTTGCACTGTAGCGTAAAACTCCTGAGTGATAGGGGAATTTTTGTCATAGTCAACGCTGCACTCAGCAAAGATATCAGTTATTTGTTGCCATATCCTGCGCTCGCTTGCGCGAATAGAACGGACGCGTTCCAACAATTCACGGAAATAGTCTTTGCCGAAAACCGATTCGCCTTGTTTAAGTCGTCGGTCGTCAAGTACGAATCCCTTTTGCATGAACTCTTTTAATACTTTGGTCGCCCAAATACGAAATTGAGTCGCGCGACGGGAATTTACACGATATCCGACGGAAATAATTGCATCGAAGTTGTAAAATGCGACAGGCTTGTCGGAATTAGGAATTTGCAAAAATTGCAAAATGCTTTTTTCATCAAGTTCTCCATCCGAAATAATGTTTTTGATATGTCGTGATATTCCAGAAATATCTACATCATATAATTCTGCCATCGCTTTTTGTGTCAGCCAAATAGTTTCGTCTTTGACAATAACCTTAACTTTTATATCTTCTTGGTCGAGATAATAAAGAATTTGTTGAATTTCATTCATTCGTATATCTCCTTAATTTATTGTTTTAATTATTAACAATATAGTTGAAAATTCGACAAGTATTTGTTAGTCTTGTAAGTGGGGATTTATCTTATGACAAAGATTATGGATTTTTATCCTCTTAAATTTTTAAAATCATTCGGAGATTTTCCGAGATTAAATAATTAGGAGGACACTTATTATGGCAAAAGACAAATTTGCAACTAGGCTTGCAATACAACTACAAGATTTTCCAACGCAGGATAAGGAGGACATATTAAGCAAGTTGGAAAAAGAAATTGACAAATTTTTGCAAGACGATGAAAAATGACCTACATAATAGTCGGGAGTATCTCTCGGCTATTTTTTTTGCGACAATAAAAAATCGAGGTAATTTTCTATTTGCGCCTGTTGCTCTTTATTCAGTTTGTTGAATTTTCGGTCAATTCGACTTATTGTTTCGTCAATTTTTTTGTTTGCATTTTCGGGAGCGTCTCTGCCGAGCAGGTAATCTACTGAAACATTAAAGTAATTTGCAATGTTTTTTAAATTTTCAAAATCTATTTCTATTTTACCTTGCTCCCAATAGTTATAAGTACTTTTTGATACTTGTAATTCAGCTGCCATAGCCCTTTGGCTCATTTTTACTGACTCTCTTAATTCTTTCAATCTAATCATTTCATTTAAATTATATAAAAATCAAGAAAATTGTCCAACTTTTTAAGACAAAATGCTTGACAATCCAAAAAAATAGGACTAATATGTAAATGTCCAATAAAAATGGACAATAAAAAAGAGCAATGAAAGGATATATCGGCAGTTTCATGAACGAACATGACATTAATAAAGCAACGGTTGAAAGTGCTATTGATATTATTTCAAATACTGACATGAGAATTATCTCAAAGGAGGTGAAAAAAGTGACTTTTCGAGAGCTTTTGCAAAAAAAAGACATACGAGGCGCTCAGCTTGGCAGGAAGCTCGGCAGAGGACGCGCAACCGTATCCCGCTGGATGTGCGGACATTGTCCACCTGCAAAGCTGCTTACGCCGATTGCAAAGGCGTTGGACATTACAGAGTCTGAGCTGCTGTCGTGCTTTAATCAAGATTGAGCTGTCACAGCGGACAAGCTATAAAACATATAATGGAGTTTGAGATGACACTAAGAGAATTACGATTGCAAGCGGGCAAATCCGCCGTTGAAGCGGCAAAAGAATTGAGCGTGACGGTCAGTGCTTACGCTCATTACGAGCAGGGAGTTAGGCGGCTCAATATAGAACAAATACGTCCGTTAGCAAAGCTATATGAAGTAGGGATTGACGATGTTATAGAGGCGGCTGTAAAGACGCTTAATAGCTGTCAGAAAGCCCAATAAGATAGTCGGCAGATACGTCAAAATAAATGCAGATTTGCTTAAGAATTTCTATTGAAGGCTGCCTGATGCCCTGTTCATAATGAGCATAAGCGCTAACGGTAATCCCTAATTCTTGCGCAACGTCCTTAATTAAAACACCTTTGGAGAGGCGGACTTCTTTTAAACGAGAGTTCATATTCATAACCTTTTCATGAAAATTATATACGTTTTGTACACTAAATACTTGACAGTGTACGAATTGTATTATATAATCCTAAATGTACGATATGTACAGTAGGGAGAACGAAGTATGAATATGAAGTCACAACAATTTAAAGTCCCGGACGGAATGTCAGAACTTGTGCAAGTGATAGCCGACAGACAAGGAATAAACAAGAACGCATTGTTAAAAGAAATTATATGGCAGTGGAAGAAAAAATTAAACAGGTCAGTTTTGCTTGATATGTTTGATTTAGAAAAATTAACAGAGCTTGAAATCAAAATTTACAGCGAAGTAAAAGGTTGATTGGTTTGAGTTGGTGCAATTTAAAGGGTAGTCAAACTTAAGCGGGGGGAATGAATATGGCAAAAAAATACAAAGTAGTACATATATTCGGCGACAAGGTCATGTCGGACGAGGAGTTTATGGCAAAGCCATACGTGGTGGACCTGTCTCAGAACGCCGAAGTCGTCAAGGAGGCGCAACGACTTTACGACCCGATGTATGCAGTTAAGGAGCGCGCACAATTCAAGCGTGAGCTCGTGGAGAAACGAAAGCAGGAGTTTGAAGAACAATTCGAGCGCATTTCCCAACAGTACAATTCATTGGTGTGAGCTTTTTTCTGCAAGAGAAAAGCCGCTCCAGTAAGAGGGGGGAGAGCGGCTAAGTAAGGGAGTGTCAAATCCCTACAAAAAATATTATATGAATATAATAGCCGCTTTTTCTCCAAAAAGGAGAAAGAAAAAAAAATGTTTAATGAAAAATTAAAAGAGTATGACGCAAAAACAGGGCAGGAGCTGCCTGTCGTACAGTCGGCAAGATACAGACAGTCAAGGGACGTGGCTGTCAAATTCATCAAAGAGCACGGCATTGTAGGCGAGGAAGATTTTTGGATTTTGATGAACAAAAACGCCGCCGGCACGAAGATGAATTACTCCGGCTTAATAATTTCACACAACGGTTGTCTCAAGATTAACGACGCCGCAGATGAAAAGCGAAAATTCATGCCAGAATGCGTAAGCGTGGACAAGTCCGGATATAAGGACAGCCTCGTGTTTACCTATAGCAATCCCGCGCAGGGGCTGTACGAGGTGGGCGAGGTGTCCGCTAAGAATTGCAAAAACGAATATCCTTACGCTATGGGGTTAAAAAGGCTGTTCGACAGAGTAGTGCTCAAGCTGTGCAAGTTGGCGTATTCGGGCATATACAGCGACAGCGAGGCGGAAGAGTTCAAAGAGCCGGAGGGCGAAGAGAAGTCAAATGCGGACAAGCCCACAAAACAATCAAGCGTGGACAAGCCTAATCCGCCTACGGCAGAACAGTTGAAAGAATTGGACGCATTTAATGTTAAGCCGGAGCAGGTGGCGACGTACCTGAAGAAGACGGTAGAGCAGCTCACTTCGGAGGACGTTGAAAAAATACTCGTCAAAAAACGCAAGGCTGCAACGAAAGCAGCGGAGGAGAGCGATGGAAGTAAAATTCAGGGAGAGTGACCACACATATTGGCTGGGCGACAGGCAGCTTATCAGCGTGACGCAGCTCATGAAGAAGCACGGGCTTTCGGCAGATTACTCCACCGTCAAGGCGGATATACTGAACGCCAAAGCGGAGCGCGGAAGCTTTATTCACAAAGAGATAGAAAGTTATATTAAATTCGCTGCAGAGGGCTTCACGGACGAGCTGGACGCCTTTAAAGCCCTTATAGCGGAGCATGATATTACGCCGACTTCGAGCGAGACAATCGTGCATGACGACCTCGTCGCCGGGACTATAGACGTTATAGGACGGTGCCCGTGTGGGCGCATTATAGCGGACGTTAAAACGACGTCGACCTTGCACAAGGACGCGCTTGCATGGCAGCTGTCCATTTACGAATATCTGTTTCAAAAGGTGCATCCGGGCGCAAACGTGTCCGCGCTTTACGGGATACACCTTAACGGTACTTCGGCAAAGCTCGTCGAGGTCGAGCGAAAGCCCCGAGAGGAGATTGAACGGCTGTTCGAGTGCGAGAAAAATGGGGAGTTGTTTATACAGAAATCGACCGCGCTTTCAATTTCAAAATCCGAATTGGCATACCTTGCAGACGTAGAAAGGCGCATTTCGGACTTAAAAAAACAAATAGACGTTTATGCAAAATCATACGACGAAATGAAAGAAGATTTAAAAGCCAGAATGAAAGAGCAGGGAGTGAAGTCATACGAGGATGACTTGCTCAAGATAACTTACATAGACTCTTACACACGCGAGAGCGTAGACGCGACGAAGCTCAAAGCGGATAAGCCAGAAATCTATTCGGCTTACAAAAAAGTCACAAACGTCAAGGACGCCGTCAAGGTGACGTTAAAAAGCGCATTATGAAAGTGACGGATTGCACGGTCAAATATGACCTTGAGGGGCGCTGTGAGCTATGCTTTACGGCGGACCGGCAAAGCACGCAGGAATGCCGCGAGACGGCTTTAAAAGCGCGAAAATGGGCTGAGAACGGACGGCTTATAGAGTTGACCGTCAAGCCTTTCCGCAAGCGCCGCAGTCTTGACGCAAACGCCTATCTGTGGGTATTGCTGGACAAAATGGCGGCAAATCTCAAGACGGATAAGGAAGCTCTGTATTTAAAGGCGCTTCGGGATTACGGCGTGTTTACCCACCTTATAGTCAAGCCGCAGGCGGTAGAGCGCGTATGCGAAGAATGGCGGGCATCCGTCGTGTTGGGCGACGTCGAAGTGAACGGCAAGAAAGGAGTGCAGGTGCAAGTGTATTACGGCTCAAGCACATACGATATGGCTGAAATGGCTCGGCTTATAGACGGCGTCGTCAGCGACGCAAAAGAGCTTGGAATTGAGACTATGACGCCGGAAGAGCTTTCGCTATTAAAAGAAACGTGGAGGAATTAAGGATATGAACAGGATTACACTTATAGGACGTTTAACGAGGTCGCCCGAGCTTCTGGTCACTGCAAGCGACGTAAGCGTCGCGCGAATGACTATAGCCGTAGACAGGCGATATAGGGACGCCAACGGAGACAAGCAGACGGATTTCGTAAACGTAGTGGCATGGCGGACACTTGCGGACAATTGCTGCCGGTATCTGACCAAAGGCAAGCAGGTGGCTGTCGAGGGCAGTCTGCAAATACGCTCATACGAGGACAGGGACGGTAACAAAAGGACGGTTGCTGAAGTGGTGGCGGACAACGTCGAATTTCTCTCGTCCGCTTCGGAGCGGAAGCAGGAGGAAGTGCAGGAGCGGATAGAAGATTTGCCTCCCGCCGATGAAGACGACGACGATATGGACTTGCCGTTTTAAGGAGGACTACATAATGGCGGCAATAACTGCAAGAGATTATTTCAACAAAAACGCAACCGTGCTGTACGATACTCGTGAAAAGGAAAATTTCGAGTATCTGAAAGCATTGAAGCACATGGGGCTAATCATCGAGCGCACGACGTTTAAAAGCGGCGATTACTCGTTCAGAATAGACGGCAAGGACTATCGCAACGAATGGTTAGGCGAACGTAAAGGAAGCATGTCAGAGCTGTACGGAAACGTCATGGCTAAAAACAAAGACAAAGCGTCGGCAGAGCGGAACAACCTTGAGGAAGAATGCAAGCGCGTCAAAGACGCGGGAGTGAAAGAGTTCGTTCTTTTCATCGAGGGCACGCGCAGCCTGTACGAGGCGCGGCATACGCGGCTCTCTGCGGCTTCTGTGCGGGGCAATGACGCGGGTCGGCATATTTACTCGACACTGCTTTCTTGGGCTTGTAACAACCGCTACGGCTTTAAAACGGTGTGCAATCTGTCGCAGTATGACCTTGCGGTCGAAATGGCGGACATGATGTATTACTACTGGCGCAACGAAATGATTGCTGCGCACGGCAAAGATTTTATAAAAAAGATAACGGAGAACAGAAATGGGCAAAGTGAGCGGATTTGAATTTCGGCGCGAATACTACGAAATAGCGCGTTGCCTGGACTCGCGAGACCGGTTGGACTTTTATGAAAGCATAATGAAGCGCGTTTTTGACGACGGAGTAAGCCCCAGTAAAACGGTAAGCGTTGCGCTTGAACTTATTAAGGCTCAGCTAGATAAAGACGCAAAAAAGACAAACGAGCCGGTAGTAATATACGTCAGATAAGGAGGTATGAAATAATGCCCCGCAAAAGAATGATTGACCCGTCAATATGGACAGACGAAAATTTTGGCGAGTTAAGTGAGCGAGGGCGGTTGTTGTTCATAGGATTATTCAGCATGGCTGACGACGAAGGTCGAGGCGAAGCCTCAGCCAAGGTTCTGAAAGGTAAGATTTTCCCCTACGATGAGGGTTTAAGAATAGCCGACGTGAGTAAGACCCTAAAAGAAATAGGCTCCAAAATGTCCGTTGATTTTTACGCTCGGAACGGCAGAGAATATTACGCTTTCAGAAATTGGAAAACATGGCAAAAAGTCGAAAAGCCTACACCGAGCAGGATACCCGCACCGATTGATGGGGGTAAGGGGGAGAATTGCGCTTTCGACGACCATTCCCCGACCGTTCCCCGAATGCTCCCCGAATGTTCGACGACCGTTCCCCGACCAATAGAACAGAATAGAATAGAACAAGAAAAGAATAGAAGTATATATGCGTCGTCCGAAACGCCGACGCCGGAAAATGTCGTTGTAAATTTAATTTTGAACAACGGAAAAAATTTCGGAGTAACGCAAGGAACGATTGATGAGCTTGCACCGCTATACCCGGCTGTGGACGTGGAGCAGGAGATGCGAAAAATGCAGGGGTGGCTGTTGGGGAATCCTCGACATCGGAAAACTGCGAATGGCATTATGCGATTTGTAACGGCATGGCTTGGGCGTGCGCAGGACGGAGAGCGGACGCAGGCATCTTCATCTAAAAATGAAAAAAGGGCGCGAGAGACAGGGTCTGAGCGGAAATATACCGCAGAGGAGTTAAATGCCCTTTTCGACAATTTAGACGATATAGTCATTTAGGGGGGCAAATATGGAGCTGACACATATGAGCCTGTGCAGTGGCATAGGCGGGATAGACCTTGCGGCGGAGTGGGCGGGGTTCAGGACGATAGCCCAATGCGAGACGGACGAGTACGCAAGCAAGGTGTTGGCAAAAAATTTCAAAGGAGTGCCTAATTTACATGACATACGAACAGTTACAAATGAGCGGCTTGCCGTACTCGGAATCGACAGAAAGACAATCACGGTATTGTCGGCGGGATTTCCGTGCCAGCCTTACAGCCTTGCGGGAAAAGGTCTCGGCGATAGTGATGAGCGTGACCTCTGGGGAGAAGTGGCAAGAGTTATCGGAGAGATTCGCCCGCGCTGGTTTGTCGGTGAAAATACACCCGGTTTGTTTGGCAGAGCTAATCAAAGATACTTCAAGCGAATACTTACCGACCTTGCCGCGTTGGGGTATAGCGTCGGATGGGGAATATGGGGAGCTTGTGACGTCGGAGCGCCGCACCGGAGGGACAGAGTGTTCATTGTTTCCTACACCGCTTGCAAGCGATGCCATACGCATTCGATACAGCGAAGAGAGTTTGCGCAAAGTAGGTTTACGCAGAACGCAAGGCGAGTACAAGAAAGCGGGATGCAATCTAAGCGAGTGGGTTGCAGTATTTCCGACGCCGCAGGCAACGAGCTGTGGGTGTTCGGGTGCACGGCAGAAATTGAAGAAAGCAGAAGAGAACGGAATAATTACAGAAGCGGAACGACAAGGAATGCAGGCAGGGAATGGTGGGAAATTGAACCCGACGTGGGTAGAGTGGCTTATGGGATTTCCCACAGGGTGGACAGACTTAGATGCTTAGGCAACGCTGTAGTTCCTCAACAGATATACCCGGTATTCCAAGAAATTGCAAAATTTTATCGAGGTAGAAATTTATGCGCAAAAAGACAATAACAAACAGCTTGACAGCGTCGCGGCTGTACAGTGGAAAAGTCAAGAGGACGCACACGAAATTGGACGAGCTTACGACGGAAGCGGGAAAGCTGGGGCTGTCGTATGGCAGGTATAAGCAGCTGCTTTCGGTGCCCGAGCTGTTGAGAGAGGTAATGGAACAGCGCGGGATTAAAGCGGGAGCGGGAGAGAGCGTGGAAGAGCTGCGCGAGAGAATAAGGAGTAGGTGAGCGGCTATGTCTTTAATCGAACATACTTTGTTTGGAAAGGTTAATAAAGTGAAGACTGCTATTGAGCGTTTAAAGCTGGCAGAGATTTCAAACGATCCGTTGTTTGTATGTTACAGCGGGGGCAAGGATAGCAAGGTCGTTCGCCGTTTATGCGAAATGGCGGGCGTGAGGCATGAGCTGCATTACAACCTCACGAGCGTAGACCACCCAAGCGTTGTTCGCGAAATACTTGACGACCCGAATGTTATCGTGGACAAGCCTCGCGATGAAAACGGGAAGCAAATAACAATGTGGTCGCTTATTATCAAAAAGAAAATACCACCTACAAGGATTGTACGATATTGCTGCGAGGAGCTTAAGGAAAATAATGGACGCGGACGAATATGTGTCACCGGCGTCAGAAAAGCCGAGAGCGTAAGTCGAGCTGCCAATAATGACGTGGTTAAGATTTTGGGTAAGTCTACCATTAAAAACATTCAAGGGAGTGACATTAAAAAAAGCCCAAAAGGTGGATTGGTATTAAACCTCGACAATACTGACAATCGCAGGATAATAGAGCAATGCTATCGCACGTCAAAAACTCTCTTAAATCCAATAGTTGATTGGAGTACTTCTGATATTTGGGAATTTTCACGTGTTGAAAATATAAAGCAAAGTGATTTGTATGTCGAAAATGGTGGTAAATACAAGCGTTTAGGATGCGTCTTATGTCCTATGGCGACATGTAAAGAGAGGGAGAAGGAGGCGTTGGATTATCCTCAAATAAAAGAAGCGTATATACGTGCCTTTCAAAAAATGATTGATTTGAATAGAGGTGTAAATTACAAATGGCACTCAGGAGAGGAAGTATATGAATGGTGGCTTTATGGCGGCAAAAAAACATCACAACTAAAAGGACAGATAAGCATGTTTGAAAAGGAGATTTGAAAATGAAAATATACACAATCGAAGATTTAAAAAATTTTGAAAGGGACAAAAACGGACGCTTGATATGTCCGAGCGGAGATTACTCTCTAATTAAGGAATTTAGCGAGAGGTGTAGCTTCGGCGAGAAGTGTAGCTTCGGCAAGAGGTGTAGCTTCGGCGAGGGGTGCAGCTTCGGCGAGTGGTGTAGCTTCGGCGAGGAGTGTAGCTTCGGCGAGGGGTGTAGCTTCGGCGAGAAGTGTAGCTTCGGCGAGAAGTGTAGCTTCGGCGAGAGGTGTAGCTTCGGCGAGTGGTGTAGCTTCGGCGAGAGGTGTAGCTTCGGCGAGGGGATAAAATATGAAGGCATGTCCGAAACGACGCTCCGATTTTTAAAAATTGACCGTATAGGTTCACGTCTCGGCTGTACGTATTTTTTCAAAACCGCGACAGACATCTATGTCCGGTGCGGCTGCTTTTTCGGAACGATAGCGGATTTTGAGAAAAAAGTAAACGAAACGCACGCAAGAAACAAAAAGTACAGAAAAGAGTACATTGAGGCGATTAAATACGTCAAGGCGGTGATGTAGATGAAAGCAATTTTAATGCGCAAATTGAGGGGAAAAGCTTCACAAAGAAGCGTATATGTTTTTTGATGATTATTTGCAAGTCAAATATTTCGACGATAATAAAAGCAATCGTTATTGCAGTAAAGATTGTGCGTGCGAGGCGTTGTATTGAGTAGGGTGGCACAAGTAGGACGTCCTGTGTCCCGGCATTTAGATGACGGGGAAACGCTTGAGGTAGTGCGTTTGTGCGTTTTGGACGGAGTCAAGAATGCGTGTTCATTTCTTTATTCGAAATGCGCAAGGGTGGCTAAGGAGCTTGGTTATAGCAAAATAATTACATATATTCTTGACGAGGAAAACGGGAATAGCCTTGTCGCTTCGGGGTGGAAGCTAGAGACATGGGGCGGTGGAGCAGCGCTTTGCAGGACATAAGGTATGAGCTTTTGGAAGACCCGTTTACAGGATTACCCTGCACGATTAAAGAATACTGCAAAAGCCGCGTTGAGTACGATAGACAATGTATGTTTGAAAAATACGGGCATTGTGACGGGATAGATTGACAAAATTTTGGAGGATTAAAAAAATGGATATTAACCAAGCGAAAAGCGAGTTATTTTCTTATATAAAAATTTACAACGAATTACAGGCAAAAAAGGAACGACACGCTGAATTAAAACAGCAATTATACGCCCTCAAATTGTACAGGAATAGCGAAAAAGTGGCTTGTAGTAATTTGCCGAGCGACACAATTGAGACGCTTATAGACAAAATGGCGGTTTTAGAGACGGCGATATCTGAGGGCATTTACAAATTGGCTTCGGAAGCAGAGCGAATTTCGATAAAAATTAACAAATTAAATTATCCCTTTTCCGAAGTACTGATGCGGCGATACATAAAATTGGAACGGTTTGAAAAAATCGCAGCCGAGTTAAATTACAGCTGGCGGCAAACTATGAGATTGCATCTCGGAGCCTTAAAAAAATATAGCGAAATTTAAAAGATGTCATAAAATGTCATATTGAACTGTGCTATAATGGTATTGTCGGAAGATACAACAAGGGGCGATACCATACGGTAACGCCTTTTTTGTTGACTCAAGCATTGTTGAGGTGATAAAATAATGGCTGACAATCGGATAGCATACGGACTTGCGAAAAAGTATGGAATAGACACTGCGGGCATGTCGCCACAAGAGGTTTGGGGGGCTCTCAAAGAAAAGGGAGTAACGAAAGAAAGTGCGGAGCGCGAATACAACCAAGGCGTGGCAGCAGAGCGGGAGAAGCTGGAAAAAAGATATGGCGACGGCATAGAAGAAGCAAAGTTTATTCCCCAAGCGTCAAAATATAGCAGACCAAAAACTAAGCACCATACAAACCATGCTAAGGAAATGAATTTGAACGAAAGAGAGTACGTAAACGCTGCCATAGAGTTTTTCAACGGCGACGAGGGGGAGATGTATTATTCTAAAGGACAAAACAAATTTTACCGTTATGACAGAAAAACGGGGCGGTTAGCGGTGGTGAGTGTTGACGGAACATTACATACATATTTTCATACTAAAGAAAGATTATTTAACAAACTATTTCATCAGGCAGGTTTAAAGAAATGGGAAAAGTAAAATGTTATATTTGCGGAACGGAATTTGATGGAGATATCCTTGACGATTGCCCTTATTGTGACTGGACATATTTGGGCTTTGAGGATGAATTAGAGGAAGGCGAAATAGACGGCGCGAATCCAATAACGGTGGCGCAAGCAAAGGAATACTTTGCACAGGGCAAGGATATCTGGGGAGACCCCTTGAAAAAGAAGCCGGAATAAACAATGTTCAGTTAAATGTTGTAAGCACAAAGGCAAGTCAAAACGGCTTGTCTTTTTTGATGTCCTAAAAAAGGAGAGTGAGAGGAGTGAAGCTCACGGACAAGGAGCGCAAGGCGATTGTGGCGGAATATACAAACGGCGAAGCGACATACCGAAGTCTTGCGGTAAAGTACGGCGTTGCGCCGAACACGATTAAAAATGTAATCAAAGAAAATGTGGATTTTGCACAACTTTGCACAGATATAAAAAAAGAGAATGCAGAGTCTATGCTGGAGTATCTGAAGGGTCGGCTTCCGATAGCTCAGGATATTGTAGACAAGTCGTTGAAGCGACTGCTTGAACAGATAGACAAAGCCTCGACTTACGAGGTCACGGGGTTGTTTAAAACGGTCACTGAAGTGTTTATCAAGGCGGCTGGCAACAATCCCGGCAGCGACAACAACGTAACGCTCAACGTCCATTTCAAGGATTTGAGCGCGGGAGAAAAGAATGCTGACGACAGCTGATTATGATATTTCGCCTAAATTCTCGCCGCTGTTTATCGATAAAATTTCGGAAATAGTAGAGCCGAGCGGGAGGTCGAGTGGGAAATCAACAACAAACGAAATGGTAGCGATATTGAGCATGATGGAATCGCGTCTTAACAATATATGGTACTGCCGAGCCGAATCGGGAGACCTGCGCCGCACAGTGTTCAGTTCGATGCTAGCGACGATTCAGCTGATGGGGTTGGAGAGTTTTTTTAAAACATCCTTGTCGCCGATTGAAATTACTTGCACGAAGAGCGGCGCAAAATGCTATTTTTCGGGAATAAACGGCAAAGTTCAGGACGATTTAAATGCGACAAAAGGATTTACCCCGCAAAACAGAAGCTTGAAAATGTTCATTCTCGACGAAGCGAATGAAGTCAAATACAAGGAGCACGTCACTGCCGCAGAGACTACTGCGAATAAATTTTTGATTGACGGAAGCAAGACGGTGTTTGCCTATAATCCGCCGCCTCTTAAAACGCATTGGGCTCATCAATATTTTGGCGATAAAATACGCAACGGCGCCACTAAGATTTATACGACGTGGAAAGACATTGAAAAAGTTTTAAAACCTGCGACGATAGCAGAAATAAAGAAAATGCGGGATACAGACCCGCTCTTTTATCGTTATTGGTATTTAGGCGAGGTGGTCAACTTCTCAGGCATGGTTTACCCGCAGTTCAAACGTGAGCGACATTGCTGTAATGTTTTTGCCATGATAGCAAAAGGAGACCGCATAGTTGAGCTATCATTGGGGGTGGACGAGGGCACAATCAACGATAGCACGTGCGTTACTCCGCTTGCTATTATGGCATCGGGGCGGGCTGTAGTCCTCGATTTATTTGAATACAGTCCTAAAAACAGAAGCGGTCTACAGGGAGAGAAGGGGGCTCTTTCCCCGTCAGAGCAATCGCGCCGTATATACGATTTCCTTTTAAAATTGTTTGAGAAATTTCCCATGACAAAAAGCGTGCCGCGCATGTGGATTTTTGAATCGGCTGAGGGTGGGCAAATGCTGAGAATACAGTTTGAAGAAAATTACGGTGAGCCTACTTGTATTGTTGAGAAAAAATCAATATGGGGCGACGTGAAACGTGTGCGTAATATGTTGTCTGAAGACATCTTATTTTTTAATACTGTTGGCGGCGTTAATACTGAAATTTTGATTTCAGACATCGAAAATTACGTCATAGACGAAAACACTAATGACATTAAAAAAAATCAGCGCGAGGATACGATTGACAGCTTGGAATATGCAACGAAGCTGTATTATGACAGACCTATAGCGCGGGGAGGAATATATTAAATGGCAAACAATATTAATTCGGCAGCGCCGTTGGGGAATCCGCTTCGGCGTTATTTTTCGCGTTATTTTCGGGCGCGTTGGCAAAATTATCAAAACGTCGTGACTAACGACGTGTTTTTCAGCCAGATGCCGCCGGCATGGCTTACTTATCAACAAACGTATGTTCGGCAGTGGGACGAGTGGACGCGCGGATTCGTCCTCCAACTTCACAAGGGAGATTTTTTTTCTGTCGGCATGGGGAAAACCGTCTGCGACATCCTTACGCGGGAGTGCACGAAGGGGCGCTTCAGATTTGACGGACAATATCGTCCTGCGGTGGATTTCGTTACAGCGTGGGCACAAGCGTCGCAGTTTTCAAATCTTGTTTCGGAAGGCTTTATGAACGCTAATAGACTTGGCAATAACATCTTACGATTGAATGCTGTTGCCGAAGCGGGAGAATGCTATCCATCAGTACACTCGGTCGACAGAACATTTTTTGAAGTCAACAGAAAACAGGGGATAATTCGCGCAAGATTTTTGGATTACTTATCGGCAAATACTGTTGACGACAGTAATTATTACTGCATCGAAGACAGAGTGTTCTTTGAGGGCGCTCCATATTACTGCGTCAGGATTGTAGAGCAAAAAGGTACAGTGACTAATCCCACATTTGACCTTTATAAAAAAGGATTGTCCAAACTCGATTTCTTCACTCAATCAAGATTTGCCGACCTTTACGGAGATATAACGCCGGGCAAATGGTACAAGCTCCCGTTTAAAACGTTGGGGTGCTACAATTGGAAAAACAAAGAGACGTCGGTTGCTGTAAATTCAATGCCCGGATTTTCAGAAAGCTCAGTGCATACAGCTTTAGATATTCTTTACAGCATTGATTATAACTGGTCGATGGGACAGCTTGACATGTATTGGGGACGTACTAGGGTGTTGGTCCCGAAAGAAATGAGAACGGTCAAAGTCAGAGAGATTCACAATGGAGTGGATTATTCAGAGGCAATTTCAGCAGCGATAAACAGTCCGCTCGAGGATGACCTGTACACGCAATTGCCCGGCAATACCTCAATAGACGGCAAGCAGCCGCAGCCATTGTTTATCCAACCCGACCTTAGGGGAGAGCCTCATAAATATATACGTGATGCCGACCTTGAACTACTTGCGGCGAAAGTCGGGCTATCGGCAAGCACGCTTGCTAATCATTTAAACGACAACAACGGCAAAACTGCTACAGAAGTCACTTCTGAAACGACGACGACGGATATTACTGTATCCACAAAGCGCGAGCTCGCAGAGGTAGCGATAAACGCCATGCTTAAGGATGTCGTTGAATTTTACGGGCTTAATAGTAATGTTGAAATCACGTGGAATGACAGCCTTAAAGGGGACGGTAAGAGTAAGGATGAAATATTGAGAGAGTATGAGCAAGGAGTCATGCCGATAGATGAAGCTATTAAGCGCCTACACCCCGAGCTTTCGCAAGACGAAGTAGACGAATGGGTGCGAAAGCTTGAGGCGAAAGATGAAATGGCTGATATTTTCGACACATCTAAGAGATTAATATGAGCGATGAGATAACGAGAGAGCCACATTATAAGCTGGTGGTTGAAATTACGGCTGTTGAAACGAAAATTAAAGAGACGGTCTTTAACGACTTAATCGGCGGAGTCCCAGAATCAGCAACAAAGCGCAGCGTGTACAGGCTGATAAAAGCGGGTATTTCAAGCGTAAAAGACAGGAAGGTCGCGCGTGAGTTTGAGCTGCGTCTTGCGCGTGCGTTCAGACATTGGTATCGCACAGTAGCTGCGCTGCTTTCGCTTCTGGCAGTGAATGGGAAGACAACGTCGACGTCAAACGAACACTCGCAAAAGAGTAGCGAAATATTCAGACTGCAAATGACTCCGAAGGTCAGAAATATGATGACGACGCAGCGCATAGGCTCTGCACTTATTTCGGATTATAGCGAAAAGACGAAGGCGGCATATAAGAGGATTGCCGCTAATTTGGCGGGGAAAAGCGCTACTCGAGACATTTCTGTCCGAAACATTGCCGAAATTGAGGTCAGGCGCGCAGCAATTGCGGACGACATTGAAAATCTGAAATCAAATGGAACAAAACTTGTCTGGGTGTCGTCGCACGCTAACTGTTCGGAGAGATGTTCCGTCTGGCAAGGCAGGCTATACAGCCTTGACGGGACAAACGGGCAAATTGACGGACATAAATTTATTCCAATCGAGACGGCAATAAATGTCCCGCAGTTTACAAAAAGCGGAAACATGTACATAAACGGCTTGTTTGGATTCAATTGCCGTCACCACATGATTCCATATACGCCTAAAAGCGTTGCGCCTGTCGAGTATTCTGCAGTCGAAATTGAAAAAGAAAGGAAAATAGACCTGACGCAACGAAGGCTTGAAAATGCAATCCGAAAGCAAAAGGAGCGCGGTTTTCTTTTGCGAAAAACAAATTACAAAGCCGCTTTAGGAGCATGGGAGAAGGCTCGTATTATGGAACAAAAATACGAAGATTTTTGTCGAGCTAATAACCGTGTAATATACCGAGAGCGGACGCGTGTCATGACGGAGGAGGTGGAAGCTTTGAAAATTTAATATCGAGAAACAGACAGCAGGCAGCTGTCTTTTTTTATGCAAAAAGAATGCAAGAGGAGAGGTTATGTCTATTTTTGAAAAATTTAAAAAAAGAATTAAAAAGGAGAAAAACAAAATGGTAACGATTGAAGAAGTAAAAAAACTATTCGAGGCGTTGACGGAAGCGGACAAGAAAGCTTTTGTAGACGGCTTGAAAACAGAGAAGGAAGAACAGGGTGCTCCTGTGCCCGCGCCGGATGAGGAAAAAACCGACACACCTGCGCCCGAAACAGAGACGGAAGAGGAAGGAAATCCCGCTCCCGAAAACCCACCTGCACCCACAGCCGAAACCAAAACAAACGAGGAGGCGGCAAAAGCGCTTGAAGAAATAGCGGCACTTAAAGATACAGTAGCGGCATTGCGCGAAGAAATTGTAGGATTGAAGCGTAATCCAACGCCGGCAGATGACCAAAAAGCAACAGAGCTGGACAAGCTCATTGCAAGATATAACGCCTAAATAGGAGGTTAAAAATATGGCGATAACAAGTTTTGAAAAAATATCGAGACAAGTCTTGATGGCGGGTGACCCCGTCACAGGCAAAGACGGAGCACTGTACCTTGACGGTACGATGACGCCGACCAAAATGTCTGAGGCAATAGCCGAAGCAATTTACGTCGGAGAGGTTTTCCGCAACGGGCAGTCTGTGACGAGCAGATTTACCGTAAACGCAAAAGTCGGCGACGCTGTAAGAGTGCCTTTGGAAACACCTTTCCCGAACTCGTCGAGAACATTAACTATTGGCAGCAAAGAAGGCACGGAGGGAAATGGCGGAATAATAAACACAAATGCGCCTATGATGCCTTCCGATAGCGAATTTTTGGTGTTCTTAAACCAAGTAAACGACCAGATGATTTTATTTCCGGACATGTCGCAAGAGTGGCTGCCGCTTAATCGTGTCGCGACAAGAGTGGCGAGTTATGCCGCAAGCGTAGTAGAGGACAGGTCCGCAAGCATTCTAGCGGAAATACTTGCGTACTCAATTTACCGAAGCTTGAACGGCGCGGACAATTTACACACGATTGACATGACCCAGCAGGGGGCATATGGCAAGCTGCTTAACAGCCTGAATACGGCTTTAGACAACGGCGACATCATAGCTGGCGCCCATACGTATCCGACAGAAGGTCGGTGTATAATCGGACGGTCGAGCTTCATCAACAACATGTTTAACCGCGATTCGGGCGTTATTTTGACAGGCTCGGATTTTGCGCAAACTATGTTGAAGGAATACAAGTTTGACGTGGATATGAGTGACCGCGATTACGTCGGAAACGCTTATCGGGGAAATACCATGCAATTCGATATGCAGTGCGCAGTTGATTACATCTTTACTCTCGCCGAAAGGTATCTCGGCTTGGAAAAAGGCGCATTGGACGACGTTTTGGGAATAGCCGTATCGTTTGACACGACCGCCGTTGCTGAAAACATAGACTTGGGCGTAAAAATGGTTGACCACTCCGGGAACCCCAGAGGACTTGAAGCTCAGCCTTTGAACTGCTGGGGACACGAAGGCTTCCGCATAAATCATATAATCGGCACACCCAATTTAAGTAACACGACGTTCACTAATGCGGGGTTTACCGCCGAAGTGCGCAAACGTCCTTGCGCGCCTAAGAATTTGTTCACTTCCTCAAACACCAACAAAATACTGCTACCTATATTTGATACGTCCGGCAACATAGTAGGCTATCGTGAGGTTGCCAATGTGCCCAAGCCCAACGGCGGCGGCGTTCAGAACAGCATGACTACTGTCGTGTTGACTTTGGAAGACTCGAGCGACAATACTCCAATTACCGGAGCGACAATAACGGTGACCAACGGCAAATTCACTCCTACAGTAACGGAGATAGGTGGAGGCGTTTATGCCTTTGAGGTTGGACAAAATACGACCGCAACAGTAAGCATTGCCAAGACCGGGTATACTACCGGGTCAATCAATCTTACGAAGGCTAATACGGCAAAAACAGAGTATACAATCACCGAAGCGATGACCAAGAGCGCTTAAGGCAAGTAAAAAATAGGGGAGGCGAAAGTCTCCCCTTAAAAACACAAAAATGTATAAAAACGCTTGACATCTCTTATAATATGTATTACAATGTAATACGCGAAAGAGAGGTGATTATATGACTAATATTTCTTTGAGAATACCAGAAGAAGAAAAAGAATTAGTTGAAGCATATGCAAGACTGCAGGGCATGACCGTTTCGGAGGTTTTTCGCAAAGCGGCAATGGAAAAAATTGAAGACGAATACGATTTGACTTTATACGAGAAAGCCATAAAGGAGTATGAAGTTGAAGGAAAAATATCCTATTCTTTAAATGAAGCGAAAAAGGAATTGGGGATAGATTAATGTACAAGGTCAGGTTTAGTAAAAGCGCTTTAAAGGCTTTGAGAAAATTAGACAAATTCACGAGAACGATGTTGATTAATTGGCTTGAAAAACATTTAGACGGATGCGAAAATCCTCGTGTATTTGGGAAAGCGTTGACTGCAAATCATAAAGGCAAGTGGAGATATCGTGTCGGAGACTATCGAATAATCTGCAAGATAGATGACGGCGAAATCGTAATACTTGTATTGGAGATAGGTCATCGCCGCGATATCTATATTTGATTAACTAAAACAGTCGCAAGTCGGCTGTTTTTTTATGCATAAAAAAGGAGAAAAAATGGAACTGGTGGCGCAGGATTTGATTAAAACGGTGACGGGAATAGACGTTAAAGAGCGGCTAAATGCTCCGACAAGCGACGTCGCCAATCACTGGATTCGCCGGCAAGAAAACATAATTTTGCAGCACATTGCAAAATACCGTTACGGCGGGATGAAAACGGTTAATCGTATGCTTAATAACGATTGCGCTCGAAAAGTAATAATCGACGCCGTTGTTGAGCAGGTCGAATATATTCTAACCAATAAAATGGTTGACCCCACATTGTTAATGGGCATTACCGGGAAGACGGGAGAAATTCGGGCAGAAAGCAAGGATGCCATAATGGAGTATGCGGTGGCGCCCCTTGCGCATGACATGCTGCTGAATGCGGGATTGCTATACTGCGGGGAGGGGCTTTATGATATTTTCTAATCGTTACAACTTGAACGGCGTAGTTATCGAGACGGGGGAAAAGTTTCGTTATTGCAAAATCCGCAAAAAACGCACAGAGCGTTACGAGCCTGTTACGGGATTTTCGGCAGGAAGAAAATTTGATTACATCGAAACGCCGACACGATTGAAGCTGCGCGCAGGCTATTGCGTGGAGCTCATAGACGAGGGCGTGAGAGGGCGCGTGAATAGCTTTGATGAAGAAGTCTACAACGAACTTCAGACCGTTTTCGGGGCATTTAAAGACGTAGAAAAGGTGCTTGTTTTGGAGTTGGATACTAATGGCTGAAAGATACGACGCAAATTTCTTTGCGAAGTTATTCGTTTCCGAAGCGCAGAAAGAGATAAACGGCGTGAGCTTCAAAGGCGGCGTACAGCGCGGCACGGGGTCTATCCCTTACGATACCGGACGGCTGGCGAAGTCTATCACTATGGTTTGGGGAGATGAAAAGGTCGCAACGATTTTTATCGGAAATGCGGAAGAAACATATTATGCCGAATATTTGCAAAGCGATGAAACTGTAGGCAAAACGACAAAGCCGAATTTACACAAGGGCTTTGTAGAGAAATTCATAACGAGAGAATATGTCGGTGCTTTGCGCAGATTCGGCAAAGTCACTGTTTCGGGAGGAAGATAGATGTTTGAGGAGATTTTGAGAGAGATAAACAGAATTTTAGGGTCGGACTATGCGCTGTTTTGGGAGTTTTATCCGCAGGAAGAAAAAGCCGACGAAGTTCTTGCGGTTTACAAAAATATAGGCATGCTGAGGATTGAGACAGGAACGCTCCAGTTATTGCAGGGCAATCAGGGCATGCAAGTTGATACGGCGCTTCATTTGCTTATGCGCATCGAGGACACAGACCTTACGAGCAAGCGCATTACTGACGCGCTCAACGCTCTTGTTTCTGCGGCAAACGGATACATAGAAACGGCTGAAGGCAATTACAATTATGTCTTTTCTTTCGGACTACCGCGCAGGGTTGCGCCCGTCGAGCATTTCAGAGCCGTAAATTTCGTGCCTTACGTAATACCGCTAAACATTACGGTGTCTCAGGAGCTTGTATTCGGAGACGACATACAAGTCACGATTGACAATCAGGCTCTTGACGGGATTATAAGCTGGCAGGAAACACCGTCAAAAACCTTGAGGGCGTTGACTATGTTTAACGTCGACGAGATTAAAAACGCGTTTGAGATGAAGACGTGGAGTTTTACCGCGCTTGTCATGTACAAGGACGACAATTCTCTTCACAATGCGTTGCTCGAAGACGAAAGAGCAGAGCCGCACACCGTTCATGATTTTGTTTATAAAATCGGTAACGCCGACGCGGTTACCAAAAAAGTCTACGCTTCGGTTGTACTTAGCGGTCAGCGGAGAGAGTTTGACACGCTGCAAATGCAGTTCAGCGTTGCCGATGAGGAAAATACATGAGTGTAGAATTAAAAATAGAGGTCACGCAGAGCGGACAAAAGAACGTTGAACAGCCCAAGAATGCGGAGACGCAAAAAGACACTGCGACGGTAGAAAAGACGGCGCAGAATGAAGCTCTTAAGGTGAACGTATTGACAAGCCTTGCGCGTCGTACAGGAAGCTACGTCACAAGCAGGATAGGCTATTGGACGGGCAATAATCAGCTTCAGGCGGATTTAGGCGCGATGTCGGGCATTGTGTCCGCCGGTATGGCTATTGCGGCTAATCCTGTCATGGGGATTGCCTTGACGGCTTTTTCTTTAGCGACGAAGGCTATCGACTATGCGATAGAAGTCAAGTGGGAAAACAGAAGCGCAGCGGAATACCGGCGACGCAGCGGAAATTATTTGGGAGACAAATCCAGAGGAGAAAACTCGTGATTAATATTTTTGTTTACGTATACAAAAAAGACGAACAGACGGGAGAAATGTCGTGGCAACAGCGGAAAGGGGTGTATCCTGCGTTTTTGAATAAACGACTCGACGAGGAGCTGGACAGCGGGGTGATTACGTTTTACACCAAAACTCCCGAGCTTTTGCCGCCGCTCACTATGGTCAAGGTAGAGCTTAATGACCAGAATTGGGACGAAGAAAACGACACCGATTACAACACGGACAAGAGATATTATCTCGGCAACGACAGCTATGTCAAGGTCAACAGCAGGCTTTACGAACACACGTTCAACCTTGTAGAGCCAACAAAGCTGCTTGAGGGCGTAAAAATTGACGGGCGCAGGATTTCGCAGCCCGAAGACGAGGCACAGCGCAAAAGCCTTTACGACGTACTTAAAGAGCTGTTGGCGGTAACGCCGTTGAGAACGACTCAGGAAGCCGCTTCAGAAAATGCGGGAACAAGGAAAGCGCCTTATGTCGTGACGGACGACGCGGCAGTTGTAGCGGCGCTACAGGGCGTGAAATCACCCGAATTTAGGTGGGACAGCCAAACAACGTTGTGGGAGTGCCTCAACGATATCGCGGCTATGATTGACGCTATTCCGCGCCTTACGGCAAATGCGGCAGAGACAGCTTTCGACACGATAACTTTTGATTTTGTCAACGAGACAAATCGAGTGGTGGAGTCCATGAGCTGCATTTCGGAAAGCATGAGCTTTGAAGAAGGGCAATATTGCAGCGCGATTGAGACACAAGCGGAGAACATTGTCGAAAGCGACAACGAAAGCGCGTCGGTTGTATTTCCGAGCGCTAACGGGTGGACGACGCCGAGAACGGAAGATGTCAAGCGAGAGGACGATAATTGTATTCTTATTTTGCCGCAAAATATTGAGCAATTAATACACGTTTATGCTAATGTGGGAGGAGCTTTTATAGAATACAATTTAAAGATTGTTGAAGTTGGACAGCCGGATATTAATCAAACTCTGAATTTTTCTTTGGATGAACTTGTGCAACACGGATTATCAAATCCTTATTTGGACATAAAGAAATACTGTTTGGAGTTTAAAGAGTGGGAGACATTAGAAAAGCAAACTGCTTCGGAGCCTAGTGAAACAGTATATAAAAATAATTCTTTTTATTGGGAACAAGGCAGTAATAATCTGGTGCTTTTGGGGGACCGATATAGAAATAGTTCATTATTTGGCAGAGTAGCCGTTTATAAAACTCTTTTGGAAAGTGCAGTAAAATCCAGTATAAATATTTTCCCTCATTGGGTCGAAATTGTTGATGGGAAACAGTATTATTATACTCCAACGGGTAACGCTGCACTTGATAGCAAACAAAATATAAGTAATTGGCGTTTACGCGTTGAATACATACCGACAAACAGCAACGCCAAAGTTCGCGCGGTTAAGACAAATAAGACAAATGTTGAATTTGTGCAAAGTTACAACCAGCGGGCACAGGTCAATGACTCTGAATCGCTTGGACGTGCAATGAAAGGCACGGTAGAGAAAATGGGGATAGACACCCTGAAGCTCATGCAGGCTCACAAAACTCTCGACGGCATGCTCGACGTTGGCGACGTCTACATGTACGAGGGAGAAGCCTACATCGTGACGGTAGTCGATTGGGAAATTTTGTCACATAGATTTACCGCTTGCGTGTATGAGCTTTCAAAAAACTGGTCGTTGCTTAGCCGCTATGTCGGGATAAACAGGCGTTTCCGCAGTTGGAACATTCCTAACGATGTCCTTGAACGTAATTTATCCGACAGGGACTACTGCGAAATAACGAGGGGAGACGGTACTGCTGCGGGGCAATCGGACCCCAATGTCCGTTTGGACAATGCTCCGCAAACAGAGTTTTTGTCTGTACTGACGACAAATCTGGCGACTGATGATGAAATAGCAACCTGTTGGATATTTAAGGACGAATATACTACAGACAATCGCACAAACCTTGACGGGGTTATGGTGCCTGCCTCGACTTTCGCTTTCGGCAAGTCCACTGTTTTTTATGCAAGAACATTGGACAACCTGTCCGCAGGCAAACGTATGCAAACAGAAACGATTGACGGAAGCAGCTCCGACTCTGATTGTTGTGTCGATACTTATTACTGTAATGACAACGGTACTTTGCAGGAAATGACAATTATGTTGGGCGCAAATATTCGGAGTAATTTAGGGGCTACGGACAGTGACGCCGCCGCCCTTGTTCCTTTTGTGAGGAGAGGCAAGCCGAGCAGTAGCACCATTGCGGATTATTACGTCAATTATCCAAACGGCGCAAAATTCAGCCAAAAGTATGCCGTAGACAAACAACCTGCCGAACAATTGAATTTCGTTTATCAAATTCATTTTGTCACGGACTTGTCTGATATCATAATAGGAAATATGCTCGCGCAAAACAATCCGCTCATTAAAAACATGAGCTCGCGCACGTTTAAGGTTTGGTCGTTAAAAAAGAAGCTGCCAAACGGAGTGATAAAACTCAACGGCTATTATGGCGCAGAATATGCGGGAAACACTTTCAGCTATTATATTTCAACTGCGGCACAAGGCGGGCAAATAAGGTCAGTCACTTACTACCAAGACGAAAGCATTGTAGGCTGGGCGATTACTGACGAAAACGACAATCTCTACATAGCTCAAAACAGCAATGAAGAAATCTCTGCAACAAATGCAATTATTCTGAAGTTGCGTCATAAATATCATGGGCAATAAAAAAGAGGGGGTTATTTCCCCTCTGACAATGAAAGAGTGTATGTAAGCGTCTTTAGGTATTTTAGATAATTTTCTGCTGGCTCATTGTGAACGGTTCCTTGAATTTCGAGTGATGCTAGTGCTATTGCTTGACAATCGTCAGAAGAAAAATTTTGTTCTAAAGCATCTTTTAATGTAATGTATAGTACAGAAAGTTCTATATCGGGTGGATATGAGGATGTTGTTAAATCATATTTTACGCTAAAAATATAATTTGTAGTATCTTTGTCTGTTTCCGTTTCAATTCGTTTAAGGTTATAATCAGTAGGACTTTGGAACGCCCTTATTTGTGGTGTTGCATAGGCAACTTGAATTGGAATTGAAACTTGGATTTCATATTTTAAATAGGTGTCGGTAATTTCTTTTGATGTTACTTCAAAATATTTATCGTCCCCGCAACCGACAAAGCAGAAAGAGAGCGATAAAAGAACTAAACAAAATACAAAGAATTTTTTCACAATGATTGCCTCCGTTTTTTTTAATAATACAAAAAATAAGGGGGGGTAGTCAAGCAAATTGAAACAATAAACCACAAAATAACAGTCGCAAGTTCGGCTGTTTTTTTATGCAAAAAAAAGGAGAAAAGAGAAATGGCAATACAATCGAACAGGCTGACGGTGCTGTTAGACGTGGACACAATGGAAGCGGCGTATTTCAAAGGGTTAAATCAAATTAACCTAAATTCATATCTGCACAATGAATTTGTCGTGCGCCCGAACAAAAATCTGCTTGCAACGGAGACGCTTTGGGTGGCGTTTAAAAACACTGGAACGACAGTAAATCCTATAATGATGACGCAGCGTCCCGCAAACGAGGTAGAGGATATTTCATCTACGACGCCGAATACGCCTCCGCCTGCGGACACGCCACCATTATCGCCCTACGAATATTATATCCCGTTGCCTGCCGCAGTCATGGAAGTGCCGGGCAGCTGGAATTTTTCTTTAGCCGTCAGAGTGTACGACGAGGCAGGGAGCGAAGAATTTAAGGAAATTGCGACAACGAGCGTTTATAATTTTACCGTTTCGGCGTCGCTTATGCCAAGCAGCACGTCGAAATATCTGTCCGACGAAAGCGCGGCAGCACTTTATCAACAGGCTTTGGAAATGATGAAGCAAGCTCCGTACATAGGCGAAAATGGGAATTGGTTTGAGTTCGACGCAGAAACCGCGAAATTCGTCGACACCGGCGTTGACGCGCACGGTATTCAAGGCGAAACAGGACCGAAAGGAGATACCGGACCTGAAGGTCCTCAAGGACCAAAAGGCGACACAGGCTCTCAAGGACCGCAGGGCGTACAAGGACCAAAAGGGGATAAAGGCGATAAGGGTGACACTGGTCCTAAAGGTGCAGTGGGACCGCAGGGACCTCAGGGAGATAAAGGACCTCAAGGCGAACAAGGCGTGCAGGGGATACAAGGACCGATAGGCTTGACGGGCGCGACAGGTCCCGCAGGTCCTCAGGGATTACAAGGAGTTCAGGGCGTTATTGGACCTCAAGGACCTATCGGACCTACAGGCGGGCAAGGTCCGAAAGGCGACAAAGGAGACACCGGCAATCCCGGCGCAACAGGTCCTGCAGGACCTAAGGGGGAGAAGGGCGACAAAGGAGACACAGGAGACATAGGTCCGCAAGGACTTCAGGGTATTCAGGGAGTTCAGGGGGCGCAAGGTCCCAAAGGCGACAAGGGAGATGTGGGTGATACCGGAGCTACGGGAGCACAGGGACCTCAGGGTATTCAGGGACCGCAAGGCGTTGTAGGACCACAAGGACCTCAAGGACCTCAAGGCATACAAGGTCCGAAGGGAGAAAAGGGAGACAAGGGACAAAACGGCAATGACTTCACTATTCAAGGGACTGTTTCATCTACAGCGTCTCTGCCTGATGATTATACCGTAGCTGACATAGGCAAAGCATGGTTTGTAGGAACATCCGTTCCGCGAGACGTTTATTCTTGGGGTTATAACGAGGCTGGAACACTTGCGTGGATGAATCAGGGTACTTTGCAAGGACCTCAAGGAGAACAAGGGATACAAGGACCTCAGGGGGTTCAAGGCATACAAGGACCGCAAGGAGAGCAAGGGCAACAGGGCGAACAAGGCGTACAAGGACCGCAAGGAGAGAAGGGCGACAAGGGCGATAAAGGAGATACCGGTGAGCAAGGTCCACAGGGCTTGCAAGGCGTTCAAGGCGTTCAAGGGGAACAAGGTCCCAAAGGTGACAAAGGGGATAAAGGAGACATCGGAGCAACGCCTGTGATTAGTGCAACCGTCGAAACGCTCGGCGAAGGTGAAGCCGCAACCGTGACTAAGACAGGGACGGACGCCGCTCCCATATTTAATTTTGGCATTCCTCAAGGCGCCACCGGCGCAACTGGACCTATGGGCGCAACAGGTCCACAGGGACCTATCGGAGCGACAGGTCCTCAAGGACCACAAGGTGAGCGTGGACCACAGGGCGCCACCGGCGCAACCGGACCGCAGGGACCTCAGGGACCGCAAGGAGCGCAAGGACCACAAGGTCCGAAAGGTGAAGACGGGACAACTTTAGGGCTTTATTGGGCTGTCATTTATGGCGCTCAGTTGCCGACAAATTTCGGAAATGCTGTAATTTCGTTCAATTTCACCACCTTCAACGGATACGATTCAAATTATGTCGGAGATGCTCTTGAATTGGGATATATTTTGCAAGAAACGCCGATAAACATTTACAAGTCCAGCACGGACTTCTCGACAGAATCTTCGGAAATGGATACCAGCAGTTTTTTTGCTAAAATATACAATGGCGATGGGCTTGCAGACGGCAAGCAGATAATAAAGGGCAAAGCGAAAATTGATATGGGCGAATATAAAGAATATGATTGCCTAATGTTTCTGTTTACAAAAGCTTCGCTTGATGATGGTTTTGCGCTTTGTCTATTCAGCGAAGATTGTGCCACTGTATATATCAATACAGACGTTCAATTAAGTTATAATATTCCCACAGCTGTTTGCTTTGTAGGTAATACGCAAGTGTAAGGAGTTAATATGAAAAACAGTTATTTGGTAAGCAAAGAAGAAATAGAACGCAGAAGAAATATAGCGGAGCTTAAAAATCAGCTCAAATCACTAAACGAGGATTTATTGCAGGTCATGGCGGGCGTCGAAATACCGAATATAGAAGAGAAAAAATCGGAGTTTAGACGCATTCACGGAGACATTCGAGAATTGGAAGGCAAGCCAAGAGAGAGGGAATAACAGTGAATATAACGCTTAAGCTAAGGGAAAATTCAGCATACTTCACACCGAACAAAATATTGTACGCAGATAATGAAAGTCTTGAAATAACAGTCCGGCACAAAGGACGGATAGTCAATCGAGGCTTTTTAATTTTCAACGACAATTTGTATGCACTGTCAGACAATATTTGCATAATACCGCACAACGCGATTAACACGGTTAATACTTGTGGGCTTCAGGACAGAAAAGGCGATGACGTCATTCATGGATGGCGGGTCGAAAATCTTTATTGCCACAAATATGATATGGGTACTGAAAACGGTGCACGGCTTGTCGCTGAGCGTGAATTTTACGCAGTTACGGCAAAGCAGTTATCAGAGGAAATTTCAGTCTTGCAAAGCAAAATTTACAAGCTCGAAAAAACGGTTGACCAGCTTGAAAACGGCAAATTCAGATTATTTAAATTTAAAACGGAGGAAAACAAAAAATGAAAACATTCAGCAAAATTTTAATGGTAATATTAATCCTTATTTTTTTAGTAGTCGCAGTTCTCGGCTTTCTCGAAATGCCGGTTGCTGCTGAAGGTGAGGAATTGACGGCTGCGCAACGAGTTCTTGTCGCTCTCAAAACGCATCTTTCCACAATTTTAACGGCAATCGGATTGCCTCTCGATGCTGTATTATTGGCTCTGTTTGTGGCTATAAATAAACAAGCGGCGGCGACTACAAGTAAAGCCGGAATTACATCGGGTGAAGTTGAATTAATAAAAAACAATCAACAGTCTCAGCAATGTGAATTGAAAACGGTGGGGAATAATGTTTATTCTTTATCAAACAAATTGGACGTATTGACTGAAATGCTTTCGGAAACCTTGTTAATGTCGGACATGCCCGCGTCACTACGTGAGCGGATACAGGATTTTAAAACGCATTATGACAAAATAAAAACGGCGGACAAAAACACCGTTACAGATGAGCCGTCTGACGCCGTAAAATCAGCCACAACGGAAGTAAAGGAAGATTGTGCAGAGGTAATAGCAGATATAAAAACTGCCGTAGAAACTGCTGTAACGGCGTATAATGGGATTAAAGAGACTGTAAGTAGATTTTAAGAGGGTAAAACTATGAAAAAGAAATTAACTCTCAAGCAAAAACGGTGGCTGTCACTATTATCCGCCTATTTATTGAGCATGGGCGTCCCGGTGTTAACTGCCGTTTTTGCATTTCCACCCGAAATAGTCGAGGGGACGCAGACGACTGTAGGCATGACTCTTATATTGACGGCAGTAATTTCAATTTCCGTTTTCAGAAAACAGATAAAAAATGCTTTTAACACAGCGTCGGTGGTGGGCACGTGGGCTATCATGCTCGTTATTTGCATTATAGCGAAATTTTTTGTTGACCAAATGCTTGTTATTTCAATAGTCGGACTTGTCTCAAACGCGGGGTCGGTGCCCTTGTTCAAAATTGCAGATAATGCGAAAGTAGAAATGGAGAAGCAAAAAGAACAAATCAAATTATTGGAGCTTAAGGAGGCATTAAATGAAAAGCAATAAATTCGTTAAGGTCATTTTAGAAAATGCCGCACTCATGCTGACAATCGCTCTTATTCTTGTGCTTTTCCTTTTCATGTTTTCTACATACGGATTCCGCGACAAAATTGATTCGGATTTTTGGGTAAGGCTTACGCTTACGGGAGTCATACAAGTGCTTATGATTGGAGTCTGGCTGCCTGAAGGCAAAAAAAGGGCAGAGGGAGACGAGCGTTATTTATTGAACAAGAACATTTTGGAAGAAAAAATAACGCTTGCATCTGTTCCCGAACATTTAAAAGTACTTGAAGAATTTTGTGGCTACACTACAGAAAAAAATCGCGAAGCCGCTGTAGCAAAGCGCCTTGCTCGTGTGGAAATAGCCTATGCTGTTTACGTTGAAAAAAAAGATGATGCAGAGTGGCTAAGTAGTTTGCCGGCAAAATCACGAATTGTAGTCAATTATCTGAAAACGCACTCCCTAAGAGTAAGGCGAATTAAGGTGACAGAAGTCATAGGTCATTCGTCCATAGCGCTTGCGTTTGACGTGTGGAATCACGAAAAAGCAGCGACAGGGATGCGCGCGATAGTCAAGCTAATTACTTCGGCGGCAATATCCATTCTTTGCGCTGTCATGATTTTCGGAAAAAAAGATTTCAATATGCAAATGATAGTTGACTTCGGATTTTGGTTAATGACAATTGGCTGTACTGTATTTTTTTCTTTGCGAACAGGGAAGCAGCTCGTGTTGGTGACTCGAATGGATTATATTGTGCGAAATATTGATTTTTTAAACGCATATGACGCCTACAGGATTGAACGCGGATTGCCTGCTGTGACTACAAAATAAAGTCTAAGAAGGAGGAGCAAAAAGCTCCTCCTTTAAAAGTAAAAAAAAATTAAAAAAACCACTAAAAAACGCTTGACTTCCTTTTACGTATAGTATATACTATATGCAGAAAAAACAAACAAAGGAGCAATCATGAAAAATTTTAGAAAAATGACAATTGCAGAAATTAAGGCATTCGACGGAACAAAAGTAATAAGAATTTACAGTGATTTTGACGAAAAAGTGAACGGACATAAGACGATTGAAACCGATGAAATTTATCCAATAAATGCAATTGCAACGTCGAACAAAAAGTACTTAACGGACGACGAAGGATTGTACGTCGTATTTTCAGACCATGAGATAAACACGGAAATCGACCTTATTTGCAAAGGACACGGTAAAGAAAAGGCACGGCAATTAGCAACATACGACGTAGTGACGGTGACAAATATATACAAAGCGGTGCAAGAATGAGAGAGGCGCAAAAAAAATACGAAAAAAAACCTGAAGTACGCGAAAGATATTTTAAGGTCTATCTCAAATTGCACAAAACTAACGACGCTGAAATAATTAAACAATTACAAAAAGTTCCTAAAAAATCAACATACATTAAAAATTTAATACAAAACGACATTTCAAAGCAAGGCGAATAACCTTGCTTTTTCATTTTCGCAATAAATCTTCTGCGAGTAAATCAAATGTTTTGGCAAGCTCTACAAAGTTATATGTATTGGGACAAACGCCGCCATTAAGCCATTTTGCGAAAGCAGGAAATTGTTTAAAAAACCTCGACATTTTAAATAAAAGAATCGTGGTGGATGAAGTTCAATGAAACGTCGGATGTTGTACCCTATATTCGCTACATCTAATCCTTTTTCAAATTCATTGGGAAATTTGCTGAGACTCAAAATATAACTTACCGAACAGTTGCAAAATTCAGATAATTCAATTATAATTTCAATTGAAGGTAAATTTTTGTTTTGACGTATAGCTCGTAGTTTAGAATGTTTAATGTTTGATAGGGAACTTATTTTCGAGAAATCTGTTTCATCTAAAAGTTCGTTGAGCCTCTTTAAAATTTCTTCTGTCATAATTTACTCCTATTAGATGTTTTAATTTAGTCCCTATAGAAGTAACTTTGTACAAAGCTATTTCATTTAGGGACGTAAAAAAGTGTAAAAAAAACATAGAAATGG
>ENA-OZKM01000113-OZKM01000113.1-human-gut-metagenome-genome-assembly--contig:-NODE-113-length-25797-cov-6.575752_pt1 | contig 25797 bp, 27 predicted proteins | sample MGYA00244822_ERZ653755 | MGnify/ENA primary metagenome ERZ653755 (study PRJEB26926, sample SAMN06165342) | human gut metagenome | biome: ENVO:00009003; feature: ENVO:2100002; material: ENVO:00002003...
GATCCTGAGATGTCTCGTGGGCTCGGAGATGTGTATAAGAGACAGATGTTTGCCGTTGTGACGATGGTTATCACGGCGGATACCAAGGAGCAGCTCGATCTGGATACCGAGACAATCCTCTCTACTGCGAGAAAGCACATGTGCCAGATGGCCACGCTGAAGTTCCAGCAGACGGACGGACTGAACACGGTCCTTCCGATTGGCGTCAGAAAGATTAACACGTTCAGAACCCTTACCACTGAGAGTCTCGCGGTTCTGATGCCGTTCAAGGTACAGGAGATCATGGATCAGGGCGGTATCTATTTCGGTGAGAACGCGATTTCTCACAACCTCATCATGTGCAACAAGGCAAACCTCTTGAACCAGTCGGCGTTTCTGCTGGGCGTTCCCGGCTCAGGCAAGAGCTTTTCTGCCAAGGAGCTGATTACCTTCCTCATGCTGAACACCGATGACGATATCCTGATCTGCGACCCCGAAGGCGAGTATGCGCCGCTGGTGGAGGCGATGGGTAATCTCGGCTCGGTTATCAGGGTTTCTGCCGGAGGCAGGGACAGACTGAACGCCATGTATATGGTTGACGGCTACGGTGAGAACAACCCTATCGTGGTGAAGTCTGAGTTCATCATGTCGCTGATCGAGCAGATCGACAAGAAGGGCGTTGGCCCTCAGCACAAGTCCATCATTGACCGCTGCATTACCAATGTCTATCGCAATGCCGCAGAGGACGGAACTGTTCCGACACTGTGTACGCTGCGCGATATGCTCCTGGAACAGCCCGAACCGGAGGCAAAGCAGATCGCTTTGTCTCTTGAACTTTATACCACTGGATCGCTGGACATCTTCGGCAAGCAGAGCAATGTCGATCTGGACAAGCGTATTGTGGTGTTCGACATTCACGGCCTTGGCTCTCAGCTCAAGCCCACCGGCTTGCTGGTTATCACCGATACCATGCTGAACCGCGTGACGCTGAACTGGAAGAAGGGCAAGCGCACCCATGTCTTTATCGACGAGTTCCATGTGGTGTTTGAGAATGAGTTCTCGGCGCAGTTCTTCAACTCCGCATGGCGTCAGTTTCGTAAGCGTAATGCTTATCCGACTGCGATTACGCAGAATGTGGAGTACCTGCTTGATTCCGTTCAGGCCAGCACGATGCTCTCCAACTCTGAGTTTGTTATCATGCTGAACCAGGCAGCGTCCGACCGCGAGAAGCTCGCAAGGCTTCTCAACATTTCCAATGAGCAGATGAGCTATATCACCAACGCCGACGCAGGCTGCGGTCTGATTAAGTACGGTTCGGCGCTCGTTCCGTTCATCAATCAGTTCCCACATGATACGAAGCTCTATCAGCTTATGACCACGCGCCCCGGTGAGGGCGAATTTGCAAGAGGACAGGATTAACCCTGTCCTCAATCTTATTATGGAGGTAATTTGAAATGAAAATCAAAAAGATCATCGGTATCGCCGCTATTGTAGTCCTGTGCGGGATGGCGGTATTCTCTGGTGTCGTGTTTCACCACCAGTATCAGGACCAAAAGAACAGCGCACAGCAGTTTGAGGACTTGTCCAATATGATTGCTGATGTGGACAAGAGTGAACTCGACAAAGAGCCTGCCCCCGCGCCGGGTGAAGACGAGCCTGTAAGTGAGACACTCTCTGAGGAAGAACTGGCTGCACGAGAAGCAGAGCTGGCAATGGAGAAGTACAGAGCCCTTTTCGATCAGAACAGCGATTTTGTGGGCTGGATCTCCATCGACGGCACGAACATCAACTATCCGGTCATGTGGACACCGAACAATCCTAACTACTATTTGAAGCACAGCTTTGAGAAGGAGTACAGCGATTACGGCGTTCCGTATATTGACGAGGACTGCGTGATGGGAGAGAGCAACAACTACGTCATCTACGGGCATCACATGAAGAACGAAACGATGTTCCATGACCTTTGCAATTATGCCAGTAAGGATTTCTATGACGAGCATCCGATCATTAAGTTTGATACCCTGTTTGGCTTTGGAGAGTATCAGATCGTGGCGTTCTTCCGCTTTGATACGAACAATGACACCTTCCGGTACAATCAGTTCACAGATATGGATGAGGAACACTTCAAGAACTTCATGAATAGTGTTCATCTTCGCCAGCTCTATGACACCGGCGTGGACGCCGAGTACGGAGATCACCTTATCACGCTTTCCACCTGTGAATACACCTACACCAATGGGCGTTTCGTGGTAGTTGCCAAGAAGGTTTAATCCTGTTCTTTGAGGAAGGAGGCGATGGCTATGAGCAGGATTAAGACGAGAGAAAGCGTGAAGGATATCAAGGTCATTGACAAAGCGGCTGTTGCCTCCGAGCGTATGAAGACGGCGCTGGTCAGGTCAAAGGATCAGTTTGAAAATCTGATGGACGATGGCCAGGTAACGCCGTCTGAATATGCGGAGGATAAGATCCGCTATGCTGCGGAAGATGTTGCAGATCGTGTCGGTCATGATGTGTCATCCGAGACGAAGAAGGCAGTTAACAAAGGCAAAGAAGCATATCGGAAACATCGTGAGGAAAAGCGGATCGAAAAGAATGAGGAGCGGGTCAACCGCTATGAAGAGCGCTTCCGCAGGGAGGAACAGGCCCGAACCGAGAAGACTTCTTCTCAGGAATCTCATTCACATGCATCGACTACACGAGCCTCAGAGCCGCAAGGCCCTGCGCAATCGCGTAGCGAGCCTGCATCAAAGCGGCAAGCTGTCTCTCAACAGCAAAACTCTGTTCAGCAGAGAAAAAATGCCCACCATCAGGGCACCACAAGGGAAACGGCATCCACCAGTGGTGAAGTCCGGAAGAATGCTGTACGTGGAAAGCGAAACCAGACCATCAAGACTGCGGAGCGGACGGAACACACGATTAAGCAGTCCGCCCGTTCTGCCGGAAAGAAGACCGTGAAGACCGGTGCAAAAGGCACGGTTAAGTCTTCAGAAAAGGCAATTAAGACAGCGGAGAAGACCTCCAAAGCGGCCATTAAAACGGCTGAGAAAACCGCCAAGGCAACTCAAAAAGCTGCTCAGGCGACCGCCAAGGCCGCACAGAAGGCTGCTGAGATGGCGAGACAGGCTGCGATTGCGGCATACAAAGCTGCGGTGGCGGCAGCGAAAGCGATTGCCGCCGCGATCAAAGCGATTGCGGCAGCCATCAAAGAACTGATCGCGGCCATTGCCGCCGGTGGTTGGGTGGCGGTCGTTGTGATTATCGTTATCTGCTTGATCGGCCTTATCGTGGCATCCTGTTTCGGAATCTTCTTCTCTTCGGAAGATACCGGCTCTACGCAGACCATGCAGCAGGTCGTCCAGGAGATCAACCTGGACTATCAGAACAAGCTTGACGAAATCAAGAGCTCCAACACCTATGACGAGCTTGAAATGTCAGGCTCCCGTGCAGTCTGGCCGGAGGTTCTTTCTATCTACGCTGTAAAGACCACCAACGACCCGGATAACCCGCAGGAAGTGGCGTCTATGACCGACGAAAAGAAACAGCTTCTGAAAGATATCTTCTGGGAAATGAATGAGATTTCCTATGAAACCGAGGAAAAGACGGAAACGGTCATAGTTGAAACAGATGATGGAGAAGGCAACATCGTAGAAGAGGAAGTCGAGGAAACAACGGTATATCTGTATATCACTGTGAGTCATAAAACCGTAGAAGAAATGATGGCTCAGTACGGCTTCACCGAGGATCAGAAAGCCCAGGTTGCAGAGCTGCTCGCACAGGACAGCAGTATGTGGGCTTCTGTTCTCTACGGCATCTACGGAGCGGACGATCAGATTGTTGCAGTTGCGCTGTCTCAGCTTGGCAATGTGGGCGGCGAGCCCTACTGGAGCTGGTACGGGTTCGGCTCTCGCGTTGAGTGGTGCGCCTGCTTTGTATCGTGGTGCGCTGATCAGTGCGGTTATATCGAAACCGGCGTTATTCCGAAGTACGCAGGCTGTGTCAACGGCGTCAACTGGTTCAAGGATCGAGGCCAGTGGGCAGATAACGATATCGAACCGGCACCAGGTATGATCATCTTCTTCGATTGGGATAACAAAGGCAGCTCCGGCCCGCAAGACGGCGAATCCGATCATACCGGTATCGTTGAACGGGTTGAGGACGGCATTGTCTACACCGTCGAAGGGAACTCCGGCGATAGCTGCCGCGAAAACCATTATGCTGTTGGATATTATGAAATCCTGGGCTACGGGATTCCTGCCTATTAACAGCAAATGCCACCCAAATGGGTGGCACTTACATATGAATGTCCTTGTATTTGTCTAATTCGAGGATTATACGGTAGATCTGCTCTTGTTCTGATTTGCTCTTTCTCAGTAGAAGCTCATAGCATTTTGCGGGGATATCGGTGCTGTCATCCGGTGTGCATCCAATCTTATCAAAGAGCTTGGAGAGAGGAACTTCTATTGCAGCAGCAATCTTCTCTATGCTCTCAAGCGTAGCATTTTTCTCTCCGCGCTCGACCTGTCCAATATATGTTGGATGGCAACCGGAAAGCTCAGCTACCTTTTCCTGGCTGAATCCTAACTGAAGTCTGTAACTTCTTATTCGTTGACCAACTGTCTTTGCTATCTCACTCATTTTAGGCACCTCATTGTGTTCTGAATATAGTCTATAAATATTGGAACTGTTTTTCCACAGACCATTGATATTGTTTGCTCTGCGGCGTATACTATAAGTATTATAATTGCGGAAAGTAGTGCCTTTAAGCACTGGTTGAGGGCTGAACGATGATAAATCAAACTTGTTGCTTTACCGGCCATAGAAAAATACCGTTGGATCAACTGGAGAGCGTGACCCAACGGCTGAGGGATGTAGTTATTGCAAGTATTAAGGACGGCTATCTGTATTTCGGTGCTGGCGGAGCTTTGGGATTTGATACTCTTGCTGCGCAGACAGTATTGGACCTGAAAAAAGACTATCCACAGATTAAGCTTATCCTTGTCCTACCCTGTAAAACGCAAACCAGGGGCTGGAACCAAGAAGATATTGAAGAATACAACCGAATAATGAAGACTGCTGACAAAGTAGTATATACATCACAAGATTACTATAACGGGTGTATGCACAAACGAAACCGTCACCTCGTAGATAATAGCAGCAGATGTATTTGTTTTCTTACCGAAAAAACAGGCGGCACATTTTATACTGTCAATTATGCCTCTGAACATGGGCTGACAATATTCAACATTGCTAAATAGCTATGCAATATGAGCTCTTAAACCCTTCTCACATGCAACTACACCATTAACGAAAAAAGATGCGACTATTTTGCCGCACCTTTTCTTTGCATAATGCGAATATCAGCCAAATCCATTGAAAAATGAGCTGGAGTGTGGTATAATGCATTGTGCGTTATTGTAACTACGAGTCGGTGGCTCTAATCCATGCTGTATGGAGGTATCATATGAAGGTTCGTTACGATAAGCTGTGGCGTCTAATGAAAGACAACAAAATGAAGAAGAGTGAGCTTGCGAAAGCAGCTGAGATTAGTTCCTATGCTATGACCAAGTTGAATCGTGATCTTCCGGTCAGCATGGAAGTTATGATGAATCTTTGCAAGGTCTTTCACTGTGATATTGGGGACCTCATGGAAGTAATCGAAGAAGACTAACCGCTGGGAGGATGAGATATATGCAGTTCAATGAGCTTCAGAAGCAGACCAATACGAATATCCAGGAGAAGGCCAATCTGATTTGGGAGAGTGCCACGCATCTTGTGGGTCTGTTTAAGCCCCATGAGTACGGGAAGGTTATTCTGCCCATGACCGTTCTCAAACGCTTTGACGATGCCCTTGCGCCCACCAAACAGGCTGTTCTCAAAATGAAAAAGAAGCTGGATGCGACCGGAGCAAATGAGCAGCTTATCGAAGGCGCTCTGACCCGCACTTCCGGCTATGCCTTCTACAACACCAGCAAGTTTGACTTCCAGAAGCTGCTTGCCGATCCGGATAATATCGCTGACAACTTCGATGATTACCTCAAGGGCTTCTCGGCAAATGTAGCTGATATTATTTCCCGCTTTGAGTTTGCCAATACCGTCGGCACGATGGTTGAAGGCGGCGTCCTCTTTGTGATGATTCAGGAGTTCAACTCTGCAAAAGCAGATATGTCGCCCAAGAAGATCACCTCTGCCGACATGGGATATATCTTTGAGGAGTTGATTAGGAAGTTTTCCGAGTCCTATGACGAGCAAGCCGGAGCACACTTCACCAGCCGCGACGTTATCTACCTTATGACCGATCTTTTGATCTCTCCCGAGAAAGAGGAAATCAAGGAGAACGGCTGCACCAAGACCGCCTACGATATGGCGATGGGCACTTCTCAGATGCTGGGCTGTCTGACTGAGCGCCTGCAAGCTCTGAGCGAGGATGCTGTTTTGACTTGCTTCGGGCAGGAGTTCAACCCGGAAACCTACGCTATCGCCAAGTCAGATATGCTTATCAAGGGCGGCAATGCCTCCGGAATGATGTACGGTGATACCTTGAGCCAGGATAAGTTCTCCGGCTATGAGTTTGACTATATCATCTCCAATCCGCCCTTTGGCATTGACTGGAAACGTGAGCGCACTGAAGTCGAGGCAGAAGCAAAGAAGGGCTATGACGGGCGCTTTGGTCCCGGCCTCCCGGCTATTTCCGATGGGCAGATGCTCTTTATGCTAAACGGCGTAAAGAAGCTCAAGGAAGGATCAGGACGCATGGCGATTATTCAGAACGGGTCCCCGCTTTTTACCGGTGATGCAGGGAGCGGCGCCTCTGAGATACGCCGTTATGTGATTGGGGAAGACCTTGTTGACGCGATCATTCAGCTTCCCACTGACCTGTTTTACAACACAGGAATCGCTACATATATTTGGGTTCTAACCAAAGGAAAAGAAATGCGCCGCGCAGGAAAGGTGCAGCTCATCGACGCTTCCAAGTGCTTTGTGAAGCGGAGAAAGAACATTGGAAATAAGCGCGTTGACCTTGATGATAACTGTATACGCCTTATTCTCAAGTCTTATGAATCTTTTGAAGATGGGGTATTCGAGGACAACGGACTGTACGTTGAGTCCAAGGTCTATGACAAGGATTTCTTTGGCTACACGAAAGTCACGGTAGAGACCGCCATATGTGATGAGGCAGGAAAACCCGTTCTTAAGAAAGGCAAATTACAACCCGTAAAAGGTGCCTCCGACAGCGAAATTGTTCCCTTGCAGGAAGATGTCGATGAATATATGGAGAAGAATGTCTTACCTTATAATTCTTTGGCTTATCTCGACCGCAGTAAGGATAAGATCGGTTACGAGGTGCCCTTCACCCGTCTGTTTTACAAGTTCGTAGCGCCTGTTCCCTCCAATGAAGTCTTTGAAGAGATAAAAAGCTTGGAGGCAGAGGAAACCGAACTGATGAAGGAGTTGTTCGGCAATGCGTGAAATGATTGATAGCGGTGTTGCTTGGCTTGGTGATATTGACAGCCGATTTGATATTAAAGCCATTGGAAATCTCTTCACTATCAAAAAAGACATAATTGGGAGAGAGCCAGATCAAGTATTGTCTATTACTCAAAGAGGGATCAAGATTAAAGACACGACCTCTAACGAGGGACAAAACGCAGCATCATATGCCCACTATCAGATCGTAAATGTGGGAGACTTTGCCATGAATCATATGGACTTGCTGACAGGATGGGTCGATATTTCCCAATACGAAGGGGTTACCAGCCCTGATTATCGTGTCTTTACTCTTTCTGATAGCACGCAGATTCCAGAATACTTCTTGCGTGTATTTCAGATGTACTATTCTAACCGTGTCTTCTATGCATTTGGGCAAGGCGCAGCCAACCTTGGAAGATGGAGACTTCCAAGAGAAAACTTTGTTAAGATTGCAATTCCATGTCCACCCGTTGAACTGCAACGAAAGATTGTTGATGAAATTGCAGCGAAGGTAAGCAAGGTCGATGCCCTGATTGCAAACCAGCAAGCGCAAATCGAAAAGCTGAAACAGTATAAGCAGTCCCTCATCACAGAAGTCGTGACAAAGGGACTTGATCCTAATGCTCCGATGAAGGACAGCGGGGTTGAGTGGATTGGTGCGATTAACGCTGGGTTTCGACTTATGCGCTTAAAGCATGTTGCCCTTATTCTCGATGAGTATAGAAAACCTATCACAGCGGATCAGCGAAACCAGGATGCAGATGTTCTTTATGATTACTATGGTGCCTCTGGCGTGATAGATAAGATCGACGGATATACAATCGACGATCATGTTATGCTTATCGGTGAGGATGGTGCTAACCTTCGGATGCGCAATCTCCCTCTAATGTACGAGGTAAACGGTAAGGCTTGGATAAATAATCACGCACATATCCTGAAACCCAAAGCAGACATCGATTTTTATTATCTCTTCTATGCTTTGGAGGGGCTTGACATCAATCCTTATATAACTGGTTCTGCGCAACCGAAGTTGAATCAAGAAAACCTTAGAAACTTATGGCTTCCGATACCAGACTTGGAAACGCAGGCTTCAATAGTTCAATATATACGTGATAAACACGCAAAAATAAATGAGCTTATTGGAATTAAAACTAAGAAATTATCTAAATTGGATGATTATAAAAAAGCTATTATCTATGAGTATGCGACTGGCAAGAAGGAGGTGTAATCCTTTCCATGAAATCACGGTCAAGTGAATTGTTGGACAAAAGCACATCCGCTATGATTGCGGCCATTGAGATTTATAACAAACCTGATTTCCTGTATCGGGGGGAAACATTTGCAATTCTGGCTATAAACAGTTGGGAATTGCTCCTTAAAGCAAAGTATCTCAAAGATAACCGCAATAATATTCGGGCACTGTATGTTAAGGAGCCTGTTCTCAACAAGGATGGAAGCAAATCAAAAAAGAAAAAAATCAAACTCACTCGAAGCGGTAACCCTTTCACACACTCCATCGACTTCATCGCCAAGAAGCTTATTGAAAAAGGCGAACTGGATCAGGTCGTATTAAACAACATTATGGCCTTGATTGAGCTTAGAGATTCAGCCATACATTTTTATAACTACTCGTTTAACTTCAATGTGAGGATTCAAGAAATAGGAACCGCTTCACTAAAAAACTACGTTGCGCTTTATAAAAAATGGTTCAACAAGGATTTGTCGGATTACAACTTTTACCTCATGCCGCTCTCGTTTGTTCATGCGGATAAAGAGAGCGACGTGTTGTTGCTTAACACAGAAGAAAAGAATTTTTTCAAATATGTGGATGACCTTGAGGAACAGTCTGGCGACAATGCTGAATACAGTATGGCGTTGAATATTGATGTTAAGTTCTCCAAATCGACATCAAAAGATGCAATTAAAGTGGCTTTGTCAAGAGACAGCGACGCTATCAAAGTCACCATGACAGAAGAACAAATCAAGGCAAAATATCCATTGGATTATGGACAATTAACGGCGAAATGTAAGGCTCGCTATAGCGATTTCCTGTCTAACAACGAATATCATAAATACCGCCGAATGTACGAAACCGATCCTAAATGTGCTTACACGCGCTATCTTGATCCAGACAATAAGAAGAGTGGGAAGAAAACGTTTTATAGCGAAACCATGCTTACGAAACTGGACAAGCACTACACGAAAAAGTAATTGCCGTTCACAAACGACCAAACGGCGAGTGATAGTCGATACAATACAATTATCACAGCGGAAGGAAGGTACTACTATGGATACCAGCGAAAAGAGGTTTGAACGGGATATTGAATCCTACCTGATTTCAGAGAAAGGCGGCTACCAGCAGTTTGTTGGGCAGGATGCTGAGGGGAATTGGGTACATAACCGGCAGCACGATGTCGCGCGCTGTATCTATATGGATGTGCTCTGTGAGTTTATTGCAAACACGCAGCCTAAAGAGTGGGCGAAGTATGTCAAATACTACGGCGATAAAGCTCCGGACAAGCTCTACACCCGCTTGGAGCAGACGATTACCAATCAGGGCTTGATCTATGTTCTCCGAAATGGAATCACGGATATGGGTGTCAAACTGAAGGTCTGCTATTTCAAGCCGGAGTCTGCCCTGAACGAGACGCTTATTGAGCTGTACCAGTCCAATATCCTTGGCTGCACCCGTCAGTTCCAGTACTCCACCGGCAGCACGAACACCATTGACATGGTGCTTTCTGTGAACGGTATCCCCGTCGTGGCGATTGAGCTGAAAAACCAATTCAAGGGTCAAGACGTTTGGTGCGCCATGAAGCAGTTTAAGAAGGACCGCAGTTCCAAGGAGTTTGCCTTCCGACTGGATCACCGTTTCCTGGTCTACTTCGCCGTTGACCTCAATGAGGCGTGGATGACAACCCAGCTCAAAGACGACGCCACCTACTTCATGCCCTTCAACATGGGCTCCAACGGTGCCGGTGTGACCGGTGGCGCTGGCAACCCCAATAACGAGAACGGCTATGATACATACTACGTTTGGGAAGAGGTTCTGCAGCGTGATTCTCTGCTGGACATCCTTCACCGCTTCATTTCCCACGTAAAGGAAAAGGAAGAAGTGACAAAGAACGGTGTCACTAAGGCTGTCACTAAGGAAAAGCTGATCTTCCCGCGTTACCATCAGTACGATGTGGTTCGGAAGGTCGTTGCCGACGTGCGCGAGAAAGGTGCTGGCACAAACTATCTGATCGAGCACTCAGCCGGTTCCGGCAAGTCCAACTCTATTGCTTGGATCGCCTATCGGTTGGCGTCCCTCCATAACGACAAGGACGAGAGCGTCTTTGATTCCGTTATTGTTGTCACCAACCGTGTTGTGCTCGACAGCCAGCTCCAGGACACGATCAACAGCTTTGAGCACGTACCCGGTCTGCTGGAGTGCATCGATGATAAGAAGCATTCCCGCGACCTTGCAGAAGCTTTGAACGACAAGAAGCGGATCATCATCTGCACCATTCAGAAGTTCCTCTTTGCCTATAAGGACATTGAGAAGTTCTCTGGCAGAAAATTCGCTATCATCGTAGATGAGGCCCACCAGGGACAGAGCGGCGAGTCTGCGAAGACGCTGCGCCGCAGCCTAATTGACATTGGCGTTGCCGTCAAGAACTATGCCGAGGAAGAAGGCATTGACGAATCCGACGTGGATCTGACCGACGAGTATATCAACGCCGTGATTGGGCAGGGCAAGCATGAGAACCAGTCCTTCTTTGCCTTTACCGCCACTCCGAAGGGTGAATCCCTGGAGCTGTTCGGCGTTCACGAGCAGAGCCCTGATGGAACAATTATTCACCGCCCCTTCCATGTTTATTCCATGCGGCAGGCCATTGAGGAGGGCTTTATCCTTGATGTGCTGAAGAACTACACGACCATCAAGGAGGCTTTCAAACTCATCAAGGTGTCGGACGACAACCCGGAGCTGATCGAGGGGCCGACCTCTAAGGCGCTGTTCAAATACTACAAGAAGCACGGCTATACCATCACGCAGAAGACTGAGATGATTATGACCAACTTCCTTGATAACTGCCGGTATCAGATTGGCGGCAAAGGCAAGGCAATGGTCGTGGCTGACAGCCGTGCGAATGCGGTACGGTATTACTTTGCCATTAAGCAGTATTTGAAGGATCATCCCGAAGAGACTAAGGGAACCGACGTGATGATTGCTTTCTCCGGCGAGATTTCCCTTGAAGACCTTCCTTCCGAGAAGCCTTACACCGAGGCCACAATGAATGTAGACGAGGATGGCAAGTATATTACCACCGATAAGAAGTTCCGAAAGGCGTTCCACTCCAGCCAGTACAACATCCTTGTTGTTGCGAACAAGTATCAGACCGGCTTTGACGAACCGCTGCTTCATACCATGTATGTGGACAAGAAGCTGAAGGATATTACTGCTGTTCAGACACTTTCCCGTTTGAACAGAACGACTGGCGGCAAGTACAGCACCTTTGTGCTCGACTTTGAGAATACCGAAGAGGATATTAAGAAAGCATTCCTGCCTTACTATGAGACAACCACCATGATGGGCGATTCGGACATAAATCGTGTTTACGACCTCCGCGCAAAGATCGCAGAGTTCATGCTCTACAACTTCGAGGATGTTCAGACCTTCATTGACTTCATGGACAAGCATAGCGGAGCTTCTCAGAGTGAAGCGTCTATTGGTAGGCTGGCCGGACTTCTCCGACCCGTCGTAGAGCGTTATAAGGAGCTGAGCGACGACGATCAGTACACTGTGCGGGATTACATCCGCAAGTTTAACGGGGCGTATTCGTACATCACGCAGCTTGTGCGGCTGCATGACAAGGAACTCTTCAACGAGTTCCAGTATACGAACAACCTGATCCGGCTCTTGCCGCGTGGCCGTGTTGAGATCGTTGACATCGAGGACAAAATCAAGCTGGAGTATGCCTCTTTGACCGAGACCTTCAATGGAGCGATTACGCTTGATGAGAAGCCTCCTGTCTATGTTCCTGGCGGCTCCCTTGCTCCGAAGAAGCCCAACAAGAAGCAGGACACCTTGCAAAACATCATCGACAAGGTGAACGAGCGTTTCGAGGGCAAGTTTACTGACGCTGATAGAGTTATTATTGAGGGCATCTATCAGATGTTTATGAAGGACTCTGACGTAAAGAAGTTCAAGAAGTACGCAAAGGACAATTCTACCGAGATGTTCGTGGAATCTCTCTTCCCGGATAAGTTCAAGGACATTGTTACTCAGTGCTTCCTGGATAACAACGAAGCATTCCAAAAGCTGTTCAACGATCCTGACTTCTATCAGAAGGTTCAGGACGAGATGGCCAAGGAGCTTTATAAGAGCTTGAGGAAAAGCTGAGTATGAACTGTAAAATCATCCGTAGCAATCGGAAGTCTTTAGGTCTTGAAGTGAATACAGAGGGGCTTATCATCCGAGCCCCTTTGCGGGCCACTGATGCCGAGATCAATATGTTTATGCTCCAGCATAAGAGCTGGATAGAAAAGCACCTGAACAAGGTCGAAGAACAACAGAAGAAAGCGGACGCCGTTGAGCCTCTGAGCATTGATGAAATCCGAGCTCTTGCAGACCATGCTTTGAAGGTCATACCGGAAAGAGTAAAATACTACGCCCAGAAGATCGGCGTCACCTATGGTCGAATCACAATACGGAACCAGCGGTCCAAATGGGGCAGTTGCAGTGGTAAAGGAAATCTCAATTTCAACTGCCTGCTGATGCTCACCCCTCCGGAGGTGTTAGATAGTGTTGTGGTTCATGAGCTTTGCCATCGCAAGGAAATGAACCATTCCGATAAGTTTTACGCCGAAGTATTACGGGTGTTCCCAGAATATTGGAAATGGGATAAATGGTTGAAGAAGAACGGAAGCCTCTTGATGATGAGAATGATGAAGTGATGAGGTGAACTCATGGACATAAAAGCAAAACTTCGCCCTTTCTATGTGGCTAAGATGCTCTATGAGCAGACAGATGAGGACCATTATCTGACGATAGCTCAGATCATGGAGCAGCTCGAAAAAGACTATGGTATTTCAACCTCTCGCGGAACTGTGGGTGATGACATAAAAGCACTCCAGGAGCTCGGAGTTGAAATTGAGGTTGTCCCTTCGACGCAAAAGCGTTTCTCGCTCATTGGCCGGAGATTCGATCTGCCTGAGCTCAAGACATTGATTGACGCTGTAGAGTCTGCAAGATTCATACCTAAGAAGAAGAGCGCCGCCCTGGTTGAAAAGCTCGGTTCTCTCACAAGCCAGTATAATACGGAGAAGCTTGTTCGCAATGTTGACGTAGAGAATCGCCTCAAAGCCGACAACGAGAAGGTCTACTACATCATGGAGGCGTTGAACGACGCGATCAATGCCAGCAAGAAAGTGTCGTTCCAGTATTTCACCTACAATGTCCGAAAGGAGCAGAAGCTGAAATACGATGGCTACACCTATGTGTTTAGTCCGTATAAGCTGATTTGGAATGGCGATTACTATTATGTGGTTGGCTTCTCTGAAAAGCACAAAGGGATCGGCAGTTTCCGCGTAGATCGCATTGCCAGATGTCCCAAAATCCTTGATGAAGACGCTGTGCAGCCTCCGAAGAACTTTGACCTGAATGTCTACCTAAACTCAATGTTTCGGATGTACAACGGCCAGAGAAAGCAGATCGAATTGGTGTGCAGCAACGATGTCATGGATGCAATTATAGATAAGTTCGGCAAAGATGTTCATGTGCTGGCCAATGATATGAAATCCTTCCGCGCCGTAATCGAAACCTCTGTTGGCAGCGTCTTTTATAGCTGGATATTTGGGTTTGGAGGAAGAGTTGCAATTAAGTCTCCCGAAGATGTTAAAGCCGAGTATGCCGAAATGGTACGGACTGCTGCGGAGGCACTTTCTGAGTAAGCCAAACGAACACCGCAATTTGGAGGATATCAATGCTTGATAATAAAGGATTCGACTTGTGGGCAGACGGATACGACAAAACTGTAGGCGTATCTGAGGAAGGAAACACCTATCCTTTTGCCGGATATAAAAATGTGCTGGGAACCATCTATAAGACCATTATGGAGAAAAAGAACGCTATTGTCCTGGACATTGGCTTCGGCACCGGAACGCTCACAACGAAGCTGTACGAAAACGGCTGTAACATCTACGGCCAGGACTTTTCAGCGCGGATGATTGAGCTGGCTTCCGAAAAGATGCCCAACGCTCATCTATATCAGGGCGATTTCACACAGGGATTGGTAGAGCCGCTCTTGGCACAGCACTATGACTTCATCGTAGCGACCTACTCCTTGCATCATCTGCCTGATGAACAGAAGGTCTCCTTCCTGCGCGTTTTGCAGGATCATCTGAACCCCGGCGGACAGATTCTGATCGGTGATGTCGCCTTTGAAAATCGAAGCCAGTTGGAACAGTGCCGGAAGGACATGGGTGACGAATGGGATGACGATGAAATCTACTTTGTTGTAGACGAGCTCAAAGGAGAATTCCCAGAGCTCGGTTTTAAGCGGATCTCTCACTGCTCCGGTGTTCTGTCCATCCCTGCAAGGATTTGATAAAAGCTAAAAGGAGAACCTCCTGCTGACAGTTCGGGATATGACGGAGGATAGATGATGAAAATAGAATCTGATAACATTATTCTACGCGATATGATTGAGTCCGACATTGAGGACTATGTGCGTTGGTTCACGGTGGAACGTGAATGGGAAAACTGGGATGCTCCCTGGGAAAAAGAGGATACTTGCAAAGAAACCGAGCGTAAAAGATGGATGGAATACTATGAATCTGTGAAAGATCGTCCGGATGATGCACATCGGTGGAAGTTTGAAATCGAATGGAACGGCAGACACATTGGCTGGGTCAGTTCCTACTGCATTGACGAAAACTACAAATGGGTTGGAAAAACCGAGGACTGTCAAACTGTTTACCATGCCGTTGGAATTGATATTTGTGAACCGGATGCGTGGGGTAACGGCATCGGAACAAACATTCTCCGTACCTTTATGAACTATTGTTTTGAGAACGGTATGAACGAGCTTTACACACAAACCTGGTCGGGCAATGCCCGTATGCTCCGCTGTGCCGAAAAGCTCGGTTTTGTAGAATGCGACAGAGACGTCGGCGCGCTGGAGATTGATGGGCAGAAATATGATGGGCTGACTTTCAAGATAAATAAATGATTACGCACAGATCATTTCGTAGTGTGAGGATAAATCGATGAGCAGAACAGAAAATGTTGAACTGACAGTATTATGCTTAATCGAAGACGGCAATAAGATCCTGCTTCAAAACAGGGCAAAGAAGGACTGGCAAGGGTACGCATTGCCGGGCGGGCATGTGGAACCCGGAGAATCTTTTGTTGATGCAGTGATCCGTGAGATGAAAGAAGAAACTGGCCTAACGATCCTTGATCCGAGATTGGTTGGAGTAAAACAGTTTCCCTTAGAGAATGGAAGGTATGTTGTCCTGTTGTTTAAGGCAACACAGTGGTCGGGTGATCTTATCTCATCAGAGGAAGGCCAAATGGAATGGATCAAGTACAGTGACCTTTCTGTAGTAAAAACCGTGGATGATTTTGATGATCTTCTGAAAGTGATGAACACGCCGGAGCTGACAGAATTTCAGTATTTGGTTTCGGGAGACGAATGGACTGTATCAATCAGATAAATCGGAATTTATATATAAAGGAGAATATTGATGAAACTGTTTTTATGTTCGCACTTTTCAAGTGTAGGAAGTCTGATAAAGGAAGAAATTGAAAATAAGAAAGTCGCATTTATTCCAACAGCTTCGCTGCGTGAAGGCTACACCGGTTATGTCGGCTCGGCTCGAAAATTATTCAAAAAGTTGGGAGCAATCGTAACTGAAATTGATATTTCAACGGAGGCTTATTCAACGATACAGTCTGTTTTTGAAGATGCGGATGTGATATATTTTACCGGCGGAAATTCTTTTTTCCTTATAGACCAGCTCCGTAAAACGGGAACGGATGAGCTGTTGAAGAAAGAATTGGCAAAGGGAAAACTGATGATTGGTGAATCGGCAGGTGCGATTATATGCGCTCCAAGCATCCAATATATCGAGCAAATGGATGAAAAGCCGGAGGACTACTCACAAGAAGATGATGCAGGGCTTGATTTGATTGATTTCTATGTTCTTCCGCATTATCTTACAGCACCATTTAAGAAAGTTACCGAGAAAATAATGACTGAGTTTTCGGATTTGAATCTATGCCCAATTAACAACCGTCAGGGAATTGTAATTGATGGTGAAGGTTCAAAGGTTATTTGCAAAGACTAATTTGAAAATTCCGATTTGTAGAGGTAACACATGGACAGACCAATTACAACCTTATTCATGCTGATGTCGGTGGATGGCAAGATCAGCACTGGCTCTACAGACGAGCTGGACGTTGATCGGGATTTCCCGAAGATTCCCAGCGTCAAGGAGGGCCTGCATCAATACTATGAGATCGAGCAGACAACCGATCTGTGGTCTTTCAATACGGGACGGGTGCAGGCTAAGATGGGCGTCAATGAAAAGGAGTTGCCGGATAAAACGCCGGTATCCTTTGTTCTGCTGGACAATCACCATCTGACGGAGCATGGGGTCAGATACTTTTGCGCGAAGTCAAAGCAAGCCGTTGTAATCACATCGAATGCCTCTCATCCAGCCTTCCATGTGGACGCCGACAACTTACATATCATCTACCAGGAGCGCCCTTCTCTCGGTGATGCGCTGGAACGCCTAAAGAAGGAATGCGGCTGTGAGCGTCTGACCGTCCAGTCCGGCGGCACGGTGAACGGCCTGTTCCTGCGTGAAAAACTGCTGGACTATGTAGATATCGTCGTAGCCCCGGTGCTGATCGGCGGCAAGGATACGCCCACATTGATCGACGGCAAGTCGCTGGTTTCCAGCGCAGAGCTTTCAGAATTAGGGGTGCTGAAGCTCATGGACTGTTCCGTGCTTCAAAATTCCTATATACGGCTTCGATATGAGGTAATTCGATAACATGGTAGATTATGAAAAACACTTTCGTATGTACTGCGAAGAAAACAGTTTAACGATCAACCTTTCCTTCGACATGCCGAAGGGATATGAAACGGCCAACGGTACGTTTGATCCAACTGTCAATACGCTGTTCATCAACAAAGAGATGCTCCAATCTCAACCGGAGTATGAGCAGATGTTCTATCTGTTTCATGAGCTTCGCCACGCCTTGCAGTATTTGCACCCGGAGCGCTTTGACGAGCTGATTTCCAGGAGCCGCCTCTATGTCATCCAATATGACGGTACCTGTTATAAACTCGTTGACGGTGAATGGAAAGAATGCAAGCTTGATGGATCAATAGAGTATTTCACGGAACTATATCTTGGACAGCCCTATGAACGGGACGCGAATGACTTTGCGTATGAGAAGGTGAAGGCACTTTTGGGAGATTCGCCGGAGCTTCAGGAGCTCCATGCGTTCTGGACGCCGAAAAAGCCGATATCGGATCAGGTGTATGAGGAACGGTACCGACAGATTGATGAAATCACAGGAGAAACAAGTTGTGAAGCATACGCAGGGGGATAATCCGATGATTGAGCTGCGAGCCATCAGTGAAGATAACTTCAGAGAATGCCTGCTTTTGAGAGCAAGTGTAGAGAATGAGGATTTTGTGGATCCTGTGACCTATTCACTGGCGGAGGCATGGGTTTACTATCAAGACACAAGGCCGTTTGCCATATACAGCGATGACACGATAGTTGGGTTTGTTTCCATGTATGTGGGAGAAGACAATTATCAAATCATCAACTTCTTAATTGACGATGCATTTCAGAGGAGGGGATATGGATCAAAGGCGGTAAAGCTCTGTATTGAGTATTTGCAAAGGGAATTCTCTGCCTGCAGAATCTCTGCTCCGGTAAAGATGGAACATATTGCTGCGCAGGAGTTCTGGATAAAGCAGGGCTTTTGTCTTTCCGATACGATTGAGGATGGATATGTATTTATGAGACTCTTTTTGACTTGACAAAAAACGAACCCATGCATAGCGGAATGAAATGATTTGATTGAGGTACTGAAGATGGCAGAAACTTATTATAAACCATGTTCGGAGTTTGACCGTTGCAATGAACTGATCGAGAAATACTGGAACACAAAGCAGTTTGAGAAGTGCTTTGAAGGACACATGGAACTTGCTGAGAAGGGCTATCCCCTTGCCGAATGTCAAGTGGGCTACTTTTTCTATGACGGGATCGGTGTGGAGAAGGACGCGGATAAGGCGTTTTATTGGACGCAGCGTGCCGCAGAGCATGGTGATCGTGACGGCCAATTCAATCTCGCATATTTCTATGAAGAAGGGATTGGGACGCCTGTTAATATGGAAAAGGCAAAGCACTGGTATAAGAAAGCTGCGGAGCAGAACCATGATCTTGCCATCCAAAAATGCCAGGACTTAAATCTCGGGGATGAATAATATGAACGCAATTCGTTGGGTCTTCTTTGATATTGGTTCAACGCTGGTGGACGAGGAAGAAGCCTATAATCATCGGATCAGAGACATGATCCGAGGCACCTCCATCACTTTCGAGCAGTTTTCCGAAAAGCGTATCCAATACGCCAAAGCGGGATATAACGGAGATCAAAAGGCAATCGAGTATTTCGCTCTCAACAAAACGCCATGGCACAGCGAGGACGAGGTTCCCTTTGATGATTGCGAGGAAACCCTGCGGACTCTGTGCGACAAGGGCTATCAACTTGGCATCATCGCAAATCAGAAGCCCGGAGCAAAAGGCCGTCTTGACGCTTGGGGACTTGGCCGATACTTCTCTGTGATTGCTTCCTCTGCAGAGTTGGGTGTATCAAAGCCGGACAAGGGGATATTTCTGCGGGCGCTGGCAATGGCAAACTGCAAACCCGAAAACGCTGTCATGGTAGGCGACCGGCTGGACAACGACATTCGCCCAGCCAAGGAGTTGGGCATGAAAACTATCCAAATTAGGAAAGGGATCGCCGTTTATGCAAATCTCTCCTGCGGGGCAGAGGTTCCGGATTTTACAGTGGACAGCCTTTCAGAGATATTAAGTATTCCATGTCTGATTGAGGAATTGCTATGAGATTATTATTTGAGATGGATAAGAAGGACTATGAATACTGCACCCACCGTTTCGTCCGCAACTCCGCCCGCAGCATCATCATAAGGGATGGAAAAATCGCCATGATCCACAGCTTGAAATACGATTACTACAAGTTCCCAGGAGGCGGCATTGAAAACGGAGAGAACCCAGTGGAAGCAATGATCCGAGAGACGCGGGAGGAAGCCGGACTTGTGGTCAAGCCTGAGACGGTCAAGGAATACGGCTATGTCCACCGGATTCAGCGGAGCGACATGGATTCCTCCGAATGCTTTGTTCAGGATAATTACTACTATCTGTGCAAAGCGGAGCCGGAAGCAGTTCGGCAGAATTTGGACGCTTACGAGGCGCAGGAAACCTATACATTGGAATATGTTACGCCCTTGATGGCAATTCAAAAGAACCGCAGCGTGGGTGCGAGCCCATATAATCCCATGATGTTTGAACGAGAAGCAAGAGTGTTGGAACTACTGATGTCCGAAGGATACTTTTGATTAGATGCGAAAGCACCGCTTGCGTGAGTTTTCGGAATGAAACGGAGGCTGCAATGAAACGAGTTGAAACAGCAATTTCCAGGCTGATGCCGGACATCGACGGCAAGCGTGTGTTGGAGCCCGCCTGTGGCTGCGCGGAGTTTTCTATTGCGGCAACAGCCCACGCCGCGGAGGTCGTCTGTTTTGATTTGGATGACCAGCGGTTGAACCCAGAGGCAACGCATACCGAAAGGCTCCGCTTTGAAATCATGGATGCCACAGCGATGCGCTTCCCGGACGGTTCTTTCGATACAGTTGTTTTGTACAGCGCAATCGGCCATCTGGCGCATATCGCAGAACCTGTTCTGTGGGAATGCCTGCGGGTTGTGAACACGACCGGAGTTGCTTGGGTTGTAAGCTCCTTCCGCATGGACAAGGCAGTGATTCAGGAAACGCTTTTGCCGCTGTTGGATCATATGGAGTTGTCTTATTCCACGCAAGAGGACTCAGTTTACACCTATGTTCAGATCAGGAGGAAAACGAATGGCATTTGATTATAAGAAAGAGTACAAGGAATTCTACCTTCCGAAGGACAAGCCGTCGTTTGTGACGGTGCCGCCCATGAATTACCTTGCCGTGCGTGGCAAAGGCGATCCCAATGCTGCAAGCGGTGAGTACAAGGACGCCATCGGCCTCCTTTACGGGATTGCATTTACCATCAAAATGAGCAAGAAGGGCAGCCGCCAGATCGAAGGGTATTTCGACTATGTGGTGCCTCCGCTGGAAGGCTTTTGGTGGCAGGAAGGTGTCACCGGAGTCGATTATACCCATAAAGAGAATTTTGAATGGATTTCTCTCATCCGGCTGCCGGACTTCGTGAGAAAAGCCGATTTTGACTGGGCCATTCAGGAGGCAACAAGCAAGAGGAAGACAGATTTTTCCAAGGTGGAGTTTCTGACCTACGATGAGGGGCTCTGTGTTCAGTGCATGCACATCGGCCCATACGACAATGAGCCTGCAACTGTGGAGCTCATGCATCAGTTTATGTCTGAACAAGGGTATATCCTTGACATTACAGATTCGAGATACCACCACGAAATCTATCTTAGCGACGCGCGGAAGACTGCACCGGACAAGCTGAAAACCGTAATTCGGCACCCGATTAAGGTGGTGTAAGCTTCTGAGTTACATGGAGATTGAAATGAACCGCAGAGAACCTTTGATACGAAAAATGACATTAGCTGATCTGGATAATTTGTACGCCCTTCTCTCAGACAGTGAAGTCATGCGGTATATTGAGCCGCCTTTTTCAAAGGAACAAACAGCGCAATTCCTCATGGACGCTGGACTCTCTGAAAATCCTTTGGTCTATGCTGTTGAGGACAGCAGCTCCTTTATTGGCTATGTGATCTTCCACGATTACGACGAAGACAATATGGAAATCGGATGGATTCTCAAACGAGAGGTTTGGGGACAAGGATATGCGAGCCTGCTTACAAAGATGCTCATTGATAAATCTCGAAAACTTGGCAAAGGCTCAATCATTGAATGTGATCCGAGGCAAGCAGTCACAAAGCATATTGCAAAGAAGCATGGCTTCGTATTCTCCGGCAAGCGTGATGGATGCGATGTGTATAAGTTGGAGGAATAATAAATGAATACAGAGATTGATATCAGCAATGTCGCCTTACATACAGACCGCATGATCCTGCGCCCTTGGCGTCAGACTGACCTGGATGATTTATACGCCTATGCTTCTGTTGACGGCGTTGGTCAGATGGCAGGCTGGAAACCCCACGAATCCAAGGAAGAATCCCAAAAGATTCTGGATATGTTCATCGGTCACAAGAAGACTTTTGCTTTGGAATATCAGGGCAAAGTAATTGGCTCTCTCGGTATTGAGCAATACAATGAAGATCACTTTCCCGAATTTGCAGATAAAAAGTGCCGTGAGATTGGGTATGTGCTCTCTAAAGAGTATTGGGGGCAAGGCCTGATGCCGGAAGCTGTGAAGGAAGTGGTCCGGTATCTTTTTGAAGAAGTTGGTCTTGATGTGATCTTCTGCGGTCATTTTCAGTGGAACAAACAGTCGCAGAGGGTTCAGGAAAAGTGCGGCTTCAAGCATTACGCCTTTGATACTTACGAAACAAAAGTAGATACCACGGAAGAAGACGAAGTGAATATCCTAACAAGCGAAGATTGGCAGGCAGAGAGCGTTGTGATTAGGGAGTATGCCGCCTTTGATTTCAATGAAATTATGAACCTGTATACAAGCGTCGGCTGGACGAACTATACTGACCATCCGCAGATGCTGGAAAAGGCATATAAGAACTCTCTTTGTACACTCGGCGCATATACCGCGCAAGGAAGGCTGGTTGGCATTATAAGAGCCGTGGGCGATGGAGCTTCTATCTTGTTCATCCAAGACATTATTGTGCTCCCGGAATTCCAGCGCAAAGGAATAGGAACCGATCTCCTCAGAGCAATCATCCGCCGTTATCCCGATGTATATCAAACGGAACTCATGACAGATAACACGGACAAGACCATTGCCTTTTATAAGTCGCTTGGTTTTACGCCTGCGACTGAATTTGGCTGCCTTGGGTTCATGAAGCTGAATACATGATTCAAAAAAAGTTCTGGAAATTGAAAATAGGTATTGACCTTACAGCAAACTGCAATGATATAACGGTTTCAGAAAGGAGGTACATGATATGACAATCAAGGAATTTGCCCGTCTCTGTGGCTGTAACCCTCAAACGCTTCGTTATTATGATCATGTAAATCTGCTGAAACCGGTTAAGGTGGATCAATGGTCGGGATACCGTTTTTATGAGGAAGAGCAGGCTCTCGCCTTTGTAAAGATTAAAAACCTTCAAAAGGCTGGGTTTACCATTGAAGAGATAAAAGAACTCCTTGATAAGGATAATCATGTGATCTACAAAGCCTTCGACGCTAAAATTGCGGAAGAAGAAAAAAGATTACAGGAAATCAAAGCTATCCAGAAGTCATATCAGACCGAAATGACAGATATGAAGAAAAAACTGGAAACCATTCGTGATATGGTTAAAGAATCCATGGATGCATATGATCCTACTGAAGAGTTTGGTATAGACAGAGACGCCTATTCTCAGATGAAAGAAAGCGTAAATGGGTTCTTTGAAAGCATGATTAGCCGCAATGATGATAGTGATTATGAGTATTCGGAATACTCGGATAGCGACGAATCAGTGGAAGAACCGGAATATGTGGATCTGCTAAATAATCCGGATTATGAAATCGTTTATGAAAAGCATGGCTGGGATTTTGTAAAGGACTTCTTTTCGGAGTTTTCCACCCTTGAAGAAGGGCAAGACTATGCTATGGTGTTCCTTCTTTCCAAAAGCAAGGGCAATAATCATAATGCCTTTGTCAACACGGCGCTCGGTATGCTGCTGAGCTGCAATCCAAAAGACCCGGACAACAAACGGTCTCTGAGTTGTAATGTGTCGGATTCCAGCGATGGTCAGAATCATTTTTGGCTCTTAAAGAGAAAATAAGCCGTATAATCAACTTCACAACCCAGATACACTCTTCATTGAAGGAGGTGCAGCCGATTGGCCGCACCTCCTTTTCGTAAATAATTTATGAATAGATAGACAAAGCCTTGACAAAGGCTGTTTATTCGAGTAAACTATAGATGCTGTTTATTCGGATAAACAGACGGAAGGGAGTCAGAACTATGAAAGACTTTGAACTTGGAGCTATACAAGAACGGTTTGCCGATATCGTCTGGGCGCATGAACCGATTGCGTCCGGTGAGCTGGCAAAGATATGTGAGAAGGAACTGAGTTGGAAGCGGCCGACTACCTATACTGTTCTACGAAAGTTGTGCGAAAAAGGGCTGCTTCAGAACAAGGATGGCATAGTTTCTTCCCTTGTTCCCCGCGAGGAATTCTATTCCGCAAAGAGCGAACAGATTATTGAGGATTCTTATCAGGGATCTCTGCCGGCCTTTGTCGCATCGTTTATCTCCAGAAAAAACATATCGGCAGAAGAAGCTGATGAAATTCAGAGAATGATAGATTCCTTTAGGAAGGAGGGGTAAGCGTGAGCGCAGTATTCCTCAAAGTTCTAAATATGAGCATTACGGCGAGCTGGCTGATCCTGGCGGTCGTTCTGACAAGACTGATACTGAAAAAAGCACCGAAATGGATTCCATGCCTTCTTTGGGGGCTTGTCGCTATTCGGCTTATTTGTCCCTTTTCATTTGAAAGTGTTCTCAGCTTGATCCCAAGCAGCGAAACGATCCCTGCGAATATCGCTGAGCAGCATGAACCCGCTATTACTACGGGAATTACAATCGTCAATGAAGTTGTTAACCCGGTCGTAGCAGAGTCATTTACACCAGCTCCGACGGATAGTGCAAATCCGTTGCAGATTGTGATTCCTGTTGCGGCAATCATATGGATTGACGGTATTGTCATAATGCTGGCGTATGCGCTTTTCAGTTACCTAAAGTTAAAGAAAACAGTTTCCGTATGCGTGTCTGCTGGGGAAAGGATTCTGGCCTGTGATGAAGTCAAAGCGCCGTTTATCCTGGGCGTGTTCAGGCCTGTTATCTATGTACCATCTTCCATGAGCGGCAAAACGCTTGAGCATGTTATTCGCCATGAAAAGGCACATTTACAGCGACATGATCACTGGTGGAAACCGCTTGGATTTTTACTGCTGTCTGTTTATTGGTTTAACCCCTTATGCTGGATTGCCTATATTTTGCTCTGCCGGGATATCGAGATGGCCTGTGATGAAAAGGTCATTCGTGATATGGATAAGGATGATATGGCAGCGTATTCACAGGCGCTCTTGGACTGCAGTTTCCCGAGAAAGAGAATTGCAGCCTGCCCGCTTGCTTTTGGCGAGGTGGGTGTGAAAGAACGCATTAAGGGGGTTTTGAACTACAAAAAGCCCGCATTCTGGATCATTCTGATCGCCATGATTGCCTGCATCGTTCTCGCTGTATGCCTGATGACAGATCCATTCTCAAACAAGAGCCTGTCCGGAAAGCTGGGCATCTCTATGGACATGGCGGTTGCAGAGCATAATCGCTCCTCAAAGTCAGAGGGTAATTTCATTACAACCGATTATGATGTATTACTGATATCAGAATCAAGGAATGAAACAACGGTCTATGCATGGGTGCTCTATGAAGAATACAGCTTTGACGGCCGGGACGCCAAGCTGGAATCCGGCTCGCATATCCCGGTTGCTATTACCTTTGACACGTCTGCAAATGACAATGACTCTTCAACCTATGATGTGATTGAATATTGGGAACCCAGGGACGGCAGCTACTACGCAGATGACATACGGTCTAAATTCCCGTGGTCAATCAGAGGAAAAGCACTGGATGCAACCAAATCAAAAGCAAATTCCGAGAATTGCCTGCGGGCGGCAAGGGAGTATTTCGGCGTGGATGAAAGCAAACTGCTCGATGCAGTCTTTGGACACTATTACAAAATTCAAGAGGTTCGATATGAAGTAAAGAGAGACGGCGGCAATTCCACTATCCCATTACCCGAATACTGTCTTTCAAACAATAAGGAACTGTTGATCATGGAAGATCTTAATTCGAACAATTGGTTGCATGCAGGAACATTTACGGAAATTGAACTGTCAAAGGATACTTTCGATCAGTATTTCGATCCAGACGGAAAATCCATCGCAGCTAATCTGCGCAGTG
>ENA-OZKM01000118-OZKM01000118.1-human-gut-metagenome-genome-assembly--contig:-NODE-118-length-25381-cov-6.961976_pt1 | contig 25381 bp, 25 predicted proteins | sample MGYA00244822_ERZ653755 | MGnify/ENA primary metagenome ERZ653755 (study PRJEB26926, sample SAMN06165342) | human gut metagenome | biome: ENVO:00009003; feature: ENVO:2100002; material: ENVO:00002003...
CTACACTATCCTCTTCGTCGGCAGCGTCAGATGTGTATAAGAGACAGCCTTTATATATAGGAAGGAACGCAGCATTTGAGAGACCGCTGTTCTTTGAGCAGGAGAGAGTTTAGCCCAGAGATCAAGAAGTTCCTTCTGGTCGGAGGTTAAGTAAACAGAGTCTTCCTCCTGAAAGAACTGGGAAAGCGAGATACCAAGGCCGGAGCAGATTTTCTCAAGAGAAGCTACATTGGGTTGGAGATTCCGTCTGCGCCAGGTAGAAATGGTAGATTGTGTCAGACCTGAATTCTCTGCGAGGGCATACTCAGACCAGCCACGGGAAAGGCGTTCCCGCTCAATACGGCCTAGGATATCAAATGTGGGCTTCTCTCGTTCCATGGTTCGACCTCCTTAGATAAATCGTAGTGCGTACTTACGATTTTATCGTTTGAAGTCTTGACTGGTAATTAGATAAGTCGTATACTAGCAATAGTATAAATCGTTATTTTCTACGAAAAAACGCTCGGTATCACCGGCCTTTCTGTTACTATTGTAAAGAACATACAGGTTTTGAAGGAATAGCAATCAAAGATGTTGCATAGACTGCGGCACATGAAACAGTTTATACAGTTGTCGGCGGACAGCATTGGTGTGGCTGCGATTCGTGAAAGCCGGGCTACGATTGGTAGAATGGCAAACAACTATGTTGCTTATGCCTACTCTATATAAAGATAACCGGACGAAGAGCAAACGTCCGACAAGGAGGTATAACATGGTTAAGTCGGAATTATATTCAAATCTAAGAGATGTTGTTGAATTGCTCTATGATTCACTACTTCCGGAAGGTTCCAATGCAGTATCCTGCCGAGATTCAGAAGAGGAACTGAATCTGCTGCAAGAGGAAATCAGTGCGTTGGACTACTCCTGTCTGGATGAAATTTATCATGCCGGCCCCGAAGAAGTCGTGAACGACGATCTTAGTCCGATAGAAAATGCTCTGATCTCTAGCGTGGGCCTTTTGGATGAGTATAGTTTGTCCGAAAAGGAATTTCGTGAGTGGATTGAAAAACAGCCCGAAACTTACAGGCCGCTGCTTAACATGTTGACTGGCGTGCAGCCGACACCGTATTATACAGAAAAAATGAAAACTGATTTTGCAGAGGAATTTAGAAAACAGCTTTTTGACCCTGCAAAGTCAAACACCTCCCCCAAGAATGGAATGCGTTTTGCTGAGAATCCGCCCGAAGATGGGAGCCAGAACTTTTGGTATCTGAAAAAAGTGCTCGTGTTCGACAAGGAATTTGATGATTATAACCGTGTGGTACAAGAACTAAAGCCAATCATTCAGAAAGCACGCTGCTTTTATTTGCAAAGGCAGGCAGATGCTTTGGGACAGAAGGAAGCCTGTGGAGATCATTTTTATGAGACGTTGATGACATTCGCGCAGGCGTTCAAAGATGCACAGGAAGGCATTTTGAGGGATGCAACAAGCAGCCTGCGCGGGCGGGAAGTGGAACCGGATATAATTCAGAGCTTCCGTACGAGATGTCAGTTGCTGATGCAGAACTCTAGAGAGGAATTTTTGCAGATATTCGAGCACATGATCGAAATCTACGAGCAGTGCTATCCGCAAAAAGAAGAAAACCGTCACGAGTATATCGACTATATCTCGATGCTCCGCTCAAGCCGAAGAGACGCGGAGATTGCAATGTCGGGATATTCCCCTATGGAAAGAGATGCACTGTACACGGCAAACCGGATGGCAACCTCCGCAGTGAACCGGTTTGCTAACGCATTTATGGACTATGCCCGTACCAGCAGAGAACAGAGAACATTTGCCGAAAAGTTGGGACGAGTCTTTGAAAGCGCCCCGTACAAACTGGCAATCAATATGCTCTTTCAGGAAATGGGAGATTCTGTTGATATCGAGTATACACAAATGCTCGGAATTGAAACAGATATAATGTCCAGTGAGAGGCTGGAAGGGAACGAATTCGACGAATTAGAAAAGGATTTCCAGACGAACAATATTGACAAGGGTGCAGTTGTTGAGTTTTTGAAAACGAATACAATGAGATACCCCTATGATGAAAGGCTCTATGCAATTGCCTACCTGATTTTTGCCAATGATGCTGGTGATTTGGAGGGAATTACAAAGTACCTTGGTATTTATGATTCGTTCTTGAATTACATGAAAGAAATCTATGTGCCGCTTCTGAAACAACAGATGAACCTGACAATGGATGGATACGATTATGATAAACTGAATGGGGATATGAAGTTTGCGGAGCAACTACTCAAAAAATATCCACTGATGCAGGAATGGCTAAAACAAGATATTTCCCTGATGAAATCTCGGTTTAATGGTCTAATGTATATTGCTGAACATTGGGGCGAAGAACTGCAACGGTATCATGATATCGTATTCGATGATGAACTACTTTGCTATGAGGACGCACGGAGAGAATCAAGGCATTTTGCAAGAAAAGGGACAGAGTCTTTTGAGAGAAAGTACGAAAAGTATGGTCCGCTAATTGATCAAAGCATATATGGTCCTATTGTGGCGTTCTATTTTAAGAATAAAGACGATGCAGTGGCATATCTTGCGTTTACGCCGGAAAAGTTATTCATCACTTCAGGAAAAAGCCCGACTCCGTACGACTATTTTCAGGTTGAAATAGACGATTCGGGGTGTAGAGTAGAGACTGTTAGATTTGGAATGGACAGCCCACAATTGTTGAAAGAACTTGCAGAATGGGAAGTGACAAAGAAAGTAAAAGCACTTTTAGTCAGCTTGGGAACCGTAACAGAAGATAATCTGCCAAAGGTGGAGACAAGACCAGAATTTGTGGAACTATTGAAGATTCTGAAAAACAAGTTCAATATTTGCGGGTACAGTTGGGAAAAGGAACCTGATATTGAAATAGAAAGTGTTAAAAATAGATTGAGCAGGAGATTCTCCGATAGAGAAACAGATAAAATTGTGGGAATTTTGTCGCTGATTGGAACAAAAAGTGCCGTAGATGATATTGTCGAGCATCCGGAAAAGCGTGAGGAAGAACGAAAAAAGGCGGAAGAAGAAAAAATCTTCTTTGCAGATACTTGGAATACCAAAACGCTGGAAGAGCGGCTACAGCATCCTGATATAAAGGTTTCTACACTGGCGAAGGTTGAGTGCTATCTTTGTAAGGCACTAGATGCTCGAAAGAAAGACGCCTCCTATTGCAGAGCATATTATTCCCTGTATACAAAGGTGGAAAAAGAAAAGTCTCAGGAAAGAATAGATTTTGTATGTGCATGGATCAAAGAGCACCCACTGGATTTTAACTGGACGGATGAGATGGAAGAAGCCAATCAGCATGTGCAGTATCAAATCTATGCCAATAAGATGCTTGCGTATCTGAAGAAGAACGCTCCAGCTAAAGAGCAGTTCGATACAGCTGTGAGATTTGCGATTCAGTATGATGTAATCGATGAAGAAAACAATATCGTAACATCGTATGAGCGAAAAATTAAATTTACCATGCCACTGCTTGCAAACCTCGAATTGAAAACGATATTTGGAACCATTCCGGATGCACTGGAATGTCACTCCTACGAAGGAGCAATGGAACACCGCAATCGCTTTTTCGAGATCGTGAAAAAATATTCACTGGGTGAAGTAACAGGCGATCAGTGTGTGTTGAACAAAATGTATGATGATATGTTTGCACAGAAGGGGTCGTATGCTTTTTACATCCAATGGTTGAACAATGAATTCCCCAGTGAAGTGGAGTACCAGAAAAAATTGCAGGATGCAAAGGGCATTAAAAAGATTCTTGTGGCGGCTTCCAAGCCGAACCACTTGGCGACAATAGAATAATTTCAGGAGGTAGTTTCTTATGGCAATGATTTCTGTAGAGTGTCCGGATTGTGGTCGTGTGTTGATGCGTCTGCCCGCGACAGGTGGAACGAATCAAACTAAAATGTGCACAGGGTGCAAAAATCGCTTTCGTGTCATTAAAGATGCGCGTACTGGCAGCATTAGAGTAGAACGTGCATAACAAAAAATAAAAATGTGCAGGGTAGCAGCAATGCCGCCCTGCACATTTTTGTTAAGTAAAGGACTTGAGCACTTCTTTCAGTGCTTCACGCTGCTCAGGGGACAGACGGGACAGCAGTTCCAAAAACTCCTGCTTTTCCTCTGGGGTGAGCCGGTTCTCTGGCTCAGAATGATTTTGGCGGTTCATAAAAGATACTTGCTCCTTTCGGCAAATCCTGTTCAGCCATCAGTTCGGCACGAATCTGACGCTTATATTTATAATAGGTGTTCCGGGCAAGACCGGTGAGCTTCATGCACTCGGCATCGTCAAGTGTGCCGCCAAAGGTCTTGCAGTGGGTGCGGATGATCTGCTTGGCTTCTCTGGCTTTCTTTGTTTCAAAGCCAGTGCCTTTTTTGCGGCCAACCTGCTTGCCATTCAGTCTGGCAGTCAACAGGCCCTCACGGGTGCGCTGGTGCAGATCGGCAACTTCTTTTTCGGATTGTTCAAAGGCCAGCTTGATCTGCTCTTTTGCCAAGGCCATCAGGTATTCGTTGATGCCCTTTAAGATGAAGTCTACATTTGTCCCTGTCATGGCAATGCTGCCGGACAAAGCCTTTTTGTAGGTCTCGGTGTCGATGTGGTGCTCTTTCAAGAACACCAGTTGGATGCCCTTGCGGTAAAGGTCTTCGTACAGAGCAAAACCTTCTTCTGCATTTCTGGACATCCGGGACACTGAATCGAACACCACCGTATCTCCTGCTTTCAGAACTCGGTAGAGCTTCAACCACTCCGGGCGAAAGATGGATGTGCCGGTGTAGGCTTCCTGCACGATATGGGCAGTCGGGTACTCGGCCTTGATGTTGCGGATCTGACGGTCGATGCTCTGCTTTGCCGTAGAGATGCGGCAATAGCCATAGATGTTCATGCGTCTCCTTTCTGGCTCAAAGATAACGAGCGACATTTTTAAGACTGTGTTTTGCACCTTGAAATGGCCTGAAAACGGCTGATTTTAATACAAAACAGAATATACGGTATTTTTAATACAGTTTTAGTGGGCATAGGCAGTCATAAAATCAGAAATGGTAGTGCACGGTTTGTGATTGGCGGTGTCCTCGCCATCCAAAGGAGCGTAGTTCCAGTCGGTGTCCTCGTCAATATATCGCCGCCCATCGTCCGGCAGTTCCAGCGGTTCCGCAAGAATAATGGTGCCCCAGTGGTTGACCATCACAAAGACCTGCTAATAAAAGTCAAGCCCTAAAATAAGAAAATTCGCCAACCAACCGCTGCCCATGACAAACAGCATTCAAATGCTAGTCAAAACACAGCGAGGGCGACGGAGGGGATAGCAAAGCAAGCCCAGCCAGCCCTCGCAAAATCAGGATAGCATTTGAATGCTTCGGTTTGTCAAGGGTTCGCTGCGCCAGCTAAGTGGTTCTTTGGATTTAGCTCAGGCTCAAGAGGAAATTACGTCCAAAAACAAATATCCATGCTTACTGTGAGCGTTCGGAGTCCATTACAGCTTTCACTTTAGCGTAGTAGATTCGTAAGAACTTGTTGGCCGAAGCCATCATGTAAACTTTGTAGGGCTTTCCCTCTGAGCGCTTTTTGTTCATGAACTGAAAAACAGGTTCATCCTGTGGCTGTGTTTGCAAAATAACAGTCATAATCAGAAAAAGTGTTCTTCGCAAAACTGCTGAACCAACTTTGCTGATTCCTTTGTCATTCCCAACGACCTTGCCAGAGTCGTTTGGCTGCGGCTCAATTCCCGCAAAAGCAATGAGAGATTTCTTGGAGGAAAAGCGGCGGACATCTCCGATTTCGGCCATCAGCTGAGGGCCGAGAGAAGGGCCGACGCCGTACATTTCCATCACGGTGTCAAATTCAGGAAGCTGCTGAGAGAGTCGAAGCATTTCCTGCCGGAATGCAGCAACTGACTGAGATACGGCTTTCAATTGAGCGACCTGTTGCTGGATAAGGAGTTTTGAGGTGGGCGATTTCGGAAGAGAAGCGGAATTAACGGCACAGGCATAGATCTCGTCCGATTTTGAACGAGTGAAAACGTATCCGTGTTTCTGGCACCACTTCAGATATTTTTTGGCAAAAGCATTCGCAGAAAGACTTGAAACGCACTCGCTGTGCCAGAAGTCCCCAATAAAATCGACCCATTTCTCGCACCCATTGTTTTTCACGGGGCTTGAAAACAATTTATTTGCATCTGGAAAGGTCAGGTCAAGAGATGAAATCAGATTATTCTTCAGCATAGTACGAATCGCTACGGCCTGCTGGTATTGGCGATAACAATTTTTCAAAGCCAGCCGGGTATCATCTTCTGGAAGGTACTGCCGCAGCCGTGTCCACTTGTCGAGCGTATAGTTGGCGATTTTAACAGCGTCTTTTTTGTCCGTCTTGACACGTCTTAAACTGTTGTTGTCGTAGTCGTGAATTAGAACAGGGTTGACTACGGAAACAAATAAGCCCGCATCGTGTAAAACGAAAGCAACCGGTTTGTGGTAATTCCCGGTGGCTTCCAGAACAACGCGGGTCTCTCCGTCCAGAGCTTTGAGCTTCTCCGCCAGATCGTGCAGGTTCTGGGCGGTATGTAAAACTTCAAAAGGTTCGAGTACCACTTCTCCGAAGGGGCGCATAACACAAACCATGCTCTTCCCTTTGGAAACGTCAATGCCTACTGCGTTCATGATCTTTCCTCCATTTTTTGTATTTGCAACCGGAATCCATCTTTACTCGTTGCCGATTCAATCTATTGGGTGACACGAACGCTCCGCTTGGCGGTGGCTCAACCTGCTTAAAACGAATGCTACAACAAGAGAGATGGCGAACTGTCTTTGTTGCGGGCGTAACTGCCCAGGGCGCAATGCGTCAGCCGATTACTCTCTTATTGTAACTTAGGTACGAGTTGGAATGGAATATGGCTGGCTACCATATCCGGTCCCAACCCTATTGTAATAGGGCGCAATCTCACAAGGGATGCCCCGGCACTCGTCATCATGCCGAACATCGTAGGCGTACAGACCATCCGGAATGGTATCTCTCTTGATGCGGATGCTGGTGAACAGCGCAGGCTTTCCGCAAACCGTGATCTCTTCGTAGTGTTCGGTCATTGCATGAAAGGTCATAAAGCGTTCCTCCTTAGATTTCAATGATAAAAGCTCTGAATTTCTCTTTGTAGAAATCCATTGTACTCTGCGGCAGAGAAGTCAGATTCCCTTCGCTGTCGCATCCGGCCAGAAATCCCGGCCCGGCAAGAACATCGGCTCCATCCCACAGCGGACGATTGAGCGGCAGGCCAAGCAGCTTGCCTTCATCATTGCAGACCAGTGTGACCGCTGAACCGGTGTCACTTAAGGTGATGCATTCGATCAGCCCGCCTACAAATTTCTGCATGGCTTCAAGCGTGTTGTCCAGCTCGATTTCCTTTGGCAGCTCCATTGGCAGGAGCGCAAGGACTTTGATTTTTTCTTCTTTCATTGTATGCCTCCAAATAAAAACAGGACAATCCACGCGGACTGTCCTGCAAAAGTAAAGGGAGAGCATCCGAAGACACTCTCCCAGTTGTACATATAATTTTTTGCTCAGCTGATGCCAAACTCTTTCATCAGCCGAGCACGGTACTCCTTATCTTCAGAAGCCCGCTTTGCATCTTCAATACGGTTCTGATCGAACAGCTTTTTCATCAGCAAAGCCAGCGTATCTTCCCCTTCGGCTTTTCCCTTTGCAATGCCACGGTTTTCCACTTTATCAAGCACATCGCACATATTGTGTGGGCCTCCAGTATAGTGTTTATTTTTTGCGTACCATGCAGCGTTTCTTGAAGAATGCGATGCCATAGCAGAGAATGTCATCGTAGTCGTCCCGGAAGTCCGCTGCATACATCCGGTCATTGATCTGCTGAATGGCAGTATCACAGGCATCTGGCAGAGCATCCAGAGTTTTGGCATACTTGGCTTCAAAAATTGCCACGCGGCCATTGCGGATATCCTTTACTATAACATCGCTGCGCCCCTCGCCATGCTCTTTGTTAGATTCTACCACATAGCCAGCACCAGTAAAGATGCCTGCAAGGAAAGCGTGGTAAAAATCCTCCCGGTAGTCGTGGTAGCTGATGGTCATACGCAGCAGCTTGGTCATCTCTTTTGTCAGAGCTTCGTTGTTTCCGCTCCAGACTGCATCAAACAACGGGCTGCGGTTCCATGCCTTTGCACTGTCATCAAACCATTTGCTTACAGTGGTTTCAAAAATTTCCCGAATCTCTGCATTGGGAATCATCAACGCAGAGCAGCCATCCGGCAGCGAATCCGTCAGATCTTTATCCCGCACCTTGGTCAGATAGCCTGTCAGATACAGCACACTCCAAAGATTTTCCTCAGAGGAGTGCAGATAATCGTAGGTCAGGTTTTCTTCAATATGCTGAATAATAGAGCCGCCAGCCATCAGCGTTTCAAGCTTTGTGGTGATATTGTCACCTGCATAGTCGATGAAAGAACGGATGATGGCGTTATCACTGGTGTTTTTCCAATAGCTTTTCGGCTTCTGTGCTACACCATACTGGAAATCCCGCAGATAACTAATCACGTCCCATGGACAATAAATGTCTGCATCGCCAAAATGATAACCGTCGTACCATGCCTTGATTTCAGCAGACTGCGATTCAAGACCAGCATCTTTCAGCATTTGATCTACATCTGTCTGTGTGAAACCAAAGGATTCGCTCAACCGGGGAGAAAGAATCGTATCCGAAACAAAATTGTTCGTCCCGGTAAAGATGCTTTCTTTTGCAATTTTCAGGCAGCCGGTAATAACAGCAAAGTCAAGCGAGGTATTGTCTTTGAGCGTGGTGCTCATCATAGCCCGCATCACGTCCAGCATCTGCGAATAATATCCGTTGCTGCTGGCTTTTGCAATGGGAACATCATACTCATCCAGAATGACGACCGCCGATTTTTTGAAGTGGATTTCCAGCATCCGGGTCAACAGCAAAAAGCAGCTTTTGGTTTCATCCATAGATGCAGTGCGTCCAAGAATCCGCTTAAAGATGCCTTTGTCATCGTCGGAAATAGCATCGTCATCCAAAAGAAACTGATAATCCTGAAATGCAAATGCCAGTTTCATACACAGCATTCCATAGGCACTTTCAAAGGTCAGACCGTCCGTGTCCTTGAAAGAGAAAAAGACCACAGGACACTGATTCATCCACTTTTTGCAAAGTGTCGTATTTTTGGAGATCGCCAATCCCTCAAACATCTGCTTGCTGTCTTTGCGGATGTCAAGAAAATTTGCGAGAGTGCTCATACCGAGAGATTTTCCGAAACGACGAGGGCGAGTGATCAATGTTACTTCAGCGATACCACCGCTAAGAAGTTCAGAAATCAGATTGGTCTTGTCGATATAATAATACCCGCCTTCTCGAATCTTTTCAAAATTCGAGATTCCAACAGGAAACTGCAAATCTTTCATGCAATGCTCCTTTCCGCTCACAGAGGAGAGCTTTCAGAACTCACTACTGTAAGTGTACCATGAAATATAGAATCATACAAGAATCAAGTGACATCGAAATAGAGCAGTTTTATTATGCTACGTTCAATCTGGTTGCCTTATAGCAGTCAGCGCACATTCCCTCATGGGTGGCTGCAAACTCTGCCGCCTGCATGATAGAACCGTCCTTCAGCTTGACCCTCTTGATGGGCTGGTTGCACCGGGCACAGATGCAGGGCACAGGCGGCTGTTCCTGCTTCGGGGCAGCGGGTCTCGGTTTCGGCTGCTTTTGCGGTTCTGCCTCCGGCTGCGGTGCGGCATCTTCCGGTAAATCCTCTCCGGCATAAACGTACAGGCCAAGGCCAAACATAGCAAGGTTCTTTACCAAGCACCGCATGATAGCCTTGTTCACATCGAACATGGATGCTGCTTCTACGGTGTGCTCTTCCATGCCGACCTTTTCACGGCGGCGGGTCTGCGGATTGTAGTCCCATTTCGGGGTGGTATAGGTGTAAGGCACAGCTTTCATGGCTTTGTTTGCGCCATCCAGTACAGGCAGCCACATTTCGTGCGAAACGCCCTCAATCGCGACAGTGGTGTACACCATGAAGCCGGTTATGGGGTCATAAACATAGGGCAGGCCGTTGAATTTCTTGACCTCGTAGCTGGCAGCGGGATACAGCTTCTTCACCTCTGCCCAAGCATACGCCCAGCTTACATATTTCAGTTCCGTGCTGCCGGACTTTTTGACTTCCAGATGATCTTTGAAGTCAATAGCAAATAATTTTACGAATGGATTTTCCATAAGAATGCCTCCAATTCTGATAAAGAAAAAAGGGCACAACAACGTCAACTGTTGTGCCCCATGATGTGAAAATTACGGATTGAGCAGAAAATCAATGATGTTTCGATGAATGATTCCGTTTCGGCTTAAATTCACCAAATCACCACTGATAACATACTTAGGATAGTTGTCGTGCAGCCGCTCAAGATTACCGAACTCCCGTTCTTCATCGGCGGGAGTGATCAGGTAAGCAACCTGAATATAGAGCTTTTCATCTCCACGGTAGCAGATAAAATCAATTTCGGTGTCGTCCAGCTTGCCGACCTGAACTTCATAGCCACGGCTCCGCATTTCCAGATATACGATGTTCTCATACAGCTTGTTGCTGTCAAGTTTTTCGCTTTTCTTGATAACGTTCCGCAGGCCAAGATCGACTGCATAGTACTTTTCTGTGCTGGACAGGAGCGCTTTTCCTTTGATATCATAGCGGCGTGCATTCAGAAGGATAAAGGCTTCCTTGAAATAATCAATGTAGTTCAGTACGGTAGCAGTGGTTGTCTTGATTCCTTCCGAAACCATGCGTCCACTGATATTACGGGCAGAAAACGGATTGCCGATATTGTCCAGCAGGAATGCAAGGACATTACGTAATGCGGTCTGTTCGCGAATATTGTGGCGCAGCATGATGTCACGGACAATGATAGCCTCGTAAAGATCGTCCAGATAGGTGGTGATTGAATGATCGTCAGGGAGGAAGAAACGCTGCGGAAAACCGCCGTACTTCAAATAGTCTGCGAAGAGCTTTTCATCCGAAATATAGGTTCCGTTTTCAATGCATTGCTGTTTTGCTTCGGCCAGCGAAAAGGGGAAAACCTGAATCTGGATGTATCGTCCGGAAAGATAGGTTGCCAGTTCGCCGGAAAGCAGCTTGGAATTGGAGCCGGTCAGGTAAATATCACAATCGAAATCGACACGAAGAGAATTGATTGCAATCTGCCAGCGCTCCACCTCCTGAATCTCATCCAGAAGAATATAAATTTTGCCGGTGCAGCCTTCCGCTTTTTCTGCGATGTAGTCGTAAAGCGTTTCTGCAGTACAGGTGTTGCGGAAGCGCATGGACTCAAAATTGGCCTGAATAATGTTCTGTGCGGGAATATTGCGCTGGAGGAGCACGTCCTTGATCTGACCGAGAAGGACTGTTTTTCCACAGCGCCGGATTCCAACCAGAACTTTGATCAGATCCTGATCGATAAAAGGAATGATCTTATCCAAATAACTTTTGCGCAGAACCATCGTGCATCACCTCATATTCTTATCTTAGCATACAATTATTGTTGTATAAACAGTATTGTGCTTTTCTATTAAACAAAAATAGCTGAAACGCGAATTTTGTGTGCCTATAGGCGTACAAAAATTATGCTGCATGGATAATGGTAAACCTGCGGCTGCTTACATTCTTGCTGTACCGATTGAAAATATCGGGCTGTTCTTTCTTCAAACGCTGGGAGTCTACCCGTTTACTTTCGGAGGATACCCAGGACACCTTATAGCCCGGTGCTGTACCATAGGCGGCGTCCTGCATCTCCAACTTCACCTGCTGTTCAATAGAGACTTTTTCCTGCTCCAGCTGTTCGATCTGATCAGAAAGCTCCTGCCGCTTATCCAACAGGTCGCGGATGGGATTAAGATCGGCAGTTTTGTTTCTATCATCTGCAGAGTACAGCTGATTGATCTGCTGTGTATCCCCCTCGCTTCCGGTAGGTACAGGCGGAATTTCGGGCATCACGTTGTATTTCCAGAAGTGCTCTTCCTTGGCAATGAGGTTGTTCAGAACTTCTTTGTCGGTTGTGATCTTGTGAATCACCAGTTCCTTCCCGAAAATCAGAGCAGCAATGTACCAGCAGTCAAAACCGCTGACAGCCAGATAGTGATTGACCTGAGCCATGTAATGTGCAGGGATTTTGCCATCTGCCCACTTATCCGCAGAGAACGGTGAAACCGTTTTGCATTCCAGTCCTGCTTTCTGCCCGACAATCAAACGGTCAAAGTCCGCCAGAAGCAGTGGATGTTCCTCACTTTGGTAGATGGCATTTGCACGGCGTACCTTCAGACCGGTTGTTTCGGTGAACCGTTGCGCTACATAATCCTCCAAATCACGACCCTGCCGCATAGCCTCGTTGTCGATATTTTCAGTGGTATCGCTGATTTTATCGTGGTACACCTGAAATGCCGAGCGGTAGGGATTCACACCCAGAATAGCACCGGCATCCGTGCCGGTAATGCCGCATTTACGATAACGGAGCCAATCCTCTTTGGACAGGTTCAAAGTTGAAATCAATCTTTTCATGCGCTTTGCATCCTTTCTTTCATAATAGATTCGGCAAGAATGAAGTCATATTCCACCAAGTCTTTCATGATGGTGGAAAAGTCGGCAGCTAACGAATGGCAAGAGCCAACCCACAGGTCATAAAGAAAATCCAGAATATTATTTTGCACCCTGAGATGGTTCCAGTAGCGCTCCTCCAGTCTGCCCTCGGATTCCAAAACAATAATGGCGGTGCTGATGGTACTTTTCATCGTGATCTCATAAGCCATGGTAACGCTGATTTCAGAAGCACTCTTCTCAACGTTGTCAAAAAATTCCGTGAATTCCTTGAAAATGCGGTTATTTACATCATTCATGGCTTGCTCCTTTATGCTGCTGCCAGCACCATCTTGTAAGCCTTGTCGATCATGGGGTTGCCCTCTGCGGTGCGCAGGAACAGGTTTTCGTTGTAGTTTTTGGTCTTGCGGAGAGGGTCTGCGTGGGTGGCAAAATCAGAGACTGCGTTGATAAAGCGCCAACCGTTCTTGCCGACCCATTCCAGATCCGGTGCGTTATAATAGCGAGCCTTCAGATCTTCCTGCAAGCGCAGGTTATTCTTCCGCTGGCAATCGGACAGGTCCTCAGAAATCGGGAAAAACTCATTGATGAACTCCTGCACCTTGTGATCGGATAAATCGATGCGAGCCAGCTCTTCGCCACGGTTGCCGAGTTCAACCATATAGTTGCTGGCCAGCTGCAGGGTTTCACGGGCATCCTGCACCCGCAGCAGAACATTTTCGGTGTGGCGTGCAGTCCAGCTGCGCTTTGCAGTATTCAGCGCAAGGTTCAGCGTGTTCTGGCAGACTACACGGATCGGAGTCATGGCCACTTTCACACCAGAACTGCCGTCATGACTGTTGAAGATCACAAGATATGGTACTACTTGATCTCCAGCAATAAGATATTTCCTCGGAAGCCTTGCCAACATCCAGACCTTTCTGCCGCCCTGCAAAGAACCGGCAGTTTCGTAAGTGACGCCCTCACCCAGCAGGTCATCGGTGAACTGAAAGGCTTCTTCGTTCTGCACAATGCGGTAGCGGTCGGATACCACACCCAGAACAGCATCATCGGTGCTGCGGACGTTAGCCCGATAGCCGGGGATCATAGCACCCGTGCCGGAATAGATATTGCGGCTCTCCACCTGCCAATCCAGACCGGCCAGTTCCAAGGCTTCACGGCTTGCAGGGGCATCCATAATGATACGGCCAAGGCCGTGCCAAGGGGTCTCACGGACAGAGAACATCGTTTCAACATTTGCGGGCATAGTAAAATCTCCTTTTCAGTGTACTGTGATCAATTGTTGTTTTCCATTTCTTCAGCGATGCGGACGAGGACTTCCACCAGGACGGTGCCGACCTCTTTGACGATTTCGGACCAAAAGTTCATAATGCTTTCTCCTTTCTGCGCAGCTGCGCTTTAAAATACGATGGTAATAATGATAGTGATGGTGCGGAATAACAAAATGCTCACCTCCAGACATAAAAATAGCCCCTGAGTCTTTCGACTCAGAGGCTTTTGATCATGATTATTATATCTGGGTGAAAAATGGGAATTTGAGAAAGCTAAAGAGAGGGATTTATCATAAAAAATTATAATGCAGGACGAATTTGCGCTAAAAGAATCCGGTCCGCCGGAAGCCATGGAACAGAATCAAGCTCCTCTTTAGTCAGCCAGCGTGCAGCCTCGGCTTCTTTCAGCACCAGTTCGCCGGAAACCACCTCGCACCAGAAACAGTCCATGGAAAGATGGAAGGTCGGATAATCGTATTCAATGGTACCAATCAAATCGCCTACCGCGATCTCGGTATCCAGCTCTTCCCGGATCTCTCGTTTCAGTGCCTGCTGCGGGGTTTCACCCGGCTCGATTTTGCCACCCGGGAACTCCCATCCGCCCTTATATTCGCCGTAGCCGCGGGCGGTGGCATAAATTTTATGTTTCGTCTGAATATCGTCGCAGATCACAGCTGCAACAACGCGAACAACCTTCATGATATTCTCCTTTTAACCGACCACCAGCTTGTTGGTCTTTTTGAGGAACTTTGCAGGGATCGGGCGGTCCAGCTTCCATGTGATGTTCATGGGGCGGGAGCCCTCGTGCTTCACATAGTTCACCGTGCCCAGATAGGTATACGCTCCTGCCCCGCCAAAACGGGCATCTGCCTTGAACTCACGCACGAATAACAGCACGCGGCTTCCTTTTTCCCGGTGATGGATGTAGCGCTGCCCGGTGGCAGAGTTTTCGGCGGTGGTGCTCTGGCTCTGCCAGTGGAACAGGCTTTCGTTGATGGAATAATCCTTGTACATGGTGCTGGGAGAGTAATCTTTGTCCGCTTTGTTCAGGGTCACAAAGAATACGTCCAGCTGCTTTTCCGGCAGCCACTTCACGCCCTCGCGGACAGTGGCGGGCTTCAAAAAGTCCAGCGCCACCAGTAGCTGGTCACGGGTATAAGTACAGTGCAAATCCAGCGGACAATCAAAGCCCACATCCACAGGTTCGTCGATAAAATCAATGCGGTCATATTGATACTGCAAAAGTGCCTGCAGCTCCCCCAGCAAAACGGGACTGTCTGAGAGAGCATACAGGTTATCGAGAACTTCTTCATCCTCCCAGCTTTCTGCGGCCTTACCCCAGAGAGTCACATAGAACATTTGCAGCATCCGCTTCTCTACTGGTGATAGAGCCGCAAAGTCGGTGTTGTCCAATTTTGGCAGAAGCCCCAGCAAAAAACGAATCCACCTGCGGGAATCGATGACCGCAAAGCGTGCAAAGGCTTTGGTCATAGTTTCTTCCAAAGGTTCTGCAAAATCGGATGCCGCCCCTGCACGGACGCACAGCCTGCTGAAGCAGATCTTTTTGCTGTAAATCGCACGCGGGTCAAGATGGTAGTAGTCGAGGAAGTTCCCCAGTGTCAGGGGCAGACCGGTATCCTCGGTAAAGGTAGCCGCCCGCGCCACAAGCCCGGAGGTGCGGTCATAGGAGGCGCTGATATTGTCCAGCACATATTTTGCGGCATATTTCTCCAACTGAATATAGCAGCCTTTAGGTGCAGAGACAAAGCCCTCTTTGAGCTCCCGGCTGACGCTGCGGGTGGTGTTGGAAAGCAGTGCTGCGAATTTCTCCTCAAAATTGTACTTTTTGTTGGCCTGTCCGATGAAATCCAAAACGGTCAGGCAATCCTTGTTTTCTGCCAGACGCAGACCACGCCCCAGTTGCTGCAAAAACACGGTCAGCGACTCGGTAGGGCGCAGGAACAGCACAGTGTTCACCTCGGGGATATCCACACCCTCGTTGTAAATGTCCACCACAAAGAGGAATCGGAGCTCCCCGGAAACCAGCCGCTGTTTGGCGGCGTTGCGCTCCTCGTCAGGAGAATTGCCGGTCAGTGCCATAGACGGGATGCCGTGGGTATTAAAGTAGCGCGCCATAAATTGGGCATGAGCAATGGAAACGCAGAAGCCCAAACCCTTCACATCGTCGATATCGGTGACATATTTCAGGATGGAGTTCACCACAAGGTCAGCGCGGCGCTCCGCCACCATGCCGCTGAGGGTGTACAGGTTGGACAGCTCGTTTTTATCGTAGCCGCCGGTACGCCATTTCAGGCTGCTCAGATCTGCGGTGTCGGTGACGCCGAAATATTGGAAGGGACAAAGTAGTTTCCGGTCAATGGCCTCCGGCAGACGGATCTCGGCGGCAATGCGTCCGCCGAAATAGTCCAGAACGCTTTTGCCGTCCATGCGTTCCGGGGTAGCGGTCAGCCCCAGCAGGATCTTCGGCTGGTAATATTCCAACAGCTTCTGATAAGTGGGTGCAGCTGCATGATGGAACTCGTCTACAACGATGTAATCGTAAAAATCTGCTGCCGTTTTGGCGGCAAGCTCCTGAGAATTGAAGGTCTGGATGGAAACAAACAGATGATCAATGCTGTCGGCTCTGTGACTGCCCACATACAGCTCGCCGAAATTGGCATCCTTCAGCACCGCCCGGAAGGTGTACAGACTCTGCTTCAGAATCTCCTCCCGGTGTGCCACAAACAGCAGACGGCAGGGTTGCCCCGGATGCTGTTTGCAGAAGCGCTTGTAATCCAGTGCAGAGATCACAGTTTTGCCGGTGCCGGTGGCGGCGACTACCAAGTTGCGGTTGTAACCCCGAACGGTGCGCTCGGCATCCAGCCGGTCCAGAATTTCCTGCTGGTAGGAATAGGGCAAAATATCCAGGGTATAGATTCCGCTGTGGTCGGCCTCGCTGTATTTTTCGGCTTTCAGGGCGCGGGTCAGCCGCTCTCGCTGCCCTTCATCGTAATATTCAAACTCGCTGGAGTTCCAGTAGCTTTCAAAAGTGGCTGCGATCTTTTCAATGGTCTCCGGCAGGTCCTTTCGGGTCACCTTGACGTTCCATTCCAGACCACTGGAAATTGCTGCGTTGGACAGGTTGGAGGAGCCTACATACGCCGTAGTAAAACCGGTGTACCGGTAAAATACATAGGTCTTTGCGTGGAGGCGGGTACGTTTGGTGTCGTAGCTGACCTTGATCTTTGTATTGGGCAGCACGCGTAGCTCCTCAATGGCTTTTACGTCCGTAGCGCCCATATAAGAGGTGGTGATGATGCGCAACTCACCGCCGCTTTGCGCAAACTGCCGCAGCTCGTCCATGATGAGGCGTAAGCCGCTCCACTTGATAAAGGAGACCAGCATATCAATGCGGTCGGCGGAAACGATCTCCTTTTTCAGCTCCGTGTACATCTGCGGCTCATGGATAGCGCCGGTAAACAGGGAGCTTTGTGCAATGGAGGTCTCCGGGCGGTCAAGGTCTTTTGCGCTTTTTCCTGTAGCAAGGCGCGGGTCATTCTGCTGCAAAAGCGCAAGAAGCTGCTCTGCCCGCTGGTCAACACTGAGCGCGGCAAAGTCAGCTTCCTCTGTAGTAGTCTGGATGGTATTTATGATCTGGTTTGCCAGCTGGATCTGCGCCTCGATGCCGCCGCCGTTATCCTGCACATTCTCAAGACCCTTCTGTACCACGTCGGTCAGATACTGCGCCAGTACCTTGGCAGCCTCCGCTGTGTCGATGGGCGCAGTGGACTTGCGGGCTTCCGGGATATCTGCAAGCTCGCGGTTCAGTGCGTTATTGATGACCTGTTCGTACAGACCGGGGTAGAGCATAGGTGCACTTCCTTACCGTTTTCTTTTATTATAGCGCCCGTTAGAAGAATATTCAATGATCGATGATAAACCGCATCTGATTGAAAAAGAAGTTTTTGATCTCAGAAAATATACTGTATCTGCATTGCTTTTATTAAAAATAATAGAGATCGTGATAACCATTTATATGATGCTACAATAAAAAGAGACTGATGCAATGCAACAGTCTCTCGATAGCAATGAGGCTTATATAACGGGTGTCTTTTTATAAAAATCCGTAGTAGTGCCTCCCATCCCAAGAGTGGTTTTGATGCCAACTCCACCATGGGATGCAAAAGAAAGCAACGCGTTCCAAAGTTCCAGAAGCGGCGGCGCAAGGCGTGCTTCGATGGTCACATTGCCTTGAAAGGCTGGAATGCGCGTTTCTTTCAACAGATAACGTGTGGTATGGAGATTATAATCCACAATATGAAGCCCTTGCTGTAAAGCCTGCAGTGCATCAGAATCGATAAGGGCATATTCTGGAAAGGCAGCGTTCCAATGCGCAATCAGACTTTGCAAAAGCAGAGTTTCCTGCGGGAAAATAGTATAGCGGCCGGACTGCTTGAAGGCGCAAGGCGACAGAAAAGCAATTTTGGCACGGGTTTCGCTGTGGGAACGCCCAGAACGGATCAATTCTTCAGCGGAGACTGCCGGAAAGATGCGAACCTCTGAAACGGGGAGTGTTAATTCATGCAGAGGGATTTCCTTTGCAGATTCCAAAACGGGAAAAACTACCTGTCGAGCAGCGTCATTTAGCAGGTTGACCGTCCAGATCAAAGACTGTTTTTCCGGCGAAAAACATAGAAAATGCGCAATGGGATGTTCCCCTTGCAGATGCATCTGCTCTCCAAATTCAGAAGAGATCTGTGACATCAGCCAGCCATACAGACGATAGGACCACGACTGGGGAATCCGCACATCATTGGGCGGAGATAAAACCAGTTGAATCTGCTGGATCATAAGATACTCACCCCGCAATATCCATAGGGATAAAGCCGACCACGAAAGCGAGCATATTTCATGGTGTGCGGGGAAATGCCATTTTCGGAATCACGCTCATGCTTGTGGTTGCGGAACATTTGTTTCATTTGTTCTGCCGTCCAGCGCAGCCCCTCTTCTTCACCCAGATAGGGGTACGCCAGCGACTTGGCAAAAAAGCCGGAGCCGCCGCCAAGGATCAGGTGTGGCTGCTGTGGCAGGTTGACTGCACCGCTCGGCGGAGTGAAGTGCCTGCTATACGTCTGTTCGTAATAAGTATCAAACTGCTGAATGGCCTCCAGAAGGGACTCTTTGGTAATGCGCCCTTTCAGCACCGACTGATCCAGCGTCAGCTTGAAGCGTACCTTAGTGCCGGACGCTGCGCATTCCCGACACATGGGGATGCCGCGATTACTGCCCTTCGCAAAAGAACCGTTCACAAGTGCATCAAATTTTCCGACAAGGACCATCTGCGTATCCGGGATGGGGAGGCTGTCGGAAACTTGAATGCCACGGAAAATGCTGTTAACGGCGTCCGAAGCGATGTTTCCATCTTTCAGAGTGTGCAGATGTAGCTGGTTGACATATTTCTCTTCCGGAAAGGTGGCCCGGCGGTTTGGCGCAAGGCTGTGTCCGGTACTGCGGTCAGCCAATACCGCACTCAGCAGCCATGCGGTACGCAACGCACCCTTGATGCTGCTGCCGGGAATGTAGGCATGGCCCTGCGCATCACGCTGGAAGGCATGGATCTCTTTCAGCGAGTGCTCCGCATCCAGAGCATCTCCCACCTCGATCTGATAGCGCGTCAGCGTTTTTAGCTCCGCATCGGAAATGCCGCAGTCTTTGCTCAGAAATGCCCAGAGATTGGACTGCTCGCTAAGCATAAACTGTCCGTACTTGTCCACCAGATTGTGCTCGACCAGAAAGCTGAAAAACTTTTGCTCGTCCAGAAAGGAGACTTTGCCATTGCGGGTGTTGTACATGTACTCTTTTTTGGTATAGCTGCTACCATTGCCAACAAACAGAGGTGCCCATACATTCAGAGTAAGGTCAAAGATCTGCAGATGATCCTGCTGAATCATAATGTCACCCCCATAAAGATTGGCTTGGAATAGCGGTATACCGGATGCACATCCGACAAACCAACATCATACAAAGCACCCTGATAACGATTTTGCAGGACAGATCCTGCCGAAAGGGCATACTGCGTTTTTTTCTTCAGTGGAGTTTCCACACGATCGGAGGCCATAAAGCCGCTGCGGCGCACCAGCTGGAAGGAGGCACCCTCTAATGCATTATCCAGTTCATCTGTCTGCGGCAGGCTGGTGCTCAGCAGCAGATAAGGAGCATGCTCGGCAGAAAGAGCGTGATACATCCACTCTGTCTGATCGTCAAAAGGTTCGTTCAGATAAATCTTGTCTACAATATGGAACTTTCCATAACCAGAGCTGACTTTGCCGCCGATGCCGGTAGCGCCCAGCCAATCCAGCAAATACTCCAGATCTTCATCCTGACCATCTTCGGTAAATCCGCAGATGAAATACAGTCCGCAGTCCGGCGCAAAACGGAACAGTCCAACCTGATACGGCATGGTATCCCCCTGCATGGGAACAGCTGCCTTGGTCTGCTCATAGTGGGTGCCAAAACTTTCTGGTTGTTCGTCAGGGGTGAAATGACCTTCATGCAGGCTTCTGGCGTAGCGGTCGAATTCCAACACAGGGATCCAGGCTAGCTTTTTTACCTTTTTACGCAGGGTGGTTTCCACTTCCTCAGTGGATTCTGACGCGGCAATGGGTTTTGGCAGGTAAAACGTTTCGCCATACCAGGGTATTGTATCGCTGAGCAGGAATTTTCCCTGCCGGACCTGCGCACAAAGCTGTTCTAGGGCTTCTTCTCCGTGCTGGACGAGGGTCTCATGGCAGAGGGCAGAAAACAGGGTATCTGCCCGCAGGGTTTCTTCGGAGGTATAAAGCGACAATGCAGAGTCGGCCCCTCCAAAATGAACAGCTGTGTCAAACTGAAGCTTAAACAGAAAATAGTTCATAACTATCCACCTCATCAAAGAGGGATTTCAGGCGGCTGAGATCCGCCTGCGCGCCATAGCCTTCCAGCGCAAAGTTTTTCAGGCTGACACGGCCGCTGCCGCGGGAACCATGGCCGCCCAGATAATCCATCTGCAGCAGCTTCATGCCTTTGGCCAGAAGAGAAAGATCTTCCTCGACCTGTGCCGGGTCGGTTACATCGTAAACGATGCTGACACCGAACTTTGCACCGGCGATCACACGCTCAATTTGGCGAGGATTGGCCACAGAGTTGGCACGGGAAATTGCATTCTCGGTCTTGACCTCGGTCACACCCACATTGGAAAGCTCTTTTGCATTGGACAAAAAGGCATCCGCAAACTGTAGGCGGGAACGGCGTACCGGCTCCGAGGAACCGAACAGGCGCAGAATGCGCTCGTCGTCCTTGTCGAAAACAGGCATGTGCTCGATATCCTGACAGGTGCTGCGGGCCAGCAGGGTGCGCAGCTTGCCTTTCAAGCTGCTGCCGGGTACGATGGGATAACCGGTATAGGGGTCACGCACCACCGGGCTGTCCACAGCACCAATGGCAGAAAAGGCAGAGGAACCGCCGATGTGCATACCGGTGCGCACTTCCAAATCGCACCGGATCAGAATTTTTCCATACATATAATTACCCCTCCTTGCCGCCGAAGTAGCGGTGGAAAGCGACCAGCGCTTCCATGTAGTGTGCAAAGCGGATCAGGTCCGCACGGTCGGTGGAAATGCCCTTGAGGTATTCCAGCAGGTTCGTCCGCGCCACAAAGCTTTTTACAGTATCATCGCGCCCGCACTCATAAGCCACACGCACCCGCATCAGGTTGAGCTTGACCACGCTTTCTGGCCGCAGCTTTTCCTCGGTACGGATGTTTTCCGTATTAAAGATATCCGTCACGAGACTCAACAGGTTGCGAATTTTGCTGGTGGTCACGGTCTTGCCGCCGCTCATGAGGCTGCGCATAATACGCTCGGCTTCGTCTACATAATCTTCCGGCACCTTTTTCGGCGTGATCTCCGGCGGCAGCTCATTCTGCTGCCCATAGCTGCTACGGCTGTTATAGCTGCCGGAACCGTTGCGGTTTCCGTTGTAGCTGTTGCTATATCCGCTCCGGCTGTTGTTATAGCCACCGCCGCCATAGCTGCGGCCATTATCATTCCATCCTGCCATCTGTGTCGCCACCCTTTCTGTTCTGATAGACATAAATATAAATTGCGGTGATGAGCTGGTGACGCTGTACGGCATCCAATGCCCAATCCATCATGCTGTGAGAGAATTGCTCGTAAAGTTTATAATCTGGCGCATTCTTTTTGGGGGAAAGCCGCGCCAGCAGGTAAGCATACCGCGCAAGGTTGATGCGGTCGTTTTCGGCTTCCCGCAGCAGTGCCAGAAGATTGTAGAGCATGGCGTTTCCATGCTCGGCGTTATCCTTGTCGAAGAAGCTTTGCAGGCAGCCGACCTTTTCGGTCAGAACCTTTGTGCGGAATACATCCCACGCATAGATATGTCCCTGCTCCGGCTGCACCAGCAGATTGCCCTTTGCATCCCGGACCGCTTTGCGCGCCGGCGTAAACAGTGCCACTGCATTTTTGCCGGGCAGATGCTTGGCGGCTTCTTCCAGCGCGGCAGTTTCCTCGGCGGAAAGCCGGATGGGGTAATGGTCATCAAAGATGCCGATGCCTGCGCTGAGGGTCAGTGCTCCGCAGGAAAATGCGGTAAAATTACGCTGGATGCGCTGTGCTGCTTCCAGAACATCGTTCCATGCGCCCACAAGGAACACATCGTCGCCGCCGGCATAGACGATGCTTACATGCAAGCTGTCCAGAATGCCGTTGATGTAGCACTTGAAAAACAGTGACATCTGCCGGGAGAACGCCGAGGTGCGGGACAGGGTAACATAGTGCATCCGTTTGACCGGGTCTTTCTCGTTTTCCTGCTCGAAACCGGAGATAAAGGCGTGGCCGAGGTTGTCCACATCCATACGGCAGACCGCAATGCGGCGCACGCCCTCGGACTGCTCTGCCAGTTCTTCCATGCTGTTGCTGGCGGCGTAATCGCCAACATACAGGTTGGTGCTGTAAGTAAGGCCGGTGAACGGTGCATTTTTGGTATATACACGCGCGACAGGCTCGCCGGAAGCCAGCCGTTTGCGGGCAGAGAGCGGATCCGTCAGGGACAGATATTCGCTGCCGCCGTCCAGTGCAGGCAGCGTGCAGTCATCGGCAGCCGAGGGCTGACGGCTTACTACCAGAACGCGCTTGTTCTGAATCTTAATGGAAAGATCTACAAACAGTTTGCACCAAGGGCAGAGATCATCCTTCAGGTTGGCACTGGTGCCGCACACCTTGCATTCCCGGCCATCCGGGTAAGCGGCGGTGCTGTTCAGCTGCCGCAGATCCTCTGCGGTATAGCGGTGGAACTTGTGCTGCTCCAGCAGACGGTTCACCCGGCGGAACAGCTCTTTGTAGGGGCTTTTTTCAGCCGGAGTATTGGTCAGGTCGTTGCCGGAGCAGGGCGTCCATGCGTTGGCCAGAAACAGCTGGGTGCCGAACTGCTGCTGCAGCCAGCGGTTGAACTGCCGGTTCCACCGGGTCAGGGTATCGGCCACAGCGGCAGTGTTGGGCAGCAGCACATAGCAGTGCCCGCCGCCGCTGTAAATCAGGTTGGCGCGGGACACGCCGCACCCGGCCAGAAGCTCGTCCAGATAGTGCTCCATGAGCAGCTCCAAAAAGAACGACCGGCTGCGCAGGGAGCGCAGGGCGTTTTCGGTATGGACAGTATAAAGGAACTTCTGGATGCGAGAGAAATCAGCGGTATAGAGCACAAAAATGTCCTTCTGGCAGAAATCCTTCTCCTGCTCAAAAAGTGCCTTGCGCAGGTCGGTGATGTTGTTCGCCTGCACATATTCGCTGATGCACGCCGCAATGGCTGCGGTGGTCTTGGCGTGGTCAAACAGGGAAACATCCGGGCTTTCGCCGGTAAAGGTGCTGGACGGAAAACAGCTGAACTGCGTTTCCAGCAGACCCAGCAGAGAGTTGATCCACTCCGGCTGCGGCTGCAGATCCGGCAGGCACTCGCTCAGCTTGCGCACGGCATCTGCATAGACGGAAGCGGAAAGCGGCTGCTGCTGCCGTGGCAGCTTCAGACTGCCGTCCTGCGGCTGCGCAGGCATCATCCAGCCGGGGTGGGAACCGTTCAGGTGGGTGAACACCGAGTCCAGCGGAAGATCCCGCCGGAAGGAACTGCTTTCGCCTTCGACCTCCCGGCGGTCTGCGGCGGCGGAAAGATCATCTGCCAGATAAACGATATAGGCCGGGGAATCGGCCGGCAGAGCCTTTGCTGCACCGCGCAGCGCGGCGGCGTGGTGGTAGCGCACACAGTCCAGCGCCGGTGCCCAGCCTGCACCGGGCAAAACGCCGTGCAAAAACTGGTAGCCCTGTTCACTGTGGCTGCCGCGCTGCCCACCGGCACGGTACACCGCTTTGCCGGTGTCGTGCAGCAGCCCGCCATAGGTGGACTGCAGGGTGAGAACGTTCAAAATACCATCTCCTTTACGGGTTGTGGAAGAATTGCACAATAAACGGAAAGCGTATTTGTCAATTTTGTAAGAGATGCTTGGAATTGGCTTTATTATAACACATTTTGTCGCTATGCAAAAGCCGCAGCAGAGAAAATATCACAGCAGCTGCAATCGTTCCGTTCATAGAGGGACAGCCCACGGAAAACAAAGAGTTAAGGTTTGCAAAAGAAAAACTCCGCATCTTTTTTGATGCGGAGTTTTTTGTCCCCTTACGGGGATGGTACTTGGTGGGTTATTGATTGCAAGCCTTTACACTAGTTTTCGCCCCCTTACGGGGATGGTACCGATGAAACATTCGGCTATCAGGAAGCGTGGGCGTTTTCGCCCCCTTACGGGGATGGTACTGCAAAGTCCGCAAACATCACGAACCCAATGGAGTTATCGTCCCCTTGCGGGGATGGTATGTATCAAGTGCTCGATGACGCTGGCGAGTTGTGGTTTTCGCCCCCTTACGGGGATGGGGTACTATGTCTAATGTCACTTCTATGTTTTCCGCTGAGTTTTCGCCCCCTTACGGGGATGGTATTCTGGTGGCTGGCACTTATAACGTCAAGATGGGGTTTTCGTCCCCTTACGGGGATGGCACCAACAAGCGCAACTTCTTTAGTCCCACAATTAAGCTTTCGTCCCCTTACGGGGATGGTACACGAACACCAACACACAACCGGACGTAAAGAAAGCTTTCGCCCCCTTACGGGGATGGTACACTAAATATATCACAGAATATCGTAAAATGGAAGAGCTGAATGCTTGAAAAATATTCACTTTATTGGAATAAAGTGAATCCGCGCGAAAAGGACAACGATAAATCCTGAATCATAATTGTGCCGTGGAGGATAGAAAGAAAACCCTCTTTCAGGGCGAGCCATAGCGACGGAAGCCGGCAAAGGCGAAGATCTGTCTCTTATACACATCTCCGAGCCCACGAGACATCTCAGGATCTCG
>ENA-OZKM01000152-OZKM01000152.1-human-gut-metagenome-genome-assembly--contig:-NODE-152-length-21670-cov-6.897108_pt1 | contig 21670 bp, 13 predicted proteins | sample MGYA00244822_ERZ653755 | MGnify/ENA primary metagenome ERZ653755 (study PRJEB26926, sample SAMN06165342) | human gut metagenome | biome: ENVO:00009003; feature: ENVO:2100002; material: ENVO:00002003...
ACTTTCCATGAACCATTATAATGTCAAGTTTGCAACGGTATAATTAACTAGAGCCATTCTGTATATTATTTATTTGAGTGTCAAGAGTTTTGTGAAATCATATTGTAACTCAAAGCTGAATAAGTTGAATTTAAAAGATATGTATATTGAGATTGAGGAGGAAAATTCAATCTTTAATAAACATCTTGATGAAATACTTTACTTTTTTCAGGTTACAAAATATAATGTGGTTATTATTGAAGATTTGGACAGGTTTGGAACATCTGATATATTTCTTAAGCTTAGAGAGTTGAACCAGCTTATTAATGAATCTAAGATAGTAGGCAGAAATGTAGTGTTTGTATATGCTGTAAAAGATGATATGTTCATAAATGAAGAGCGTACAAAATTCTTTGATTACATAACTACGGTTATACCTGTTATTAACCCATCAAACTCTAAAAGTAAACTTAAAGAAGCACTTGAAAAAGTTGGAGTAGAGAATGGAGTCATAAAAGATGGAGATTTAGCAGATATGGCATTTTTCATTCAAGATATGCGTATATTGACTAATATCGTGAATGAATTTTCTCAGTATAAAGAGAAGCTTACAGAAAAAGGGCAAAAGCTAAATCTGACAAAGTTATTGGCTATGATAGTTTATAAAAATTATCATCCTAAAGACTTTGCATTATTACATAAAAGAGCTGGAAAGATTTATAGTTGTATCCAAGCAAAACCTTTATTTATTCAAATGGTGCTAGATGAGCGCATTCCAGCCTTGAAAAATGCATTGGATAAAGATTATAAACTATATGAAGAGAATAAGCATTTGAAAGAATGTGAATTGAGGTTGATTTACTTGTTTAAAGTTCGTGATCTTATAAATGATAATGTAATCAATTTTAGGATTAATGATAAAAGTTATTCATTTGAACAAATAGCTAATGATGAGGGATTATTTAATGAATTTGTAGCTTATGATACTGTACATTATATGCATCTTGCTTATTATTCACATATAGCAGAAACTTCTCGTGATATAAATCACCAGAGAATTAATCAATCTATGAATTTAAATCAGCGATTGGCGATATTAAATAATCCAGATGAGACATTTAAGTGTAGAAAACTGCAACTTCAAAGGGAGCGTATCAAGGTACAGTCATATACATTAAGAACTCTCATAGGAAAATATAAACTTGGGGGTAGTCCGTTATATAAGAATTTGGACCTGTCTGAAATGATGGATGTTTTTATTCGTCGTGGTTTTATTGATGAAGAATATTATGATTATATCTCATATTTTTATGAAGGAATGATGTCTTTGGCGGATAGAGATTTATTGCTGTCGATTAAGAGAAATATTTCTAAGGAATATACTTATCACATAGATAGAATCGAAAATTTTGTTGAGGAATTATTGCCATATATGTTTGAAAGTAATGCTATATTAAACAATGATTTACTTGATTTTTTAGCCAAGCATAGCAGTAGGTATGAGGATAATTTTAATCTGATAATGTATCGATTGGAAACAGAAAATGCACCTCTTGATTTTCTCGCCCAATATTATGCATTAGGAAAAGAGCAGTCGAAAGTATTTAAACATTATGTTGATTGGGATAAAGAACAGCCATGGAATGCAATTGATTTGTGGCATAATGCTGAAGAACAAAATCAGCTTAGAGAAGGATGGTTAAAATATAGTGAGAACTTAGGAGATAATTCTCAGGAATGGCTGAATCAGCACTTTGATTTTATTACAGAGCGAGTTGATAGTATTGGTCTAAATCGTTGTAAGCATTTAGTTGCTACTGGATGTTTTAAGCTGTTAAATGAAAAGAATAGTGAATTACTACGTTGTGTAATCGATAATTGTACCTATGAAATAAACGTTCATAATTTGTGTGTTATCACAAGTTCATTACAAAAGGAAAATGTAACACCCGAAAAGCTGAATTTAAGTAGAATAGTTGCAACTAAGTACACTTGTTTCGTTGACTTTATCAGGAATAATATCGTTAAAGCATTGCCCTGTTTTTCTGTTCAATGTAAAGATGAGACACAGGATTCTATTTTGTTTTTATTGAATAATGGTTTATTAAGCCTTGAAGAGAAGAAAAATTATCTATGTAGGCAGATCAATTTATTGATTAGCAGTGAAGGAATTAAAACAGATGAGCTAATAACCTTGGCTTATCAACTTTTCTTGATAACTCCTACATGGAACAACGTAGTGGTATATTATCATTGTAAACATAAGGATCAAGATACGTACATAAAATATATTGAATATTATGCTTGGAGATTAGGTAAGAGTAATTTTATGGGAAGTGAAGCGGATTGTCAGACTTTATTTAGAGATTTATTAGGTACGAACCTGCTTGAGATAAAAGCATATAAGTCAATAATCGGTTCATTTGATAAACAGTTTGACGGAGATGAACGTTTGAAAAACTTAGAAATTGAACGTTTAAAGGTTCTACTATCTCACTCAAAACTTCCTTTTAGTGACAAAAATACAGCTTTATTAAAAGAGACAGATGCTTATGCAGATTACTTATTGTTCCATCATCTTGCTTTCTTTGAGAATAAGCAATCTTCTTATTTTACAAAAGCGGAAGTTGCTGAAAAAGTTTTGAGTTCGAATAAGTTTACGTTGGAACAAAAAAGGGAACTGGTGTCTGTCATTCCTGAGAATATTCTTTTGGATTCACCGATGCTTGCCAATATTGTACTTGATATATTATCTAAGTCTGATATGTCAACGTTAAAGGAGAATACAATAATAGAACTACTTCAGAGAGCTGATAATAAAGGGAAAAGAGTACGTTTTGTTGCATCAATGATTGATTCTTTTGATTATGACTTTTCAAAAATAGAAGAACTATTGCAGATATTGGGAGGAAAGTATCAAGAAATAACAAAAGCATTTAGCCGTGTAACTTTGACAGGAAATGATTGGAACACTTCTTTGGCATTAGCACTTAGTCGTAAAGGGTTTATATCTTATTCTAAAAGTGAAGATGGAAAAATTCGAATTTCTACAAAGAATTAGTATTCTTAATAAAATGAATCTTTATGCAAATACCGCAATCACAAACACTTACCACCCGATGCCTTAGTCGGATATTTGATACCACTTCGGCCACTTATAAGTTCTTCTGGTTCTTGTCCATCTTGCAGATACATGCCCGTACGGAGAATTTACATATAAATGTATGGGATATTGTAATTCGTATGGTGGCCAATGCCTGGTATCCGATACATTATTTCAGACTGTCATTTGGGAAAAACGATTCTTTGTTTGATATTGTCACCGAATTGCAGAAAGAGACACAGATACCGATTGATGCGAGTTGCGAGGAGGTTATCGGACAGCTTCAGGAAAGACTGAGAGATAAACAGGTAAAGAGTAGGCTGGGTAAGCTTACTACGTATGTGCCTTACTGTTTTCTGTATCCCTGGATAAATGCGACAAATAACAGTCGTGAAGTTATGTGGCGTTCTCAAAGTTTTGAAAACGGATGTCTTTATTCCATCTATAAAGAGAAAACAAATTTTTATATCGAACTTAATCCGGTGTGGGATGAGTATCTGCATACGCATTACAAGATTCTGATGGATTTCACTTATTGGAACTTGATGCAGTTTCTGCAAGCGAGGAATCCCAATGTGCCGGCTATTTCCAGTAAGCTAATCAGGCCGGAAAGCAGGAGTTCTCTGGCAAACCAGCATCGTTATTGGAATAAGGTGATACAGATAGGAGGGCCTGTACGCTGCATTTACACAGGCCATGAGTTGCATCCTTCCGATTATGAGTTGGATCATTTCATTCCTTGGAGTTTTGTTTCTCATGATTTGCTCTGGAATCTGATACCTGCTGATGGCAGTATCAATTCTTCCAAAAGTAATTATCTGCCGGATTTGGATATTTATCTGTCTAAATTAGCTAAATTGCAGCATCATTCTTTGAAAGTCTCTATACAAGCGAATTACCAGCCAGCTATTCTGGAAGATTTTCTGTCTTTAGGGTATACTCCGAAAGAGTTTGTCCTGATGAATGAGGAAGAGTTTCTGGAGGTGTATAGGCGTACTTTCGGACCAATGCACCAAATAGCCTTGAACATGGGATTTGAAACCTGGAAATACTAGATACTATGGAACCTGAAAAGATAAATCACCCTTACCTCACCGCTATCAAGCGTACGAGTCTTTCTGTACCCACCCGTTACCTGCTTCAACATAATCTGCTGAAAGGACGTATTCTGGACTTTGGTTGTGGGTATGGCTTTGATACAGACGAATTGAAGCGTCAGGGGTATGACATCACGGGGTACGACTATTATTATCGTCCTGAATATCCGGACGGGAAGTTTGATACCATTTTGTGCAACTATGTGCTGAATGTACTGGAACCATACGCACAGGCGGAAGTGATGATGAATGTCACGAACCTTCTTGCTCCTACGGGAACGGCCTTTTTTGCCGTGCGTCGTGACCTGACGGAAGAAGGGTTCAGGTTGCACGCCATTCATCGCCAGTATACCTATCAGTGTAATGTGCGGCTGCCTTTCCAGAGTTTGGAACGTAATTCGAGCTATGAACTTTATCAGTATCAGCATTTCAATAAGTTGCCCCGGAAGGAAGGGGAGGTTTGTCCTTTCTGCCGTCTGTCGCGAAGAGTGGAAATTATTTGTGAGACGGCTACTTGTGTGGCGTTCTATGACGGTTATCCGGTATCGCCAGGTCATGCACTGATTATCCCCAAGCGGCATGTGGCTTCTTACTTTGACCTGACCAATCATGAACGGGAGGCCATGAATGTGGTGCTTCAGTACGTGAAGCAGAAGGTAGACGAGCGATACCATCCGGATGGGTACAATGTGGGCATTAATGTGAACGAGGCGGCGGGGCAGTCGGTCTTTCACGTACACATGCACCTGATTCCGCGCTACAAGGGCGATGTGCCTAATCCGAAAGGTGGGGTAAGAGGTGTGATTCCGTCAAAACAGAGCTACGATGCCAACGAGGGGCTTTCTTCGCCTGCACAGTCGGAGCGAAAGAAGGCTTATACCATTGAAGAGAAGAGAAACGAGCATGGAAATGCTTATATCCCTTGGGAAGAAGAGGCCGACCAGTTGCTTTGCCGTCTGTATGATGAAGGGAACAGCATAAGTGTGCTTGCCGAGATGTTTGAACGTACTAAAGGGGCTATCCGCAGCCGTTTGAAGAAGTTGGGGAAGATTAGTTAAAGGATAGTTATTAATAATACGATTTTAGAAGGAGGAGATAAATTATTGTGGGTAGCAAAGAATATAGTAAGACTTGCTACCCACGGTAATTTTATAGTTTAAGAGTCAATATTTACTGCTTCAATTTCTCTTCCACACCCGGCAAATAGGGTATTTGCGCATAAAGGCGGCGTGCAACAGTCCGGCTCCGGGGGAGCACATCGGTACCGTCGAAAAACAGATCTGCCATCTTTTTGACAAAACTTTCAGGCAAATGGAAATTGGCATTCTCGGCGTTTTCTACCAGGTCGTTTAACGCAATCAGTTGCCAATATAGTTCAGCTAAGGCTTCTAGACCGTAACACATGTCCACTACACTAATAAGAAGTAATTGCAAATCATTGTCGGGGCATTTTTCTGCAAAGTCCAATATGAATTCCCAATCTTGTCGCATTAAGGTGATTTGTTCCACCTTGGTTGCTTGCTGTTGTAACCACTTGTCTTTTCCGTGTTTCACGTGGGCATTCCAAGCGCGATAGACCATTTGTGTTATTTCCAGTAGATGTGGCATGGAAAGATAGGGGAAAAAATCGTCCTTGCTAAGTCGGGGCAACAAAGAATTACTCCATCCATAAGTTTTCGAAAGTAGATTGTACAATTTTACATAGGCTTTAAAAAGGTCGTTTAACTCCTTAGGCAAGTAACGGACATCGGTATCGGCATTTTGGGGTATTCCCTCGGCCAACGGTCCTTTAGCAAAGTTAGCCCACTCGAAGATGCGCAACTTGGAAGAAGCGGATGTAAAGGCTGGGTCGCATAAATAAGGGAATATCCACTTGATATGCTCCGATCGTTTTTTTTCGTAGAAAACGTGTTCAGAATTTATCACCACCTGGTGTCCTTCTTCCCGTAACCGGGCACTTATTGCTTGAGAATCTTTGCTGCTATCCTTTTCATACCAGTAGGCGGCTGTGGACTTGTCTTGCCGTTCGGCAGGCAGGCTTTCTTCTTTGCCAGAATACAAGTCGCCCAGGTTCTTGGCTGCACATTCCTTGTCCAGACGGGCTGCTTGTTGATAGGCTTCGATGGCTTTGTTTACGTCGGGCTTTGTCAGTCTTCCTATGTGGAACATCACTCCACGGTCTACGATGCATTGTAGGTTACCCAGTCGAGCATATTTGTTATTCATCTCTACCAGGTGGTTACGCTCGGCTGGAGTCAGTAGTTCGTCTTCAAGCATGAAGGCTGATATGGTTTCTTCCAGCGGGCAGACTGCCTTACAGCCCAGTTTGTCTGCCTGGCACACATATTCGTAAGCTTGTCCGATAAGTTTTTGTTTGGTAGCTTTATCTATATCAGGCAGTTCGCCGTCGGGCTCATCAATAGTACCCATTATCTGTGAGCATAGCCCTTTGGCTAAGCCGACATATCCGTCACCGCAATCCTTATCGGCAGCCAGCTGATAATATTCGCGTGCCTTTTCCAGATCTTTGTCTACTAGTTCTCCTTTCTCGTAGATTTGTGCTAGCATTACTGCTGCCCGCGGCTCGCCTTTTTCAACAGCCAGTTTCAGGTAGCGTATTCCCTCGAACTCATCGGTAAACCCGTGTCCTTCGGTACAGAGAATTGCCCCATATTTGAAGTAAATCTTGGGAGAGTAATCGCTCATACCAGCTGCCTGCTTCAAGTAGTTAACTGCTCGGTGGTTATCTTTGGGCGCCCAGTCGTAGTAGTAAGTGTTTTCATCGTCTCGCATCAGAGGATTGGTTTCCAGCGGTCGCGTACGGAATATGTTGTAGAGTCTCAGTGCTGATTCGCTGGCATAGCCTCCTCCTATACGGAGAGATTCTTCATAATAATCTACACAGTCAGCTACGGTCTTTCCATCCTGTCCATACCCTTCCTGACACATGAGCCCTAACTGATAAAAGCAACTGCCAAAGGGGATTTGGCTTCCCCGGATAAACCATTTCCAGGCTTCAGCGTTATTTTCCTGGCATCCGTTTCCGTAATAGTACATGCATCCTATATTGAAGTAAGAACCAGGGTCACCTGCCTCGGCTGCTTTTTTGTACCAGCGGAAGGCCTGCTCAGTCTTTTTAAGTACTCCTATACCTTCTTGGTGGCAATAAGCTAAGGTTGACAGGCACATTGCCACTCCGTATTCTATACCCTTACGTAGCAAGCTGATACCCTGCTGTATTTCTGCATCGTCTCTGTACTGAAACGTTTCCATATTAACCAGATAGTACCAGGCCATGCTGTTGTAAGCTTCCAGATATCCTTCGTCCAGCGCCCGTTGGTAGAGTTCCAACGCTCGTTTTCTGTCACATTCCACACCGTCTCCTTCATTATACATATTACCCATCACTTCAAAACTTTCGGGTATACCTATTGCCATGCATTGTTTTAGTAACATAAAAGCTCGCTTGGGATTTCGCTTACGCGTCCAGCCATACAAGTTATCCTTAGCCAGTCGCATCATTGCAAATGGATCATCCATGTTTACAGCCTTGTCCAGCAGTTCGTGTGCGCGCAGATAACTTCGCTCTACACTAGTGGCAAATTCATAAGCCATTGAAAGTTCTAAGTAGCCATAGCTTTTTCCTTGTGCGGCGCACAAATTCGCATAGCGGTAAGCTTCACCCTCATTGCGCTCAATGTGTGTATAGTAGCGACACATCATATACTGTGCAAAAGCATTCCCGGAATCAGCCTTTTCTTTAACATACTTGAAACGGAATGCATTGAGTCGTTGCATACGTGAATAAGTGGTTAGGATAGTGCGTACTAGAAATTGTGCCTCTTTGTAATCGTCTAGCGCCGGACGTATTAGCTCAGCAAAGGCTGTGTCATGTTCGTAGTTCAACAATAATTTTCGAGCTGTTTCTATGGCAACCTCGTATTGGGGGATGGCAGCAGTGACTTCTTTACGAGATATTGAATTTGAGACCTTGGATTGTGGACGTTGAATCTCTATTCCTATATTGGTTGCTACTGCTTCTACCAGTGGCATGAGCATTTTTTTGTAATCAGGATAGGCCACCAGCCAGTGCTTGCGCGAGAGGTAATAATCAAAGTCGTCGTTCATAGGTGTAGAGTCGACCATGAAAGGGATGATGATTTTGCCGTGGCTAAAGGCTTTGTCTACCTCGTTGGCCACTTGTGAGGAACTGTTAGAGTCTTCGGAATAAATCAGTACCATGAGACTACAATCGCGGATAGCTTGTACAATGTTACCAGCCCAGGTTTTGCCAGGGATAATGTTGCGTGGTGCAATCCAGCATGGAATACCACATTCTTCCAAAATATGGCAGGTGGCATCGGCAATGCCTTTGTTGGCCGATGAATAACTGATGAATACGTATTTGTTTTCCATACTGATAGATTTAGAATTATGAATTATACAAACATACGAAAAAAAATTATAAAATCCCGCTGACTGAGTTAATATCTTTTTATTTCAGTAGCTGTTTCTGAGATGGGGAAAGGAACGAAATTATATTTACGTTCTATTGTTTTTTGATGGAAGTAAGAATTTATTTACGGATTATTTTTGTTTTTTTCTTCATATTCCCCTATATGGCATATCTTCAGGTGCATATTTGCCATACATTATGAAAATCATTAAAAGAAAAAAATGTATGGAAGAGAATTTAGATAAGCTATTCGATTACAGACCGCTGATTCCGGGAAGTGGACGTTTTGCATCTATAGTGGGCATTGGCGGGGGAGCAGGTCGTGTGGTAGACCAGATGCGGAAATGCTGTCTGCCAGATGTGCAACTGTATGCGTTTGGCATGAACCGGAAGGAAATGGATGAGTTGTCCTTGTGTGGCAAATACCTGATTGGACAGGAAGGGCTGGGCAGCGGTAAGGACCGTTTTCTTGCGGAGTATGAGTGCAGTAAGTCTTTCCCTGCAATAGAGAGATGTATTAAGGGGCAGACTTGTGGCGGTGTTTGTGGTATGTCTTGGTGGAGGAACAGGAGAGGGGTGTATCAGGTCTTTCCTGCAGAAGGCCAGAGAGGTAGGAAACAAGGCAATCATTCTGGTGGCAACGATTCCCCATTCGTCGGAGGGAGCGGAAAAGCGGAAGAATGCTTTGAGCTTGCTGAAGGTGTTGGAACCGATGGCAGACGCTCTTTATACGGTGGATTATGATGACTCCCGGTGTGCTACGCTTACGGAAGTGTTTCAGGAAGCGGACCGGAAGATAATTGAGTTTACGGATTCGCTTTTGGGGATGGTGCTCCGTCGTTGCATGATTACCTTCGACTTTAATGATTTCAGGACTTTCCTGCAGTTTCCGACTCCTTCTAAGCACATCGACTTTTTTATGCTTACCGGTAGTCTGGATTTCCTGAGGAAGGAAGTGAAGGACTGGTGGAAGAAGCTGCCGGCGAAGTATTCGTCTGCAGATGAGGTGGCGATGGCTGTGTTCTCAATAGAAAATGCGGACTGGTCGGACGACAAGGAAACGACGGAGGCGATGGACGTGGTGCACGAACGTTTTTTACAGCTGCCGCCCGACGCGGAGGTTAAATGGGGGATATACCCGGATGAGACGCTCCCACCGCACCAGTTCAGGTTGCGGGTTTTCACCAAATGCAAGAGATAATGTGGTTTAATGTATAGTTGCAGAAAAGGAGGATAGACAATGAAATCAATTGATAAAAAGGAAGTGGTCATCTGGCTGATGACCCTAGTTATCGTTCTTATCATCTGCTGTTTGCTTAGCCTGTGCGGGGGAAACTCGTCGGAACGGTGGCTGCGGATTTGGTAAACATAACGTGATATTTTTATCTTATGTGGAGATTTTTCCAACGGGGCCTTGCTGGACGACTGTAACAAGTTGTGCCGCCGGTCCCGGTTGTTTGCTTTATAAAGTCTGCAGCGGGTGTATCAGAACTCTTTCGTTTCTTGCGTTTGTTGCAGGATGGTTTTTCCGTTGTGCTGTACTTTCAGGGTGGCTTTGTCGCCCATGGTTACCACATAGCGGTAGCTGCCTTTTGAGAAGAGGAAGGTGTTGTCCTTCTCTACATAGTTGCCGTTCAGCACCAGTTCGGGAGTATCTGACATCTGCTGTGTGCTTTTCCAGGAAGCGTATCGCATGGTTTCTCCGTCCAGATTGTCGATGCGGATAATGTAATCTTTCGTTCTGAAAAACAGTTCCAGTCGTTGGTAGTGGTGTAACTGAGGATGCAGCCAGAAAGGAGCTCCGGTTTTCTGATAGACAAAATCTGTGCCATTGAAATGGTAGATGTCGTATCGGTCGGAAATGCAGTTCATGCTGTCTGTGGTGGCTACATACAGGTTTTGTGCTTTCTTGTCGTATTGGAAAAGCCAGTCCCATCCTTCGCCCAGATTGGCAAGAAAGTACCAGTCGGCTGCGGTGTGTTCCAAGCCTACGGTGTCTGTGCGCTTACCGTGGCGTACGAAGCAAGGGGCGCTGACGAGGTTTCCGTCTTTTATCCGCATGGCTACCAAGGAATTGGTGGAATAGTTACCGGATATTCTGAAATAATCGTCGGCGATGTACAGTTTGCTGCCGTCTGTACAGGGATAGGTATAGATGGTGTCGATGTAGCTGCCGAAATCGATTTCATCGTGCTCGCCGTCGGGATGCAGCAGCATGTCGAGCGATTGGTGGACAGCTTTTATTTCCGTTCCGCTTCTGTACTGGATGAGGTTGCCCCAGCAGATCATGGTTCCGCCTTCGCCCGTATTCCATGAATAGATGCGCAGGCATTTGTCGTCTGAAGTAGCAATGGTGACGTATTCCTTTTTGATGCTTTGAGTGAAAGGATGGGAGAAAGTGGCGGTGTCGGTGAGTACCCAATTAATCAGAGCTTCGTGGGAGGGAGTGTAAAAATTCTCGAAGGCTTCTTCTTCAGATTTCGGCTGGGAATCTTCCAGCATTTTCAGTTCTTTCTTTTCCATCTGGGTAGTATGTGACGACTGACACGCATAGAGTGTTACCAAAGAACACAGCGACAGATACAGTAATGAATAAGCTTTCATGTTTTTAGGAATTTGGATGTGTGTATTTCGGGATAAAGATACTACTTTTTCAGCTGATTCCATACGGTTTCTACCCACCGGTGGATATTCTCCCGGGCGACTTCCGGACGAACGGCTTCTTCAAGGGGCATATCGTCGGGCGTAAGGCTGTCCACTCGACTGAACCCGGCATTCAGCAGGGATTTGGCATCGCTGGCTTTTCCGGCTACCAGCCAGACGGGGACATGCTGTGCCTGTGCCCGCCGCATTACTCGTTCGGGAAGCTTGCCCATGAGTGTCTGACGGTCGGCATGTCCTTCGCCGGTAATGACGAGGTCGGTATGTGTCAGGAGGGTGTCGAATTCGCAGAGGTCGAGCAGGAGGTCGGCACCCGATTGGGTGGTGGCCTGGAGGTACTGCAGGAAGGCGTATCCCAGTCCGCCGGCAGCTCCGACACCGGGTTGGAAGGATGCGTCTCTGCCCATGCGTCGGGCGGATTCCTTGGCAAACTGACGGGCGCGTCGGTCCAGTTTTTCCACCATCGCGGGAGTGGCTCCTTTCTGTGGGGCGAAAACTTGGGCGGCTCCTTCGGGTCCGTAGAGCGGATTGCGTACATCGCTGGCCAGTATGAAGTGGCAGTCGGACAGAGGACCGTTCAATACGTCTTCTATCGTGCCGCCGGGAGCCAGGGACTCAGTGAGGCCCTGAAGCATGCCTTTTCCGGCATCGCTCGTACCGCTTCCGCCTAGTCCGATAAGGAAGCGTCGGCATCCGTGCCGTACGGCGTGTGCCACGAGTTCGCCTACGCCGTAGGTGGTGGCCACTAACGGATTGCGTTCCTCGGCAGACAGGTATGTCAGTCCGCAGGCTTGTGCAGTTTCAATGACGGCGGTTCCGTCGGGAGCAATGCCGTAGCAAGCGGTGACGGGACGCATCAGCGGGTCGTGTACTTTCGCTTGGAGAAGTTGCCCGTGGAGGGCGGTGATAAAGGCCGGAAGCATCCCTTCGCCTCCGTCGGACATGGGGAGGGAACGGACTTCTGCCCCGCGGACTGTCAGAGCGTGGGAAAAGGCTGCCTCTACTTCTTCTGAAGAAAGGCAGCCTTTGAATGAATCGATGGCGAGCAGAATTCTCATGAGTGAGTGGATTTTAGTAACTTTTGCAAAGTTACTAAAAATAGGTGGAAGACTGCAAGTACATTGGGGGATGTCAGCTTTTGGAATCGGAAATGGTGTAGTTAAGCAGGTAAATGTCATCCGGAGAAATTTGTCCGTCTTCCGTCAGGATGCGCCAGTCGGTGATTTCAGAGACGTGATACACATTTACGTCACCACAATGCAAAGAGCTGATATAGTAAGGTTCGTTCAGTGCTTCTGCCCGGAATGTGTCGGGGCCGATGAAACCTTTCATGCGGAACCAGATGTGTTCTTTCTGTTCCTTTTCATCGGGGTCTGCGAATTCCGGATCGACCGTCAGCCCCAGTTTGACGATAGCCGATTCCGGGTCGGATGCACAAGCCCTTCTCATATAGTCAAGGCGCTCAAGGGCCATTTCTTTCATACGCCGTGTTTCGGCATTGGTAATCATGCACAGCAGGTTATCGTCCATTTTGTCCGCAAGGTCGGTAATAGGCACATATTGATGCTGATTCATGGCTTCTTCGCTTGGGTAGGCAAAAAGCATGCAGGAGCGGGTGTTGTGTCCATATTTACGTTGCTGGAGTCCTCCGTTTACCTCCTGAGGGTATCGGTGCAGTGCTTCAGGCCATGGTATCAGTGTGCCCACTAATGGTGAATTGTCAGCAAATCGTGCCAGCAATACCGGTTCTCCTGCTTCCGGAATTTCTTCGTTGTCAAGCAGGCTGCAAGCCATGGTGTTCATCACTTCTCCAATTTCGTTCAGGTTTTTCTTTCCGGCATCCAGAATTTCTATTTCCGGCAAGCCACATCGGGCCAGTCCGTGTGTGTGAAGCCAGACTTCGTCCTTTTCATCCGTCACGGCATGTATCTGATAGATGTACTGCGGGCTGGGAGGAGTATTTGAAGCAGCTGCCAGGTGGGCCCATTGTCCGGAGAAAATCTGTTCGGCACTTTCGTCAATGATGGCCACCGGTTCCGGCATCAGGGCATCAATGAGCTTGAGCTGGAAGTGGAAGGATGACTTATGGTCTTTTCCGAAAGGCATGATAACCATCAGGCCGAATTCAGCCTTTGCCAGTTCTTCATTTTCTTCATCAGAAAAGATGTGTCTGCGCTGTATTGATTTGTAACTGTCGTAAGCGGGATAAGGAGAGAGGTCGACAGCATAAGTCTCTCCATGATAGCTGATGGTAATGAAAGGCTGCTCACCGTCGTTCTCGGAAGCCACGGACAATACTTCTACTCCCTCCATCTGGCTGATGCGCCTGATCTTTTCTTCGCGGTCGAAAAGGGTGTCTTCCTGGTCGCTCCAGGGAATGGCGAGCATGTATGATTTTTCTTCGTAATAGGATAAAGGCTGTTCGGAAGGAGAGGCGAGGAAGTCGGTCACATGCCGGCATTCTTCCAGTGCTTCTTTCACATCGCTCCAGAATTCCTGGGTTTCGGGGTCGTCATCTATCATTTGCATGACGGCGTCGAAATAGGGTATAGCTTCTTTTTCACGTTCCAGGTGCATCAGCGCGTATCCCATTCTGCAATGCCAGTTCGGGTCGTTCCGGCCTTCTTTTCTGGTCGATTCTAACAAATCCAGTGACTTGAGCAGATAAGATTCTCCATGGTTTATGCTGTGACCATAGTTTGCGTATTCACGTGCCAGAAGACCGGTGAGTTCATAACCTCGTTCTGCTTCGGGAACAGATTCCATCAGTCGGATGGCTTCTTCTATTTGTCCTTTTTCCAGAAGTGTCTGCACTTCCTTTATCATGTCATTTTGATTTTTCATAAGATATGTGTTTTTAAGGTGAGTATTTCTGTCAGGATTTCAATTGTACGGATTCTATCAGCTTCTGGGCTTCAGCCTCATGGCTGTCGTCTGTGGTTAAGCAGATAATCAGATAGCCTTCGAGTGTTTCACGGTCCAGGCGGAATACCAGGGTCTGCTGAACATGGATGGTGCCTCCTCCAGCTACCGGATAGTCCATGGGAACAGATATTTTTTCGAACTCCTTTCCCTGGATGTTTATTTTCTCAACAGGTTCTCCTTGCATGGAATGCAGGATGGTGCGGTGCATCTCGTCCAGTTCCTCTTCAGTATCAAACTTGTTGTGATTGATTGCTATGCTGTTTTGTTCATCCAGCAAATAGAGAATGCATTGTTCGTTTGATTTTTGTGTCATCCAGTGTGCCGGATAGGAACAGCTGAATCCAAGCTGGTCGACGGTATAAGTTTCCCATTTGTCAGGGTCGATCGTGGTGGGAGGAGACAAGATGGGAGTGTCAGAGTTGGCAGTTTCTTCTCCATCTGTTTCTTCAGTGGCATATTTTTCCAGTTCTCCGCTTTTCCATGCTGCCTGTATTTCCTCGTATTCTGATGGAGCAAGACGTGTCTGTTCGGTAAATGCCAGTATGAAGAGCACCAGAAGCACTCCTTCGGCGATGCGGGAAATGGCCCGGCTGTCTGTTTGCATGCGGTCGGCCTGCACGTACCCTGCTCCCAGCAGCAAGCCGCTTACCAGTCCGCCTACATGAGCTGCATTGTCAATTCCCTCCGTTCGGGCTCCCGTGAGCAGGTTGTACACGACGAAGAGTCCGATGCTGTACAGCAACGACCGCCGTTGGTGACGTTCTATGCGATGGAACAGAAGGTAGGAGAGGAAGATACCGTATAATCCGAAGATTGCTCCAGAAGCCCCTGCACTGATACTGTCAGGGTGTATCATCAGACTGGCGGATGCAGAACAGAGTCCGGTGAGCACGTATGCCACACTCAGCCGGTCGGTACCCACGAGTTGTTCCAGGTAGGCACCGATATAAAGCAGGGCATACATATTCATCAGGAGATGAATGACCCCGATGTGGATAAAGTTGCAGGTAAACGTGCGCCACCATTCGCCGGAGAGGGTAAGCGGACCGAAGTCGGCTCCCCATTTAAGGATGGAAATACCCGTCGGGAATAGGAAATTTACTCCGCAGAGCACCATTAGCAGGAAGATGGCTACGTTGATGTATACCAAAATAGGGGTGGCCATATTGCCTTTTCGTGGGGGCAGTATGGAACGGAATGTCATTCTGTTGCTATCGTCCAGTATGACTCCGTCGTTTTCTGCGGAATGAAACGCGCTGTAACCTTCACAGGTGTTTCTACGGTCAGTGCGGGCAATGTGTGAACAGTCTTTTAGTTTGTCAAGTAGATTCGCCAGTCCGTTAGCCTGCTTGAATTCGGTTTCTTCTTTATATAAGGGATACAGTTCGTAGAACGCTACTTTCTCACCATCGGGCAATGTACATTCTCCGGGCTGCTCATCCCGCTTTTCAGGGGAAAGGAGCAAAAGGGACTCCATGGCTGTGTTTTCATGCAATGGGCTACCGTCGGATACCGTATGTCCGCATGTCAGCCAGATGTCTTTCTGCCGGGTAAGTTCAGCACACCGGAACAGCCACTCCACGGGCCATCTGTCTTCCGGTTCATTGCTTTCGGGGTTCCATTCCGGTGGAAGGCTGATGCAGAACTCGCACCGGGAGGGGAGATCCTTATGTGGCATTTTCATGGAACTGGCACCCGCTCCACAGGTGACCAGCGTGTAATAATCATATCGGTTGGTTGGAGCTACGAGAAGTATTTCTACCGGAGAGTTTGTCTCTTCGCTTCGCAGAATGGCATTGATGCTGCCGAAATATTTGCGGATGTGTGCCTGTACCGCCTCTTTCTGCTCACTGGTATAGGCAATGTAGGGATGCACGCTCTCCTTGTCATTTGTAATGCAGTGGCTGTCGTGTAAGCGCTGCATGGTTTTGAAAAGCTTTTTAAGATTGGATTTGTTCTTCCCCCAGTCTATTATCTGTATGGTAGAACAGGCACTGGTGGCCACAATCTGTCCGTTTATTTCGCAAAGTGTTACTTTTTCCTCCCACGACCTCATGCTCATGGGAGTATAGAATACAGCTTCTGTGCGTGTCATGCCTCCCGCTCGCCAGCCTAACTGTCTGGCTGCTTCTGCCGCAACCAGCAGGATTTCGCTTGGGCTACAGCCGGGAAGACTGAGTGTCATTTCTGCTTTAGGTTTAAATCCGATTGCCATAATTGAATTTTTTAGTGTAGTAATTCTTGTTTCAAATCAAATGCTGGCTTTTCGGTGTGTGCTTTACAGAAGGGTCCAGGCTTAATAAAATGGAAGCGGACATTTAATGGTATGAAAGGTTGTTTTAATTCGTGCGAAACGAAATTAGGTATATGAATTGATAAAAACAACTTCTTCGAAAAGTTTTAATATATTTTTAATAATTGCAAAAAAAACTATGTAATTAATAAGAAAATATACTTGGGAACTTCATTTGTAGATTGAAAAGTATAAAAAACTTAAATTATGACCGTGTGGTCGTTTTTTTAAGACATATTAAGTGGAGAAATGAGGTATGGTAATCAATTTGTGGTATTTTTGAGCAAATGAATGGTTGGTGTGTGTGCAAAATAAATTTTGTGTAACAGAATTTAGGACAGAAAACTCAGGGTACAGACAAAATAAGGAGGAAACAGGTAGGAAAGAATTACTTGAAGTCGGTTTACTTGATATGGTGACTATGGAGGCTATGCCCTGGTCTGTGTTTGCTCCATGCAAATGAAGTGAAAAAAACGCAAGTGCATTTGCTGTCAAACGCCTTTGCGTTTCAAGTAAAACGCAAGTACGTTTCAGGTAAAACGTCAAAACGTTTTCACACAAACGTAAAGGCGTTTTTTGCCCCTGACGAACTTCCTTGAATCCTGATGAATGAAAATAGATGTAAAACACAGAAAATCAAAACTTATGAACCTTATAGAACAATGCCAACAGTGGAATGAACAAGACGAGTTTCAAAAAATAATAGATGCCATTGAAACTATTCCAGCTGACCAGCGCACTCCGGAGTTGGATAGTGAACTGGCGCGTGCTTATAACAATTTGGCCGAACCTACAGACAGGCACCTTTTTCAAAAATCCCTTGCCTTACTGAAACCCCATGAAAACTATTTCAAGGGGGACCATTGCTGGAATTTCCGCATAGCCTATGCTTATTATTATTTAGAGCAAGAGGGAAGAGCGCTCCACTATTTCCGGCAGGCCCTGGATGCACGTCCTGGTGATGAGGATACCCAGCAAATGATAGAAGCATGCCGTAAGGATTTGTCGTTGCCCCGGTTTAACAAGACCTTTCGTGAACGTACAGAAAAGGCGTGGGCTGCTTTTGAACGGGAAGAAGCAAGGCTGCGCAAGATTATGCGCGAAGATATACGCCATGAGCGTAGCAAAGAACTGATTAGCCGTTGTGAGCGTGTCCTTTCCATCGCCCTGAGTGACACGGCATTCGAACTTGGTTGTCAAAAGGACCGATATGAACTGGTGCTGAGTCCTGAAGGAGAACGGATGAAGCTGTTTCCACTGGTTTATTTCCAACAACATGCTCCGGCATCCGTGCGTAAGAACTGGGACATTATAGTAGGCCGTCAGAAAAATCCTCATTCCACAATTCGTATAGATGAATATGAAGTAAAAGGAAAAGATGTGGATGTGTGGATAGAACAGATAAAAGGCAAGCAGGTGGTGCTTACTCTTTATTGTGAGAAACTGCTTCCTCTGCTGAAAGAAAACGAAAACAAGGCTTGGTGGATGGTGGCCAACCTGATGTCGCACGAACTGGGTGAAATTGCTTACCTGTCTCTGATTCGCAGTTTCGAATTGGCCGCTACACCTAAAAAGGGAATCAGCACCAAGCTGTCCGTACTTTCTGACGCATTGAAGGCAATGAATCTGCCCGATTACAAAGATGCAGAAGAATTCCTGATTCACAATCGTATCAACTATAACTTGAGCCCGGAAGAAGACAAAAATGCCGACTGGCGTCTGGATGTCTTTACAGGGAGTGCCTGTGTGCCTGCACTTATCAACGGCTATTTAAGTGCGGAACCAGATGACATGGATGAGCTTCATCAGGATGGCATTGTGGCTGGATTCTTTATTTATCCGGCAATTGAAGCTGTAGAAGGAGAGGAACGTACGAAACAAATGCAGCAACTCAGGGATGACTTGCAGGAGAAAATCCGGAAGCAGGCTGGCGATGATGTGGTAGCTTTTCTGGGGGGAGCTACGGGACTGTATTGCGGATACCTGGATTTTATGGCCTGGGATTTAAGGAAACTATTAGAGGTTGCTGCCGATGTCTTTTCACACACCAATCTGCCGTGGGCATACTTCCATTCTTTCCGCCGTGATGTAAGTACGGTAAGAATATGGGAACGTACAGTCGAAGAAGAAGCTCATCAACAGGGCATACATCCGGACACCGGTTCCCTGCTCTCGGCAGAAGACCTTCGTGCGCTGGAAGCTTTTCATGAAGGGGCCACCGGTTATTTCGGAAAAATGTTCAGCTACATTGTAGATTTTGTAAGGAAAGGTGTCAAGGAAGGCCGTTTTACAGAAGAACAGGCCCGGGCTGACCTCCAGATAGCCTTGTGGTATTCGTATAGCTGTATCAACCTGACCTCTTATGAATATTATTACCGTGCCATGCAGTGGATGCCCGATTCGGAAAAGAATGCTAAAGGATGTGCCACATGGTATTATCGTTACTCTTGTGCGCTGATGTATTGCAGTCGGTTGGAAGAGGCCCTGAAATATGCCGAGCAAGGAGCAAAGGAAGAGCCCGATTATCCCTGGATATGGCTTCAGGTAGGAAAACTCCGTTATTATTTCGGCGATAAGAAAGGCGCGCTGGAAGCCGTAAAGCAGGGGCTTTCACTTGAACCGGGCGATTATGAGTTCCTGACATTGGGCCGGGAGATAGAGCTGGGAGCCTCACTTGAACAGATGGAGTTCCACTGGATAAATCCGGATGCAGACCGCGACCTGCTTAACGGGCTGGATGAAGAGGCTGACGATAAGAGATGTACCATTTCCTGTCTGACAGTCAATCCGGAAGGTCTTGCTCGTTTCCATCGGATATTTACCCCCGGACTGGTTACTGATTATGTAAAGAATTCACCCTATTGCCGCTTCAACTATCAGACGCAGCATGGCAAGGTAGAAGTAGTGTTCAAGATGAACGAGGCGGGGCTTTCTAAACTACAGGCCGACTGGCTGGTAATGGTGAAAGATGCACTGGATGACGGACGCTGGGCTGCACATCGTACTACAGAAAATCAGGAAGGAGCGCTTGAAACCATTGTCTTAGGACTTGACTATTCCATTCTCTTAGAGTACAAGCTGAAAGGTCCGGATGAAGGATATGTGCAGGTGTGGTTGAACAAGGATGGCACACCCGTTTCAAATGAAAGCGGTGATTGATATTAAAGGGTTTAAAGAATAAAATCAACTTTAAAAACAAATGACATGAAACGAATAAACTATTATCTGCTGCTTCTGGCAACCATGCTGTGTGTATCATCACTAAATGCACAGAAAGAATACTCTATAGATTGTGTCACTGTAATCAATTTGGGAGACGGGCGTATTCTTCACAGAGATATATCTGGCAATAAACCTCTCAATGGCGAACATCGTATCATTGACGGTTATCATTCTGCTTACATTCTTGCCGGGTTCAAAGATGGTCTCTACAATGGTGATTATGAGGAATATGTGTACAATAAGCTGAAAGCCAAAGGCTCATACAGAGAGGGATGGAAGAATGGAATCTTCAAGAAGTTTGATGATGAAGGCAGAGTGACAGAAGAAAAATCCTACAAGGACGGAAAACTTGATGGGGCACATCGTACATTCTATACAAACGGCAAGCTGGAAATGGAGCGTTTCTACAAAGAAGGAAAACAGGATGGGAAGGATTTGTATTATGAATTTGACGGAACTCTGCGGAGGGAACATAACTATAAGAATGGGAAACAGATTGGCAAACAATATTCATACATAAAGGGTACATTCGAACTGAAAGAAACATCCTATTACAATGAACAAGGACTGCTTGATGGTGACTTTGAGCAACTTTACTTGTTCGGTCAGCCTCGTACTATCGCCCATTACAATAATGGTCAAAAGGATGGTACCTGGATACAGATAGCAGAAAGTGGAGATACGCTTCATATAACGACTTACAATAACGGAAACGAAGAAGGACTTCAGGTTCGTTTCGACAGAGCGACCGGATCACGAGTAAAGGAATTTTACAAAAAGAATAACCGTTATGACGGATTTTATAGAGAATACGACCCTGAAACTAGAGAACTTATTTATGAGGCAACCTACCAGTTCGGACGTCTTAACGGTAAAGCAAAATCATTGGTACGCGATAACCGTTTCGATTATTGGGAAATAAGTACATACGTCAATGGTCGACAGACTGGTCCTTTTGAGTCACGATATGTAAAGAACGATAAAGTAAGAGAAATAGGTACATATCGCAATGGTCATCGCACCGGACGATGGAAACGCTATGACATCAATGGAAAACTGGAGATGGAATGGGAAGAATAGGAATTATGGTTTAATAATCCTGTGTGTTGGAAAGGCCGGTTAATGATAGAGCGTATGAAAACAGTTATATCGTTATTTATTATTAATATGTCAAGTTAGCTGCTAAACGCAGCTTCTTGTCTAGCCATTATCAACTATAAAGTAAATAAGTGTATGTACGAGATTTTTTTAGAAAAGAACATCAATAGTATCAGGCAAACAGTTGATGATGCCTTTATTGCTAAATACGCCGATTTGTCTTATCCGGAACTGACTACTCTATGGCAAGAAGTTGGACTGGGCAGCTATTGTGATGGAATGCTTAAAATCATAAATCCGTCAGATTACCAAGATGTACTAAACTCTTGTTATATTATGGACTATGACAAATCGTTTCTGCCATTCATGTGTACGGCTTTCGGTGATGTCTTTGCCTATGTAAAAAATTCAAGATTGAAAAATTACATTGTTTATTTGAATGTAAGATACGGAACATATTTAATTCTTCCGGATAATCTCGTATTATTGTTGGGTAAAATAATCTTTAACAAAAGTATCTTGAAAGGTTGGTTTGATTTAGAAAATTATCCTGTAATTCAAGACGTAATGGGAACTCCGGACTATGACGAGTGTTTCGGATATTCTCCACTGCTGGCATTGGGCGGAAGTGAAAGTATTGAAAATGTCAAGATTGTCAAGACACTTCCTTATATAGATATAAGTACACAAACAATCGGCAGATTCAAAGATTCAGATAAATTTTGAGTTTGAAAAAAGTTGGTAACAACGCAGGGTAACGGCAAGCCGTTCCCTGCTGAAACATTAACGATAATAATTATGAATACAGAAGAACTTTATATTTGGCGATATGGGAT
>ENA-OZKM01000153-OZKM01000153.1-human-gut-metagenome-genome-assembly--contig:-NODE-153-length-21377-cov-8.565519_pt1 | contig 21377 bp, 19 predicted proteins | sample MGYA00244822_ERZ653755 | MGnify/ENA primary metagenome ERZ653755 (study PRJEB26926, sample SAMN06165342) | human gut metagenome | biome: ENVO:00009003; feature: ENVO:2100002; material: ENVO:00002003...
CGCCCGGAGCGAGGGCATAACCAAGACCCATCAGGATGCCGCAGATCGGCAGCACGGCGACGGGAAGCATCAGAGCTTTGCCCAGTTTCTGGAGATACTTCATCATAAAGCACATTCCTCCTTAAGAAATGTTTGTGTTTACAGACAGTCTCTGGTTGCAGGCTGTCCACAGTTCCGTAACAGAATAGTAACATATTTTTGCAAAAAAAGAAAGTGGTTTTTTCTTTTTTCCATTAAAATGCGCCAAAAGTCCTTATTTGATGGCACATCTGTCAGTATTTTTTGTTTTTTCTGCACGCGTCCTGATTTAAGTGCTGAAAAATCTTTTCTTTTTATGTCTATTTTGTCCAAAGGGTTGCATCCCACCATAGGTCTCTGCGTCCGTACATTTTTAAACAATGCGTTTTCCGTCCAGCACGGCCTGTTTCAGGGTGTCGCCGTCATACACCAGCTTGAGGGAAAAGTAGGGGTGCTCTTCCTCCAGCAGACGGAAAAAGAGCTTGTCCCCCTCCCAGATGGGCAGTTTTTGCACCTCAGACTTTTGCACCCACTGCAATTCGCCCTCGGCGCAGGCATCGCCCCTTATCATCTCGCCCTCCCACCGGTCGGCGGTGTACAGGTGGATGAACTCGGTCATGTTGCCCCACACAAAGGTCAGCAGTCCCCGGGCACGGTAGCGCGTCAGGGTAAGGCCGGTCTCCTCCCGCACCTCCCGTACAAGGCAGTCCTCCGGGCTTTCAAAACGTTCAAATTTGCCGCCCACGCCCACCCATTTGTCGTGGTTGTAGTCGTCCTGCTTTTTGATGCGGTGCAGCATCAGGTAAGCGTCCTCCCGCTCCAGATAGCAAAGGGTGGTGCTGAAGATGGGAAATTCCGGGTTCATAAATGCGCCTAAGTTCATGGGGTCGTTCTCCTTTTTTGTCCGATGTTTTTGTCAGCGTCTGAGCGGGCGGGGCCGCTGACCGTATCTCTTTTCATAAGAAAGGGCTGCTGCATGAAACGCTGTGCAGCAGCCCTTTGGGAAGTGTTTCCGCTGCGGATGCCCACAAAGCAACGGAAGCGTTTTTCGATTTATGCCTTGCGCCCGGCACGGCCCTTGCCTGCGCTGTTCAGCTTGCGCACCAGATCGTTCTGGTGCTTGCGCTGGCTTGGCGTGGGCTGGGGGTCTTTTGCTTCCCCGGCGCGCTTGCCGGTCTGGGCAGCATCGGGGTCGATGCGTTCCAGCGTCCACTCCTGATTGCCGCCCGCCACATAGTTCCAGATCTGCGCCTGTGCGCCGTTGGCGGTGTTCATGCCCACAAGGTCGATGTACTTATCCGCCAGCACATTGCGGATGCGGGTGCGCCCGCTGCGGGTGGGCTCCAGTGCCCAGCACTGGCTCAGCCCGCTGGTGCGGCTCCACTGGTGCAGCCATGTGCCCTCCACCACGCCGCCAAGCGCCAGATCGATCATCTTGCCGGTAAAGCGGTTCTGGATGCGCCAGCGTCCCTCGCCCGCGTCCACAAACTGCCACTGCTGCCACGGATGGCCCGCATAGCTCCACAGCTGGATGCCGGCGCCGTTCTCCGTGTTGAAATCCTTTACTTCCAGTACCTTCCCGTTGGGGGACTTGATAATGTAGTATTCCCCCTCCATAATGACGACCTGCGATGCCTTTGCCATAGAGCACAACTCCTTTCCGCTATGGTAGCCCTATTATACCCGATTTGTCCGCTGGCAACAAGAATGCTTTTCCATAATCTTTCTTTTGTTTTTTGTGCATTCTGTCGTGTTTTTGCACCGCAAACGTTTTCGGAGACCAGCAATGTTTTTTACCGGCGGGCACTTTGCACTCCGGCGCAGGTTGTGGTACAATAAAGCCATCCACTATTAAGGAGGGGATCTTTCATGACTAACGAGACTTTACAAACCATTCGCAACCGCCGCAGCTGCCGCGCCTACGAGCCCCGGCAGATCACGGATGCAGAGCTGGACGCCGTGCTGGAGGCCGGCACCTACGCCGCCAGCGCTATGGGACGCCAGAGCGCTAAGATCGTGGTCGTGCAGGATGCCGCTACCCGCGCCCAGCTGACCCGGATGAACGCCGCCGTCATGGGCGCCGACAGCGACCCCATGTACGGCGCACCCACCATTCTGGTGGTGCTGGCCGATGCCCACGCAAACTGCGCCGTGCAGGACGGCAGCCTTGTCATGGGCAACCTGATGCTGGCTGCCGCATCGCTGGGGCTGGGCAGCTGCTGGATCAACCGCGCCCGGGAGGAGTTCGATTCCGCCGAGGGCAAAGCACTGCTGAAAAAGTGGGGCATCGAGGGGGACTGGATCGGCGTAGGCCACTGCATTCTGGGCTACCCCGCGGCTGAGCCCAAGCCCGCCGCGCCCCGCAAGCCGGATTACATTGTAAGAGTATAAGGAGTTTTATGAAGCCTGATTACAAGCTGGTCGCAAAGGCCAAATACATCCACAACACCGCCGACCTTGCCAGCGAGCTGTGGCACGAGGTCTACAAGCGCTACTACCCCGCAAAGCAGCTGGACACCCTTGTGGAGGAGCTGCAAAGCGCCGACGCCATTGAAGCGGACATCGACAACGACGTGAACTATTTTCTGGTGTTTCTGGGCGGCAAGCTCATCGGCTACTTTGCGTGGAAGATGGAGAACACCGCCCTGCACCTGATGCACCTGTACCTCAAGCCGGAGTACCGCGGCAAAGCCATCGGCCGGGATATCGTGCAGACCTGTGAGCGGCTGGCCAAGGGCGAGGGCAAAGGCCGGGTGTGGTGCACCATCCACGCCAAGGCACTGCCGGTGCAGCAGTTCTTCAAGGCGCTGCGCTACCGCGAGCTGCGCCCCGCCGAGCAGGAAAATGGCACCGTGCCCCGCAACGAGCTGGTGTATGAGCACACCCTGAGCTGATTTCCGAAAAATCACAAAATAGCCATTGAAATTTTTCCGCGTTTGTACTACACTGATGTAGTGTAATAAAGCCGCTGTCTGCGGGCATTTTGTGCAAAAAAGGAGACTATCATGGCGAAAGATCATCCCACCGGCAACTCCGGCCTGTACCGGGCTTTTCTGCAGATCAAGACCCCGGAGGAATGCTATCGTTTTCTGCAGGACGTGTGCAGCTATTCGGAGCTCAGCGCAATGGAGCAGCGCTACAACATTGCCGAGTTGCTGGCCGACAAGTGCATCTACACCGAGATCATGGACAAGACCGGTGCGTCCAGCGCCATCATCAGCCGGGTCAGCCGGGTGCTGAGCGCGGACGACAGTGTGCTGCGTGCGCTGCTGGAAGCTGAAAAAAAGGCCGCTGACTGATACAAAAGCCGCGTACCGCCCAAAGCTGCGGCACGCGGCTTTTCTTTTTGATATTTGAACAGGAGGTTTTTCTTATGGCAAAAGCTGTTGTATTTTTTGCAGAGGGCACCGAGGAGTGCGAAGCTCTGCTGGTGGTGGACCTGCTCCGCCGCGCCAAGGTGGAGGTGCTGGTGGCAAGCGCTTCCGGCAGCCGGGAGATCCTGAGCAGCCATAAGGTGCATATCACTGCCGATGCACTGGCGGAGGAAGTCGATTATTCCGACGTAGATCTGGTGGTGCTGCCCGGCGGCATTCCCGGTACGCCGAACCTTGCCGCCAACAAGACAGTGACCGACACCTGCGTTGCCTTTGCAAAGGCGGGCAAAAAGGTAGCCGCCATCTGCGCCGCACCCAGCGTGCTGGCGGCACTGGGTCTGCTGGAGGGCAAAAACGCCACCGCCCACGCTGCATTTCAGGACAAGCTGGCGGGTGCCCATGTGCTGGACACTGAGGTCGTGGTGGACGGCAACATCACCACCAGCTACGGTCTGGGCGGCGCCATCCCCTTTGCGCTGGAGCTGGTGCGCCAGTTGGCGGGAGAAGCGGAAGCCGACCGCATCCGCAGCGCCATCGCCTACCGGCACTGAGGGGAGGGGGACTGTATGCGTTTTGTCACCTGCCGCCTGCCGGACGGTATGGAGGACCCTGCCATCCTCTCGCAGGACGGCACACAGGTCTGGCCGCTCAGCTGGCTGGGGCTCTCCTACGAGACCCTGTCCGACGCCATCCCCTTCCTCACCCCACAGGTGCGGTTCGGCTTGCAGCTGGCCATCAGCGGCATCCCGGCGCTGCCGGTGGAAGCCGTCACCCTGCAAAGTCCCATTCCCTGCCCCGCGCAGGACGTGGTCTGTCTGGGCATCAACTACATGGCACACTCGGATGAGGCCGAAAAGTATTCTGCGGATGCCTTTTCTACCAAGCATCAGGACGCCATCTACTTCTCCAAGCGGGTCAGCCGTGCCGTGCCGGACGGCGGCTTCATCGAGGCGCACACCGACCTTGTGCAGAAGCTGGACTACGAGTGTGAGCTGGCTGTGGTGCTGGGCAAGGACGCCAAGGATGTGCCCGCCGGGCAGACCAAAGATTATGTGTTCGGCTACACCATCCTGAACGATGTCTCTGCCCGGGACGTACAGACCGCCCACAAGCAGTGGTATTTCGGCAAAAGTCTGGACGGCTTCACCCCCATGGGGCCCTGCATCGTCACCGCCGACGAATTTGACACCTACCCGCCCGCGCTGCCCATCCGCAGCCGGGTGAACGGCGAACTGCGGCAGGATTCCAACACCAAGCTGCAAATTTTTGATATCGACCATGTCATCCACGAGCTTTCGCAGGGCATGACCCTGAAAGCCGGTACCATCATCGCCACCGGCACCCCTGCCGGGGTGGGCATGGGCATGGACCCGCCGCAGTTTTTGCATCCGGGCGACACCGTGCAGTGCGAGATCGAAGGAATCGGCACGCTGACCAACACCGTGCGCTGAATCCCCTTGTGGAACTGCCCAAAATTTTACACAGATTTCAGTCCGATTGCACGAAATGCCGCCGCAGTACTGCTCTTTTGCGGAAAAATATGGTATACTATAAAATACTGATAAAAAATGCGGCGCATCCGCATCAAAGGGGTAAATGACATGAAGGAATACGCATTTGGCATCGATCTGGGCGGCACTACTGCCAAGGTCGGCCTGTTCACCACCAGCGGCAAGCTGCTGGAAAAGTGGGAGGTAAGCACCGATACTTCCAATAACGGTGCTCACATTCTGGAAAATCTGGCTGCTGCCGTGCAGCAGAAGATGCAGGAAAAGGGTCTGTCCGCAGACGAAGTCGAGGGTGTCGGTCTGGGCGTGCCCGGCCCGGTGCTGGATTCCAGCATCGTGCCCATCGTGTGTGCAAACCTTGGCGGCTGGGGCAACCGCAACGTGTCCATTGAGCTCAGCGAGCTGCTGGGCGGCATTCGGGTGCTGGTGGGCAACGACGCCAACGTGGCTGCGCTGGGCGAGATCTGGATGGGCGCGGCACAGGGCTGCCGCAGCGCCGTCATGGTCACGCTGGGCACCGGCGTGGGCGGCGGCGTCATCGTGAACGGCAAGGTCATCGACGGCGCTCACGGTGCCGGCGGCGAGATCGGCCACATCACCGTCAACCCCCACGAGACCGCCGTCTGCGGCTGCGGCAAGCGCGGCTGCCTGGAGCAGTATTCCAGCGCCACCGGCGTTGTGCGCTGCATGAAGAAGCTGCTGGACGCAAACCCGGACACCGCCTGCACCCTGCGCGGCAAGGACTTTGAAGCCAAGGACGTGTTCGACGCCGCCCGTGCCGGGGATGCACTGGCTGCCCGCGAGGTGGACGAGATGGCCTCCACGCTGGGCATGGCACTGGCCAACATTGCCGCCACCACCGACCCCGAAATGTTCATGATCGGCGGCGGCGTGGCCCGCGCCGGGGAGGTTCTGTTCAACCCGCTGGTGCGCCACTACAAGGAGTACGCCTTCCAGTCCTGCAAGGAGACTCCCATCAAGGCCGCCAGCCTTGGCAATGACGCCGGCATCTACGGTGCCGTGCGCCTGATCGTGGGCGCCTGATAAAGGAATATTGATTACTTTCAAACCAGCCAAGCCTGCGGGCTTGGCTGGTTTTGTTTTTGCGGGATATCCCTCCCGTGAAAATAGCGTTTGGAGCGCTCCGCAGAGCGCGACAAACGCAAAATTTAAAATATTTTTTCCGCTGAACATGGCCAGAGCGCAAGCGGAGGCCATTCAAAATCGTCCTGCGCCAGAGGGAGTTCATCCGCAGGCGGCTGAGGAGGTACTGCGTCTTTTTTATAAAAAGCGTTGCATATCGGCGCAAAAAGACAACTGCCGTCTTGTTTATTTTGTGCACTTATGCTAAAATAGCGTGCAGATAGTTGATTTTTATAGAGCGGTATTACTTTTTCTGATGCTGTAAAAATTCGGCTGAGCCGAAAAAATAAGGACGCAACAAAGGAGAACACGCCATGAAAAAGCTTTTCGCCATGACGGTGGCCGTGCTGCTGCTGTTTTCAGTGCTGCTGGGCATCCCCGCCGCCTATGGGCAGGCACCGGAGACAGGCAAAACGCTGGACATCCTGTTCAGCCACGACACCCACTCCCACCTGAATACCTTTACCACGGTGGTGGATGAGAAGGAAGCAGAGATCGGCGGCTTTGCCCGCGCCAACACCCTCATCAAGGCGCAGCGCGCCAAAGACCCGGACACCCTTGTGATCGACGGCGGTGACTTTTCCATGGGCACCTTGATCCAGACGGTGTTTGAAACGCAGGCTGCAGAGCTGCGGATGCTGGGCTACATGGGCTACGATGTGACCACCTTTGGCAATCACGAGTTCGATTACCGCTCCAAGGGGCTTGCCAATATGCTTACCAGCGCCCACACCTCCGGCGATGCCGTCCCGGCCATCGTGGTCTGCAATGTGGATTGGGATGCCATGGAGGCCGCCGGCCTCACTGAGGGTCAGCAGCTGCTCAAAGACGCCTTTGCCGCCTACGGCGTGCAGGACTACACCGTGGTGCAGAAGGGCGATGTGCGCATTGCCGTGGTGGGCGTTTTCGGCAAGGATGCGCTCTCCTGCGCGCCCACCTGTGAACTGAAATTCAAGGACCCGGTACAGGCGGTCAAAACCACCGTGGCAGAGATCAAGGCGAACGAAGATGCGGACATGATCGTCTGCGTTTCCCACAGCGGCACATGGGACGACCCCAAAAAGTCTGAGGACGAGCTGCTGGCTAAAGGTGTGCCTGAGCTCGACCTCATCCTGAGCGGCCACACCCACAGCCGCATCCGGGAGCCCATCCGGCACGGGGACACCTATGTGGTCTCCTGCGGCGAATACGGCAAAAATCTGGGCAGCCTGTCCATGGCGCAAAAAGCGGACGGCCGCTGGCAGGTGACCGATTACCAGCTGATTCCCATCACTTCCGATATTCCCGCCGATGCACAAACGCAAGAGGTCATCGACCGCTTTATGGACACAGTGGACGAGGATTATCTGGCGCAGTTCGGCTACACCAAAGATCAGGTTCTGGCAGAAAACGATGTTGTTTTCTCTAACCTGAAGGATCTGGGCAAGGTGCACACCGAGCACAATCTGGGCGATATCATCGCGGACGCCTATGTGTACGCGGTGGAGAACGCCGCCGACTATAACGGCGTGCCGGTAGATCTAGCGGTAGTGCCCAGCGGCACCGTGCGCGATACCTACGCCCGGGGCGATATCACGGTGGAGCAGGTGTTCAACTCCTTCTCGCTGGGCATCGGCGCGGACGGCGTGCCGGGCTATCCCCTCATCGAAGTCTACCTCACCGGCAAGGAACTGCGCACCGCCGCCGAGATCGACGCTTCCGTGTCGGATTTCATGACCACCGCGCGGCTGTATTGCAGCGGCCTGAATTTCACCTATAACCCCCACCGGCTGCTGCTGAACAAGGTGACAGATGTTTATCTGGTCAAGGACGGGCAGCGCGTGGAGCTGCAAGACGACAAGCTGTACCGCGTTGTGGCAGACCTTTACAGCGGGCAGATGCTGAGCGCCGTGACGGATATGTCCTACGGCATTCTGTCCATCGTACCGAAATACGCCGACGGCACCCCTATCGAAGATTTTGAGGATGTGATCCTGACCGAAAACGGCAAAGAACTGAAAGGCTGGGACGCTATTGCGCGGTACATGGCCTCGTTCGAGGACACCGACGGCGACGGCATCGGCAACGTGCCGGACTACTACAACACCCTGCACGACCGCAAAAAGGTAGAGGACAGCCGCAGCCTTTCCGCGCTGCTGAAAAAGCCCAACCGCTTTACCTTTATCCTCCTTGGTCTGATCCTCACCGTCATTCTGCTGGTGGTGTGCCTTGTGCTGCTGCTCCGTAAGCTGGTGCGCAAACTCCGCCGCAGAAAAAAAGCACGTTAAAATAGCACAATGCCGGACAGCCTGCGGGCTGTCCGGCATTGTATTTTCACAATCAGAATCTCCCCTTCTGCAAGCCTTCCAGCACCTCGTACAGGTCGCAGCACTCGGCGGTGTACAGACGGCGCATCTCGTCATTGGCGGGGGCCATGTCCGGCACCATCACGGTGACAAAGCCGCCGGCGGCACCGGCGCGCACGCCGTTGTAGCTGTCCTCCAGCACAAGGGTGCGGCCGGGCGCAGTACCCAGTGCCTCGGCGGCGCGCAGAAAAATTTCCGGGTTGGGCTTGGAGGCCGAGAACTGCTCGCCGGAGACGATCACCTTGAAGTAGTGGGTCAAGCCCCAGCCGTCCAAATGGTGCCGGATAGACGCCATCCGGCTGGAAGAAGCCACCGCCATGGGGATGTGCTGCGCGTCCAGCCATGTCAGAATTTCGTCCAGTCCGGGCTTTTTGGGCGGCGGTGCCTGAAACGCCTTTTCCGCCTGTGCGTGCAGCGCCTCGATGATGGCGTCCGTGTCGCAGTTTTCCCCATAGAAGCGGCGCAGCACCGCCCGCATGGTGTCCCCTGCCGTGCCGCGGGCGGCAACGTCCAGCCCTTCCTTATAAGAAAGCCCAAGGGTGGCAAGTGCAGGCTCCCACAGGGTAGCCCAGACCCGCTCGGTGTCAAACATCAGGCCGTCCATATCAAAAATAACGCTGTCGATCATGGCAGTATGCTCCTTCCATAGAAAAGCGGGGCTGTGCCCCGCAAAAGTGCTCTGTGCCCCTATTGTACCATAGATTTGGCAGTTTGCACACCATTGTGCTCACAATCTGGTGCAACTTTACCGGTGGAAAGATGAAACATTTTGCGATTCCTTGCAAAACCGGCTGGGAATATTATAATAGAAACCAACATTTGTGTCATAAAGCGCCGGAAATCGTGCGCACGCGCATAAAAGGAAAGAGGGAAACTCACTATGTTGGATATCAAGATCACCCGCACGGCTACGCCCAAGGCAAAGCCCACCGATGAGACGAAGCTTGGCTTCGGCAAAAAGTTCTCCGACCACATGTTCGTCATGGATTACACCGAGGGCGAGGGCTGGCACGATGCCCGCATTGTCCCCTACGGCCCCTTTGAACTGGACCCCGCTACCGTGGTGTTCCACTACGCACAGGAGATCTTTGAGGGCATGAAAGCCTACCGCACCGCTGACGACACCGTGCAGCTGTTCCGCCCGGACTGCAACGCCAAGCGTTTTCAGGATTCTGCCGACCGTCTGTGCATCCCCAAGATCCCGGTAGAGGACTACATTCAGGCCGTTGAGGCTCTGGTGGATGTGGACCGCGACTGGGTGCCCCACACCGACGGCGCTTCTCTGTACATCCGCCCCTTCATCTTTGCCAATGATGTGGGTCTGGGCGTGCACGCTTCCAAGCACTATATCTTCTGCATCATCTGCGCTCCCTCCGGCGCTTACTACGCCGAGGGCATCAACCCCGTGCGCATCTACGTGGAGGACGAGTACATCCGCGCCGCCCCGGGTCTGACCGGCTTTACCAAGTGCGGCGGCAACTACGCCGCTTCCATCAAGGCCGGCGAGCTGGCCGAGGAGCAGGGCTACGCACAGGTGCTGTGGCTGGACGGCGTGGAGAAGAAGTACGTTGAAGAAGTTGGCAGCATGAACATCATGTTCAAGATCGACGGCAAGGTGTACACCGCTGCTACCGTGGGCACCGTGCTGCCCGGCGTCACCCGCCGCAGCTGCATCGAGCTGCTGAAGGACTGGGGCTACGAGGTCGTCGAGGGCAAGATCGCCATTGCTGACATCATGGCAGCTGCCCGCGAAGGCAAGCTGGAAGAGGTGTTCGGCACCGGTACCGCCGCTGTCGTCTCCCCTGTCAAGGAACTGGTCTGGAAGGGCGAGCACGCCTTCATCGGCGATGGCAAGATTGGCCCTGTCACTCAGAAGCTGTACGACACCATGACCGGTATGCAGTGGGGCAAGCTGCCCGACACCAAGGGCTGGATCGTGCCTGTGGAAAAGAAATATTGAGCCGCCTGTCACCCTACGGCTTTTAAAGGGACTGCTGCATACCGTCTGGGGCAGCAGTCCCTTTGCTCTATAATCATTGCAATTCCCGCCGCATGGTGCTACACTACCTATAAAGGGCGTGGGCTTGCCGCCTGTGCCCTTTGCAGGAAGATTTGAGAGGAAAGAAGCACCATGATCAAAAAATGGAGCATGAGTTACCCGGCGGTCAACGGCACCGAGCAGCGCCGGGCGTATGTCTATCTGCCCACCATGTACGAGGCACAGCCGGAGCGCCGGTTCCCCGTGCTGTATATGTTCGATGGGCAGAACGTGTTTTTCAACGAGGATGCCACCTACGGCAAAAGCTGGGGCGTAGCGGATTATCTGGACTATACCGACACCCCGCTGATCGTGGCGGCCATCGAGTGTAACGCCGGGGCAAACAACGAGCGTCTGGTGGAGTATTCCCCCTACCGCTTCGATGACCCCACCTACGGCCACTTTGACGGCAAGGGACAGGCCACCATGAGCTGGTTCATCCACCGGTTCAAACCCCTGATCGACCAAAATTTCCGCACCCTGCCGGACAGGGCAAATACCTTTATCGGCGGCAGCAGCATGGGCGGACTGATGAGCCTGTATGCCCTGCTGCAATATAACGATACTTACAGCCGCGCCGCAGCACTTTCCCCCTCCATCTGGGTGGCACCGGATAAGCTTTCCGGCCTTGTGGGGCGCGCAAAGCTTACCCCCGGCACGGTGCTGTACATGGACTATGGCTCCCGAGAGATGGGCAACCACGATGGCATCCGCCGGGAATTCTCCAACTTGAGCGGCAAGCTGATGACCCGGGGCATCCACCTGACCAGCCGCATCGTGCCCGGCGGCACCCACTGCGAGGCCAGCTGGGAAAAACAGCTGCCCTTTGTGTTCCACACCCTGCTGTATGAGGTGGAGGAGTAAAAGAAGGGCGACACCATAGCACGACAACATCAAAGGAGGAAACACCATGGAGATGCAGTATTTCAAGGAGTACAGCCCGGAACTGGGACGGGATATGGAGTGCAAGCTTTACGGCCACGCAGGCCGCCCGATGCTGTATATCCCCTGTCAGGACGGCCGATTCTTCGATTTTGAAAACTTCCACATGACCGACACTCTTGCCCCGTGGATCGAGTCCGGGCAGATCATGGTGCTTTCCATCGACACCATGGATCAGGAAACATGGTCGGACGCACAGGGCAACCCCTATTGGCGCATCCGCCGCTATGAGCAGTGGCTGCGCTACATCACCCGCGAGGTCGCCCCGAAGCTTCAGCAGCTGGCGCAGCAGCGCAACGGCTGGAGCGATCTGCCCGGTATCATCGCTTTCGGGTGCAGTCTGGGCGCCACCCACGCGGTAAACCTGTACCTGCGCCGCCCGGATATCTTCTGCGGCTGTCTGGCGCTCAGCGGCATCTACACCGCCCACTACGGCTTTGGCGACTATATGGACGAGCTGGTGTACATGAACTCCCCCGTGGACTACATGAAGAACTTCCCGGAGGATCACCCCTATATGCAGCTGTTCCGCAATCAGAAGGCGGTCATCTGCTGCGGTCAGGGCGACTGGGAACAGCCGGACACCACATGGATGCTCAAGCGCATCTTTGAAGCAAAGCATATCCCCATCTGGGTAGACCTGTGGGGTCACGATGTCAACCACGACTGGAACTGGTGGTACAAGCAGGTGGCCTACTATATGCCCTACATTCTGGGCCAGCAGTGACCCATCCCGTGAAAATGGCACAACGGCGCGTCCATGGACGCGCCGTTGTTTCCCAATATTAAAGTCTGTCCCGCCCCGCAGGGGCATTGCAATCATAGAGGTAACGGAAAGAGGAATCAACAAATACTATGCAGAACTTTATTTTTATCTCCCCCAACTTCCCCACGAACTACTGGCAGTTCTGCCGGGAACTGAAGAACAACGGCCTGAACGTGCTGGGCATCGGCGACCAGCCCTACGAGGAGCTGAAGCCGGAGCTGAAGGCAAGCCTGAACGAGTACTACAAGGTGAACAGTCTGGAAAACTACGACGAGGTATACCGCGCCGTGGCCTTTTTCGCCTTCAAGTATGGCCGCATCGATTGGCTGGAGTCCAACAATGAATACTGGCTGGAACGGGATGCCGCCCTGCGCACTGATTTCCACATTACCAGCGGCTTCCAGACCTCTGATATGCCCCGCATCAAGTACAAGAGCAAGATGAAGGAGTACTATCAGAAGGCCGGGATCGCCACCGCCCGCTACCACATGGTGGATGACCTTGCAGGCTGCAAAGCCTTTGTGGCGCAGGTGGGCTACCCGGTGGTAGTCAAGCCGGACAACGGCGTGGGTGCTTCGGATACCCACCGCCTTTCCACCGACAAGGAACTGGAAGAATTTCTGGCTTACAAGGAGAAAGAACACCCGGATGTGGCTTACATCATGGAGGAGTTCGTCCGCGCCGAGGTGAACAGCTACGATGCCATCATCGACGCCCACGGCAACCCCATCTTTGAGGCGGGCAACGTAAGCCCGGTGTCCATCATGGACATCGTGAACAACGATGACAACTCCATCTACTACATCATCAAGGATCTGCCGGAGGACACCCGCGCCGCGGGCCGTGCCGCCGTCAAGAGCTTTGGGGTGAAGAGCCGCTTTGTCCACTTCGAGTTCTTCCGCATGACCGAGGATCAGACCAGCATGGGCAAAAAAGGCCAGCTCGTGGCGCTGGAAGTCAACATGCGCCCCTGCGGCGGCTTTACCCCGGACATGATCGACTTTGCCCGCTCCACCAACGTGTACAAGATCTGGGCGGACATGATTGCCTTCGGCGGCACCGATATGCCGGTGGGTGAGCACTACTACTGCGCCTTTGCCGGCCGCCGGGATGGCAAGAGCTTCGTTTACAGCCACGAGCAGCTGATGCAGAAGTATCAGGACAACATGCGCATGGTGGACCGCATCCCCGAGGCGTTGTCCGGTGCCATGGGCAACCAGATGTATGTGGCCACCTTCTCCACCCGTGACGAGATGGAAAAGTTCTATTCCGACGTGCTGGCCGTCACCGACGCCACCAACGCCAAGGTGCAGGCCGAGCTGACGAAAGTACTGGCTCTTGGTGAGCCGGAGGCCGTTTAAAGCCAAAAATTCAAGCCCGGAAAGTCTGCGGACTTTCCGGGCTTGTTCTATTTCATTACACCTTCGCAGCGCCCCGTTCCAGAATACCGTTGAAGCGGGAGAAGAAGGTGATGGTGGTAATGGTGGCGGCCAGAATATCGCTGACCGGCTCTGCCAGAAAAACACCGAATACCGGGTCCGGCAGCAGGTGCGGCAGAATGAAGATGAGCGGGATCAGCAGGATGATCTTGCGCAGACAGGCCAGCAGCAAGCTGACCTTGGCCTGACCCAGCGCCATAAAGCTCTGCTGGCAGGCGATCTGGAAGCCCATGGCAAAGATACCGGCCATGTAGATGCGCATGGACCATGTGGTGTAGTCGATCAGCGCCGTATCCGAGGTGAAGATGCCCGCCACAGCCCCCGGCGCCAGCATCATGAGCAGCCAGAACAGGCAGGTGTAGCAGCCGCACAGCAGCAGCTGGAAGCGGAACGCCTCCTTGACGCGGAGCTTTTTGCCCGCACCGAAATTGAAGCTCATTACCGGCTGACCGCCCTGACAGATGCCCTGAATGGGCAGGGTGCACAGCTGGGAAGCGCTGGTGATGACGGTCATGGCACCCACAGCCACATCGCCGCCGTACCGCGCCAGACTGGAGCTGAAGCTGATGGACAGCAGGCTCTCAGTGGACATCATCACAAAGGTGGAGATGCCCAGCGCCATCACCGGCAGGATGACCTTCTTTTCCGGGCGCATACAGTCCTTGCGCAGGCGCAGGATGGTCTTTTTGCCGGTGAGGAAGTGCAGGATCCACACCGCGCCCACGGCCTGACTGAGCACGGTGGCAATGGCAGCGCCCCGCACGCCCAGACCCAGACCAAAGATCAGGATGGGGTCGAGAATAATGTTGATGACCGCACCGATGACGGTGGTAAGCATACTGGTCTTGGCAAAGCCCTGCGTGGTGATGAAGGGGTTCATGCCCAGCACCAGCAGCACAAACACCGAGCCCAGAATGTAGATGCGGCTGTAACTCAGCGCATAGGGCAGGGTGGCGTCACTGGCACCAAAGAGCCGCAGCAGGGTGGGTGCTCCGGCGTAGAACACCACGGTCAGCACCACCGAGAAGAGCAGCAGCATGGTAAAGCTGTTGGAGATGATCTTCTCCGCCTGCTCCTTGTCGCCCTGTCCCAGCGCAATGGCGGTGCGGGGTGCGCCGCCCGCGCCCACCAGCATGGCGAATGCGTTCAGCAGCATAAGGATGGGGGTGAACAGTCCCACGCCGGTCAGCGCTGCCGCGCCGATGCCGGCAATATGTCCGATGTAAATGCGGTCCACGATGTTATACAGCAGGTTGACCACCTGTGCAACGACCGCCGGGATCATGAGCTGTAGCATCAGCTTTTTTACGCTGCCGGAGCCCATGTCCTGTTTTGCCTGTGCCATGGAAGTGATTCTCCTTTTACTTCAAATTTGAACTTTCTCTTATATTATACTCAAAACCCGCAAAAATACCAGTCCCTTTTTGCAAAATTTTCCGTGTTGCGCAAAAAAGCGTGTTCCTCCCCTGCCGCAGTACTGGTCTTGCCGCTGTGCCCCCTTTGCGGTGCGGCATTCCGGGCGGCAGCGGCCTTTGCATCCAAGTTTTCGGCGATATGTCTGTAAAAAAGCAAGGTTTTTCGTCAGGTTTGTGTCTTGTGCACAGCGGCATTTTTCAGTACAATAAAGAAGCAGAGAAGAAAAATAAGCGCTGCGACCAAAATAGGTTGCCGCGCTGTTTTGTATTTTGCGGCGCAGCTGCGCCCGGTGAAAAAAGGAGTGCTGTACAATGATCAACATGGTCAAGCTTCCCACCAGCAAAAGCGAACTGTTCCTGCGGGTGGCCAAGGGACATTTTGCCACCAGCCACAGCCACATCAACTATTACATCGACGTGACCACCCAAAAGTCCCGCCTTTCCGAGGCAAAAGCCGTGGCAAAGGAGCTGGTCAGCGCTTACCAGCACAGCACCATCGTGGATACCGTGCTCTGCTTGGACGGCACACAGGTCATCGGCACCTGCCTTGCCAACGAGCTGACCAAGGACGGCTTTACCAATATGAACGCCCACAAGACCATCTACATCGTCACCCCGGAATACACCTCCGGCAGCCAGATCATTCTGCGGGATAATCTTGCTCCCATGGTCAAGGGCAAGCACGTCCTCATTCTGGCCGCATCCATCACCACCGGCTACACCATTCAGGCAGCCGTGGAAGCCGTAAACTACTACGGCGGCATGGTGGCCGGGCTTTCGGCTATTTTTGCCACCACCCACGAGTGCCTCGGCTACCCGGTCACCTCCATCTTCGACCCCACCAGTCTGCCGGATTACGCCAGCTTCGACTCCCGCGACTGCCCCCTGTGCAAGGCCGGGCAGCACATTGACGCGCTGGTAAACAGCTTCGGCTATTCGGCGCTGTAAATAGAACCAATCTGGAGCTGCCGCACCTGAGCGGCAGCTCCTTTTTGTTGTCCCACGGGCGGGATTGTGCTATACTGATACCAGACGAAACTAGGAGAACGAGGTATCAAATCCATGAAAATTCCCGCAAACGGTTTTACTCACGCCGGCAAGTTCCATGCCGATGACGTGTTTGCTACGGCGCTATTGCAAATTCTGCGCCCGGATATCAAGATCACCCGCGGCTTTACCGTACCTGACGATTTTGACGGCATCGTGTACGATATCGGCTTTGGGATGTTCGACCACCATCAGGAGCCCCGGGAGTACCGCGCCAACGGCGTGCCCTACGCGGCCTTTGGTCTGCTGTGGCGGGTGCTGGGCCCCGGTCTTGTGGGCGAGCGGCAGGCGCGGCTCATTGACGAAAACTTCATCCAGCCGCTGGACCTGAACGACAACACCGGCGAGCAGAACAGCCTGTGCGATGCCATTGGCTTTTTCAACCCGGTGTGGGACTCCAAAGAGGATCAGGACAGCTGCTTTTTCAAGGCGGTGGCTGTGGCAAAGCAGATCCTGGAAAACCAGATTGACAGCGCCAACGCCGTGAACCGCGCGGACGAAAAAGTGCAGCAGGCCTACCGCAACTCCCGCGACGGCATCGTGGTGCTGCCCTGCTATCTGCCGTGGAAAAACGGCCTGTACAAGACCGACGCCCTGTTTGTGGTGTACCCCAGCCAGCGCGGCGGGTGGAGCGCCCAGTGCGTCACCGACCACAAGACCAAAAAGTCCAAGCTGCCCTTCCCCCAGTCTTGGGCGGGGCAGCCGCAGGAGGTCATCGAGCAGAAGAGCGGCATCCCGGGCATCAGCTTCTGCCACGCCAGCCGCTTCCTCATCACCGCCAAGGACAAGGAGACCGCCCTTGCGGCCTGCCGTCAGGTGCTGAAAAACAATGGACGCCTTGCCTGACGTCGCCTACGTCTATATGGTGCGCTGCACCGGCGGGCAGCTGTACACCGGTTGGACGAACCACCCCGCCGCCCGGCTGAAAGCGCACCAGAGCGGCAAAGGTGCCCGCTACACCCGCGCCCACGGCGCGGTGGGCTTTGCCTATCTAGAGCGCTGCGCGGACAAACGCGCCGCCCTGCGCCGGGAAGCCGCCCTGAAAAAGCTCTCCAAGCCGGAAAAAGAGGTGCTGTGCGCCGCATGGCGCGCCGCCGGGTGTCCCGGGGTGGAGACGATTTGAAATGCCCTCCGCTGCGCTTTGGGCATATTCAGCGGAAGAATTATTTTAATTTTCGGGATAGCGGAGCGTCTGCGGACGCTCCGCTATCCCATTTTCACGGGTGGGGTCGTAATGGCAAACGGCATTTACAGCGCCTGCTTCCTGCGGAAGCGGCGGCGCTGCGGGGAATCCCCTCCTACACAACGCAGCAAGGCCGTCCGGCATTCGCCGGACGGCCTTGCTGCGCTTATTGGAAAGGATCGATCGGGAGATGGCAATTGTTATTTCGCCAGACCCAGCTTTTTCAGCCGGTTCCATGCGCGGATGACCTGTACCTTGGTCACACGCTTGCCGGGCGTAAAGGCGCCCTCGCCCATGTCGGGCAGCAGCCCGGCCTCCACAGCCCAGCGGGCTGCCTTGGCGGTGTCAGGCTCGGCTACATCGCTGTAAACAGCGGGTGCAGTGGGTTCAGGTTTGCCTGCGGTGCTCCACAGCAGCACTGCCAGCTGTTCCCGGGTGCTCGGGATGGCCGTGCCCTTGGGCAGCAGGTCTACAAGGATGCTGCCGGTAACGAACTCGTAGCCGATCACTGCGCAGCCAGCAAACATTGCCGTTGTACCGGCCAGAATGCCCACCGTTTGCAGCGGGCTGTACTCGGTGCTGTCCTCCTCCGGCGGCTGCTCTGGCTGCTCCACCGTGGTGGTCTCGGCGGTGATCGTCAGGCTCTTTGCGGGCATTCTGAAGGTCAGGGTGCGCTGCTTAAAGGCATCCTCTGTCAGCGGTTCGTCTGCGGCATCCATCAGGTCTGCCGGGCTCAGTGCGCCGTCAGCGCCGCTCACTACCCACTGGGCAAAGTGCACGGTGTCGGTGTCCGGGTAAGCGGTCAGACTGACCAGCTGTCCTGCTTTCAGGGCGCTGACGTCTGCATCTTCAGGCAGGGTGATGTCCGCACCGGCAACGGTAAGCTGATAGGTCTTTTCCGGTTCGGGGTCGGTCGTGCCTGTTTTTGTAATGCGGAACGAACCTGTTTTAACAGTACCGCCCACATACCGTGCGCTGCCTGCGGCGGTGACGGTATAGCTGTATTCGCCCGGTTCAGTAGGAGCACCGTTCAGTGCTTCACCATTCTGCTTGTAGGTCACGGTGATCTCGCCGTAGTCCTTATCACTGGTGTTCTTAACGGTTACTTCCTTGGCGCTGCCGTTATAGGTCAGGTCAGTGGGCTCTGTCACGGTAAAGTCTGCGGGGTTCAGTGCGGCCTTCTGGATGGTAAATGTGTTATACTTCGGGGTCACATCACCGCCCGCACAGGTGGCGGTAGCTGCTACATTCGCGGTAAAGGTGTAAGTGCCCGGCTCAACGGGAGCGCCGTTCAGGTCCTTGGTATCCTTTGCCACCAGCGCGTGGATGATGGGGTTATTCTGAATGATGCCGCCCTCATTATAGACAACGGTGCACTCGCCGCCGTCAATGATGGGCTGGTAACTCGCGCCAGCCGTATTTTTCACTGGCAGCTTCAGGGTGCTCTTACTGTTTTTGACCGTGCCGCCGTTGCCGATCACGGCAGTGCCGGTGTAACCGGCGCTGTTATAGCAGCCGTCCAGCACAGCCTTATTGGAAGCCATGTTGACTACCGAATATCCGGTAACATCCAGCGCAGAGTTGCGGATGGTAGCGGGCTGCGCCGGGTCGCGCCAGCCGTTGCCGATGTAGTCAAAGCACAGCACCGAATCCTTCACAAGGCCGTCATTGTAAAGGCTCTGCGCGCTGTTCAGCTTGGCATCCGTGATGACACGCCGCCCTCCCTATTGTACACATACCGGGTGGAGTTCAGCGTACCGCTGAAGGTGCCGTAGTTTTCAACCGCAAATTTTACTGTACCGGCCTTATTTGTCACCTTGTCGAAGTCCAGCACAGCGCCCTTCTCGATGGTCAGGGTGGGGACATCGTTTGTAAACAGTTCTGCGTGCTTGTGGTTCGGTTCAAAGGACCAGCCGTTGCCCTTGGCACCATAGACGCCGCCGTCCGTGCCCTTGGGGAAGCCGTTCTTTTCAATGACCAGTTCCTCTACGGTAACGCTGTTGAGCTGGACAGCTTCAGTGCCCACAGTAAAGCTGACTGCGCCGTCCTTGGCAGTATAGTTCAGCTCGTTGTCGCCGCTGGAAACACTTTCCAGCTTGCAGGTGGGCTTCAGGGTGACACTGGTATTGGGAGCGACATAGAGGGTACTATAAGCATCTGCCGACCACGCGGTCACCGTGCCGTCCGCTGCCACTGCAACAGGGGCATACACCGGGTCTTTGGATGCATCGATCTTCACGAGACCAATGCGTTTTGCCGTGAAATAGCCGCCATTGACGGTTGCTTCCGGGGACAGAGGGGGGTCTTCAGCGGTGAACAGACCGCCGTTGACGGTGCAATTCTGCGCAGTACCATACAGAAGGTTCTTGAACAGGCCGCTGTTGATGGTGATTGCTGCCGCAGTGGTATGATCCTTGATAGCTTTTTCAAAGCTGCCGCCGTTGATGACGACAGTTGCAGTCGCATCTTTGATCTCCATGGAGCGGCCCGTACCGCCCGTAAAGGTGCCGCCGTTGATGGTAAGGGTATCCACCGCATTGGCGAACACGGTATATTCAAACGTACCGCCGTCAATAGTGACCTTGCCGCCCGCGGCGTCCACGGTAACGTCTTTCTTAAAGGTGCCGCCGCTGATGACAGCCCCGGCTTCACAGATCACCTTGCCGTAGAAGGTGCCGCCGGAGATAGTGCCTGCGTTGGTCACGGTGTAGCCGTTATGGTATTCCGAGCCGATCCGCGCCTCCTGCAGGGTGGCATTGGGCTCGATCTTCACGTTCAATTTGCTGTAATTATTGGAGCTGCTATAACTATAATGGTAGAGCCGGAAGGTGCCGTCTACCAGAGTGAGCGTATTGCTGGTCTCATCGTAGGACCAACTGCCGTTGCTGTTGCCGAAGAGATCGCCGTAGGGCTTGCTAGAGTTGTCGTCTGTATAGATATCGGTGACATCGCCGTTTTCCTCTGCCAGTGCGGCAGCGCTGGCGGTGTCGGGCGGGGCGCTCTGGGCAAGGGCGGGCAGCGGCATTGCGGTCAGTGCCATGCTCAGCGCCAGAACCATGCTGATGAGCCGTTTTTGCATAAGATTCTCTCCTTCTCAAGCGCCCTCCAAGCCGGGCGCTTTTGTTGTACCCAGTGTACCACGTTTTGCCCGCTTTGGACGGTTTTGGGCACGAATCGCCCCGCAAATGCGCTGAAACGCCCCGGCGCGCCGGATGCACCCGCAAAAACAGAAAACCGCCCGGTTTGCGGTTACCGGACGGTTTTCTGCTCTATAGGAATTACGGGAATGGCATATTGAACAGAGCACTGCTCTGTGCCTGTAGTATACCACGAACGGCGGCAAAAATGGAGCAATTCTGCGTGAATGGCCCCTGAAATGCATCGAATCGCCCCGAAAAGCCCTAAAAAAGCCCTTGCGCACCCTTTTGGGGCGCAAAAAGGGACTGCCGCACAGCGCTGTGCGGCAGTCTCCTGTATGGGGGTCATTGCATTTTACTTGCCCGCCAGCAGCACCGCCAGCACGGCTTTCTGGACGTGGAGGCGGTTCTCCGCTTCGTCAAAGATCTCGTCCGCGTGCTGCTCGAACAGGGCGGTGGAGATCTCCTCGCCCCGGTGGGCGGGCAGACAGTGCAGCACCAGCGCGTTGGGCTTTGCGTTTTCCAGCAGACGGCCGGTGAGCTGGAAGCCCACAAAATCCCGCAGACGCTGCTCGCTCTCGGCGGTGCCGGGGGCGGTGGTGTTCCATGCGGCGGTGGCTACGATGTCCGCGTCCCGCAAGCCCTCGGCGGGGTCGGTGGTCAGGTGGAAGGCATTGCCGTATTTGTGGGCAAACACCAGCACATCCGCTGCCGGGCGGTAGCCCGGGGGACAGACGCAGGACACCTGCATCCCCGCCAAAAGGCCGCCCACGATGAGGCTGTTTGCCATGTTGCTGCCATCGCCCACAAAGCAGAGCTTCAGCCCTGCCAGCGTGCCCCGGCGCTCCCGAATGGTCATCAGGTCTGCCAGCACCTGACAGGGGTGGGCGTAGTCGGTCAGGCCATTGATCACCGGAATGCCGGAAAGTTCGGCCAGTTCTTCCAAGTCCCGCTGGCGGTAGGTGCGCCAGACGGCGCAGTCGTAGTAGCGCCCCAGCACCCGGGCGGTGTCCCGCAAAGGC
>ENA-OZKM01000178-OZKM01000178.1-human-gut-metagenome-genome-assembly--contig:-NODE-178-length-19463-cov-6.452185_pt1 | contig 19463 bp, 9 predicted proteins | sample MGYA00244822_ERZ653755 | MGnify/ENA primary metagenome ERZ653755 (study PRJEB26926, sample SAMN06165342) | human gut metagenome | biome: ENVO:00009003; feature: ENVO:2100002; material: ENVO:00002003...
AATCACTTTAAAGAAAGCTACAAATAGTTACCCCCAAGAAATTTCGGGTGAGCCGGTACGATCCGGGTGCCCGTCGGAAACTACGGGGCGCTCTGCCTGAATAGCGACACGGAGAATGTCACTTATCGCAATACGGATCAAAAGACGACTTTCGAAGTATCTACTCGTACGACCGATCTGTTGTCCGGCCTTTCCGCTTTGGGTGTGCGGTCCGACGGTGTTCCTCGTGCTGACGGTACGGAAACCGAGCGTGTGGCGTTACCCCCGGATGAGCTTTGGAGCGATTGTACGGAGGGGATCGAGTTGAAGCAGACGGCTGCGGCCCAGACGATCGTGCTTTATCCGGAGCTATCGGTTTGCAGATATACGGTCGAAATTCGCAATGCGGAGAATCTGAAATACGTATCGGGTATCAGCGGCTCGTTGTCGAGCCTGGCGGGAGGCTTGCTGCCGGGTGTAGGCTACGATGCGATCAGCGAGGAGTGCGTCACGATACCGTTTGACGCCGCCGTATCTGCCGACAAGACGCTCGTTACCGGGAGCTTGCTCGCTTTCGGACATTGTGCTGCGACTCAGAACGCACATCAACTGACCATCTATGCGGTTTTGGCGGACGAGAGCAAGTGGTATTACACCTATGACGTGACGGATCAAATCCATTCGGCTCCCGATCAGCGTAATGTGCATATCGTTTTGGACGGGCTTCCGTTGCCCAAACCTATCGTCAATGGCGGTGGTTTCCAGCCTTCGGTGGATGAGTGGCAAAGTGTGGATGTCGATATCGAGATGTAAAATGTTAATGATCTTCCCGATTTTATGGGGGGGGAATTTGCATAGATCAATGTTAAACCTTTTAATTAATTCACTGATGAAAAAACAATTATTTTTAGTGGTCGTGGCGGCTCTTGCCATGGCATCGTGCTCGAAGGACGAATCGACGGGCATCAACAATGGCAACGCGATCGATTTCCGTGCAGCCATGCAGACTCGTGCTTCGGAAACGACGATGGCTAACATCACGAACTTTTTCGTGACGGCACTCGACAAGAACAACGCCAACTATTTCTCCGATGCGGAGTTTACCAAAGATGGCGCTTTCTTCACTTCTACTCCGGCCTACTATTGGCCCAGCGACGGCAGCAACCTTTCGTTCTTCGCTTACTCTCCTTCGGCTGCGGACTTGGATGCTACCGTGACGATTAATTCGACGACCAAGACGCTCGCTGATTTCGAGCCCGCAACGACGATCGCCGACCAGAAGGATTTCATCACCGCCACTGCTACGGGCAGCAAAACCGATGAGGCGGCAGGTGTCGCCCTGACGTTCGGGCACCGACTTTCCCAGATCGAGATCAAGGCTAAAAACACGAACGACGGTTATGTTTATAAGGTTCAGGGCGTGCGTATCGGACAGCCGGTTTCGAAGGCGACGTTCGATTTCGGAACTACCTCCTGGCAGTTGGGATCGGTAAAGACTAATTATGAAGCGACCTATGCGGGTAGCGAAAAGACGCTGACCGGTACGGCCGCATCGATTATGGCGGTGGAAGACGACAATGCGATGCTCATTCCGCAGCAGCTTATAGCCTGGACTCCCGACACGGACAAGACCAATACCAACAAAGGTGCATATCTGGCCGTGAAGGTCAATATTACGACCAAGGACGGTGCCCGTGTCTATCCTTCTGTCGGCGAATATGACTGGGTCGCAGTAGCTGTCAATACCAAGTGGGAGCCCGGTCAGAAGTACGTTTATACGCTGGATTTCTCGAATGGTGCCGGTAAGGTCGATCCCGAAAAGCCCATGCCGGGTCCGGCAGATCCGTTCAAACCGGGCGAGGATGTATTGGGCAGTGCCATTAAATTTACGGTTACGGTAACTCCGTGGACGCCGGCTTCGGAGGATGTTACGATGTAATCGATAAATTAGGATCGGGCGGGGTTGGACCGCAAAGACTTGCCGTATGTCCGAAGGTGTAGTGTACGGCAGGCGAGGGGAGGAAGGCCTCCGGCCCTCCTCTGTCCCTTCCCGATCACTTGAGGTAGCCGCAGAGCTACCGTTCGGCTCGGCCGAAAAACGCGTGAATTATATAATGTCAATGTAAATTATGAAACAGATTCTTGCAACTTTCCCGTTACGCAATTTTCTGCGGGTATTTGCTCTGGTGACAGCCGTGTCTGCGACCTCCTGTTCGAAAGACCCGGCAGTGGATGGAGAACTGCACGGTGATATGCTTCGTTTCGCAGTCGCCGAAGCGGACGGCTGGAATACGCAGTTGCGATGCGGTGCTGCCGGGTCGGAAGAGAAGAGCGCTGCCTCTCCGGAAAACGTCGCGGAAGTATTTTCGCTCCGGGGAGAAAACCCTGCGGACACGCTGTTCCTGCACGCCTCGGTCGCCGACGGAATCGCCGCACCGTACCCGAATGTGCAAACCGACCGATTGCAGACGCGTGCCACGCCCGTCGAAACGGGGACCTTTTACGATTCGTTCGGCGTATTGGCTTCGGTTTATACGGGGACTTGGAGCGAGGATTCCTGCTTGCCGGATTATATGTACGATGTCGAGGTGACCGAAGCATCGTCCTGGACGACCTCCTATTACTGGCCCGGTGCCGGACGCAACATCCGTTTCTTCGCTTACGCGCCCTATGGCGGCCAGGGGATCGTTCTTTCGGATAAGACGTCGGCCGGTACTCCGTCGATCACCTATACGGTCCCGACAGCCGTCGCCGACCAGCAGGATTTGCTGGTCGCTGCTACCTCCGGGATGGCCGGCAATACCGCTGCGGCGGCTCCGTTGAGTTTCGCTCACGCGCTCACTGCCGTACGCTTCACTACGGGCGACGATATGATGTCCGGGCGCATTACGAAAATCACGCTCAAGGGCGTTTACGGTTCCGGTTCGCATACGATGGGTTCCGATTCGTGGAATGGTTACGGCGCTACGACAGACTTTTCGCAGACACTTGCGGCTACTGTGGACGGGTCTGCGGACCAGGAGATCACTCCTGTCGCAGCGACCTTCATGATGTTGCCGCAGACGCTTCCGTCGGGCGCTTCGATCGAGGTCGTCTATACGGACGACCTGACTTCGACACAACGAACTTTAACCGCCTCTATCGCAGGCAGCCAATGGCCGATGGGCAGAACCGTCACTTACCGGATTTCGACGTCGAGCATCGTAATCACTCCGACTTTTACCGTGATGGCTTCGGCCGATTTTACCTATGCCGGAGGCAGCGAAAATTATTCGGTGACCAGCTATGCCGCCGTTTCCCGTCCGGGCGATGCTACGCGAACCGTTCCGGTGGCCTGGACCGCCGAATTTGTCGAGGATGACGGCAGCGGGGGCTACAACGTGATCGCCCGTCCGGAATGGCTCACAGCTTTTACCGCGAGCGGCAACGGCGGTACGTCGGCCACGTCGTTCTCGGCTACGATTGCGGCTCAAACGGGTGTCACTTCCAATTCGCATAACGAAACTTTGAAAATGGCAGCTTCTGTCAGCGGCACGTACGATCTTTCGACCTCCGGTGGCACGACCGCGATGCGGACCGCCAACTGTTACGTCATCAACGCCCCGGGACAGTACTCCCTGCCGTTGGTCTATGGTAACGCTATCAAGGACGGCGGTACGAACGCTTCGGCCTACACTTCGCAGTCCAGCGGAACATACGTATTGAAGACCTTCGTAAACCATCTCGATGCGGCTATCACCGATCCCTATATCTATAACAATGCGGGGTGTACGCCCCTGGATGCCGTACTCGTTTGGCAGGACGAGGAAAATCTGGTGACGAATGTCCGGCTTTCGTCCGACAAGCACAGCCTGACCTTCGACGTGCCGCAAGCGACGATCAAGCAGGGCAACGCTATCGTGGCCGTGCGTGACACGGACAGCCGTATCATGTGGAGCTGGCATATCTGGGTGACGGACTACGAGCTGGGCAGCGATGTCAGGACCGTGACCAACTACCAGGGTATAGCGTATAAAATGATGCCGGTCAATATCGGCTGGTGCGATGCGGAAACCACCACCTACGACGCCCGCAGCGTGAAGGTTCGCTTCACGCAGGCGGAGACCGGTGCCATGCAGGTCATAACGCTCACCCAGGCATCGCATTCGGTCGTAAATTTCGGTAACCAGCCTTATTTCCAGTTCGGACGCAAGGACCCGATGTTGGCCGGTATTCGCAACGCTTCCGGCTCCACAGTCGATAAGGGCTGCTATTCCGACGGCTATGCGTTCGACAAATCGGGAACCGGCAAGGTCGCCATCGGCGTTTCCATCCAGCATCCGCATATATTCTACAATTACGGCAGTTCATCGATCTACGATTGGTGCGCCACGTCCTATTCCAATCTTTGGAGCGGCGACAATACGGTGACGACGGCTAACGACAATGCGGTGGTTAAGACGATTTACGATCCTTCGCCCGTCGGCTACCATCTGCCTTCGTCGAACGCCTTTACGGGCTTTACGTATAACGGCAGCAATGTTTTCGGGTCTTCTTACTTCGGCTCCCGATTCAATTCGCCCTATACCTCCACCACCGATTTTACCGATAATTTCGGTTGGGAGTTTTATTGTAACAAGATGACGGGCGAGGGGAGCTACGACACTGCGGGCGGTACGATCTTCTTTCCGGCTTCGGGCTATCGCAGCTACTCGGCGGGCACGGTGAACAACGTCGGCAGCCTCGGCTACTTCTGGTCGGCCGTGCCGTACTCGACGAGCTACGGCCGTAGCCTGAGCTTCCGCTCGTCGTACATCTACCCGCTGAGCATCAACTACCGCTCCGACGGCTTCGTGGTGCGTCCCGTCCAAGAATAGGCGCGAAGCGACCATCCGATTCATTGGATTGATTGGATTTATTCCCTGCGGCTTGCAGCCGCAGGGTTTTATCCTTCGGATCACGCTGCACCGCAGCAATATCACCTTTCTGCATGGGTTTACGATTGTGGAAAAACGGACGTTTCGGGGAGATGCTCCGATTTTGAAGATATGAAATGACGGGAAATCCGGACAGACCGGCTTTGCGGAGGCGCATCGATGCAGGCCGGCTCTTTTCGGGTTTCTTATTAAATCCCAGCGGTATCCGCCGGGATTTTCTTATGCAGGACGATGGGATCAAACAGGTGGGCCTTAAAATAATTCATATTATCGCTATTTGAATACCAATAGATAAATTACGCGATTCTTCTCAATAGAAATTTTTTGTAAGTTAAAATTTTCTTACATTTGTGATATAAAGATATGGATATTCAAATAGACTATACTTCAAAATTCATTTTTAGAATGATCCACTATTCCAATTTGGAATTCATTCTAAAACATGGATTGTACACTAAGAATAGTCGTATGAAAGATCCTGAATATATCAATATCGGGGATATTCAGTTAATCGAACAGCGACAAAATTTTCATGTTCGAATTGATCCTCCGGGCGGGGATTTAGGGGATTATATTCCGTTTTATTTCGGAGGCCATTCTCCGATGTTATTGAATATTAAAACAGGGTATCGGGGTATCCGAAAAAGACCGCAGGACGAATTGATTTATATCGTTTGTCGTATTAAGGATATTGTTGCGCAATGTCCTGCATGGTGCTTTACCGATGGACATGCAAAGAATAAACTTACTGAATTTTATAATGACATCAAGGATTTGACCCATGTGGATTGGGAAGTCGTCTGCACGCAATTTTGGGGGAATGATGAAGCCAATATGGATCGGATGCGGAGAAAACAGGCCGAATTTTTGGTGAAAGACTGTGTGCCGGTTTCGTGTGTCGCCGGAATTATTGTCAAAACGGCAGACCGTGAAGCATATGTAAAAACAATTTTATCTCGTTTATCCATTGAGATACCGATATACGTTGATAGCAAAAATAACTATTTTTATCCATGATACATTATGTGACAGGTAATTTGTTGGCTGCTTCCGACGAAGCTTTGATCAATACCGTTAATACCGTTGGTGTTATGGGTAAAGGAATCGCCTTGCAATTCAAGGATAGGTATCCTTATAATTTTCAAGTATATCAACAAGCGTGTAAAGAGGGCAGCATTTTCCCAGGCAAATTGTTGGTAACACGAGACAGTAACCTTTCGACCGATTCTAAATGGATAATTAATTTCCCGACGAAAAAGGACTGGAAGCATCGTTCCAAATATGAATATATTGAAGAAGGACTGAAAGATTTGGTGCGGGTTCTTGATCAATATAGGATAAAAAGTATCGCTATTCCTCCTCTTGGATGCGGCAACGGTGGATTGGATTGGAGCAAGGTGAAAGAGTTGATGGAAAAGTATCTCGGGGAATTAAATGTGGATATTCATATCTATCAGCCGAACGAAGCCGTCAGCGAATTGTTGAAGCAGGAAACGAATTGTCGGGAGGCAAAATTAACTCCGGCGAGAGCCATGTTGCTGTACGCTCTGTTTTATTATGAATCGTTAGGAGAAAACAGCAGTTTATTCGTCGCAAATAAATTAGCATATTTTATGCAATTGCTGGGTGAACCTTCATTTGGCAAACTGAAATTCGTTGCAGGACATTATGGCCCCTATTGCACTCAGGTCGGATATATTCTGCACGACATTAACGGGAAATATATCAAAGGTCTCGAACAGATGAAGATCGGAGCTTTCGATTCTTTGGAGTTGCAATATAGCACGATGAAGGAAGTTAGCGAATATGTGAAAACAAAGTTGAAGTCGGAACAGGTTGATCGTTTGAAATTATTGATAAAATTGATCTCTGGATTTCAATCGGCTTTGTCTCTGGAAATTCTCGCGTCTGTTGCGTATGTTCGGAAAGAAAATACTTATATTGACTTGGCGCAAACCATTACACAGATTCAAAATTGGTCTCCTCGAAAAAAACATTTGTTCAAAGAGAAGTATATTCAAATAGCTTATTCTTATTTAGAAGATTTTTCCAAAGGACGAGATTGTCTATTTAGGACTGTAAAGTAAAATAGCAAATTGACGTTTATGAATAAAGAATCCCGATAAGTATTTATCGGGATTCTTTTACTTGGTTTGTCCGATAATCTTTTAGCTGCAATGCACTCTATGCTCATAATTTTTCATAGTATTGCGGCCAACTTCCGAATCTGTTGCAATCGAGCCGTCAGTTTACTGTCTTTGCGAGCTGTTTGCATATTGTATCGAGTCTGCATATTGGTAAGCATTTCGGCTTCGATTCCCAATGCAGCCTCGAAATACAAGGCCATAGTTTCGGTTACAGGGCGTTTCGCGTTCAGAATTTCATTGAGCATCGTATAGGAAATACCTATCTGTTCGGCCAATTTTTTCTGCGAGATGCCTCTGTATTCGATCTCCTCCTTCAGTATTTCTCCCGGATGCGTAGGAGTGTATGGATAACCTAAATTTCCCATAGCAATTATTTATAGTGGTTCGACAACTCAATAATATTGCAAATCGTTATTTGCTCTTTCCCGTCGGCTTCGTGCGAAACCAAAAATTCAATCCGATACTGGTCATTCACTCTGATTGAGGAAATACCTTCTTTATTTCCAGTCAGTACCTCGTACCCCAATGAATGTAACTGATAAAGAGCTTCGATACAACTTGCATCGTTAAGAATATCTATACGTTGCTTGTAGCGTTTAACTATTGTCGGTTGGTAACGGTGTTTTCTATCTTTACACTTTCCTTCGTAGTATAATTCCGATAGATACTCTTTTTGGAATTTTACAATCATTATTGCTGATTTTTACATTGCAAAGATAGTGCTTATTTTCAAAAATTCGCTAAAAAAGTGAATTTATTTTTGGCAGATATGTTAATTGGCATCCATATACCGTTGCATCATGGCCATAGCGTTCGGGTCGGCGTTCTGTTGTGCCGCCTGTTGCAACTGCGTAAGGGCTTCGGGGTCGATTTGACCGGCTGCGGCCTGTTCGTTGAAAGACTTGACCTCGGCGAGTAGTTTGTCGGCCCCCGGCAGCGAGCAGTTATTGAGGAATATTTCGAGCGGTATGCGGCCGCTTTCGAGCAGTTTCATCAATAGGTCGTCGGTCATTTGCCGGAATACGGGCGTATCGTTCGATTTTGCGGCCGTGAGGTTAAAATCTTCGATTTTCTGCGCCATTTCCGGCTCGTAGAATTTCGCCATCTCTCCGGCGGTTTTACCATTGGTGCCGATGTATCGACGGGTCGTGTAGTATTGCATGAGGACTTTAAGCAGTTTTTCGTCGCGTTCCTCGCAGAACATATTGTAATTCTCGAACAGCACGACGAAATTCATCATCGAGTTTTGTGCTTGCTGGGCGTAGAGACTCGACGGCGTATTGGCTCGCGGAACTTGCCCCTGTACCGCTCCGTTCAGTCCGCTGATTTGCTGCATGATGTTCATTTCCTGCGCGAACATTTCCCATGCTCCGATATTGGTGCCGTTCATGGATATTTGCTTCGGGAGTTTGTCGTAGGCCCCTTTTTTGATAAGAATGACGCCGTTCGTTTTGACGTATTCGCGTGCGAAATCCTGAATGTCCATATCGTCGGGTATGCACTCCTGCGGAACCATCAACAGCCCTTTTGCCGAGGCTCCGATGATGAAATCCAAAAGGGTCAATAGCCGGTTGATATAGCGCTGAATGTCTATTACGTCCGATAATACGGCTTTGAACCGTCCGTCGATTACGGGCATGGCCGCAAGCACGTAGGGGTGTTCTTCGTGTGCATAGGGACTTTCGGTCTCTTTGATGCAGTAGCCGTTCGGCGTAAGGTATTTCACCCGCCAATAATATTCGTACTGTTCACGGGCGTAGATGAGTTTCACTGTGTCTGGGGCGATCCCTGCGGCCATACCTTGCTCGATGCGCGAGGCGTTGATCGCTTCGACTTCTTGCATCGTGAGTTCGGTGTATATCTCCTCCGTTCCGTCGGCGTAGTCATGTATGTATAGTACCCAGCGGCCGAGGCGTTCCCACACCTCGATAACGCGGTATTTGCCGAGGTCGTTCGTGTATAGGAAATTCAGATTTTGAAGCCGTGAGGCGTGATTTTCATAGAGGTTTTCCAGCTTTGTATGGTCGTGGCAGATGCCATAAATTTCGCGTAATGCCTGCACGTCTTCACGGCATGTGGCGAAGTTGCGCACCAAATCGTCGAACGTGTAGTCGTGCAGCTCTCCGATGCGGCGGATGTCTGTCAGTCGCGGATCTTCGATGTCGGCATTGAAAAATAGCCGGTTGATGTTCACGAGGTCGATTTTTCCGTCCGTGCGGTTCTTGGTACTCCAATAGCCGTAGCGTACCTTCGCGCAGGCTATCCCCGTCAGACAGAGTTCCTCAACAACGTTGATGTCTATTTTTCGGATTCTGTTGAGCTGGTGGCACGCTTGCAGGGCGTTGGTCAGCATTTCTCCGAGCGGCTGGTCGTCGCGACTGCGGGCATATACGACCGTTTGCGTGGGCGACGAAAGGAGTTGTCCGTGAATATTACGGATATATTGCTGGATATAGTTGTGTTTGAGCGGCACTTTCCCGCTGCGGGAGATCAGCGCATCTTCGCGGATCGTCCGGTGCGGATGGTCGGGGTCGGGTACCGTGTCGCTCCATTGGTCGCCGTTCTTGTATCGCAGATTCCGGGAGTGCTCTTTGCGCAGGTAGTCCATTGCGTCCCAATCCCGCGCACAACGCCACAGGAGCGTTAGATTGTCGTCGGCGTAGCGCATCGTGCCTTGCTCCCATTCGCGGCGTGTTCGAGCGACGCTTTTATCCGTTTGGGCCAACAGTTTCAACCGCCGGGTATCAATATTCCGTAACATGGTCGTCCTCGTTTAATGCGTTCATCATCGTTTCGTTCAATTCTTCTTGTAATCGGTCATAAGCTGCGGTATTGGGACGCGTATCGGCAAGTATCGCCCGCAGCTTGTTCACCGCCGTTTGGTGTGCCTTGAAAATTGCGATACGTTGCAGATTCCGTTGTACGGCAGGATCGGTGCGGTCGAGTGCCGGCCCCATGCGTTTATATTTGGCTTCGATATTCGTCAGACGGTCGCGGAGGGTGTAATACCGTTCGGCTGGATTTTCGGGGCGTGCCGTTCCATAGAAGCGATTTATTACGGGCAGATCGCGGCTGCTGATTTCTTCTCCGGTGAATAGCGCCTGCGAGGTGTGCACCATGTCTTTGATGAACTTACCCATTCCGCCGCCGTAATAGGTCAATACGTGTTCGACGTGCGAGGGGTTGTACTCGAAGATACCCCGCAGCAGCGGGTCGATTTCTCCGTTCTTGCGTAGTCCGGCCGGTGTGTTCTCATCGCCGCCGCCTAACCTGTTGATCCCTCGACAGAGGTAATAAATCGCTTTGTTTACGTTTCTCAGTCCCATTTCCGAGAGCGGATAGTTTGCCGTCGTCGAGTAGCTGCGGCGTCCGACAGGATAACCGAACGCATCCTCTCCGGCATACCAGATGTCGTACCACGGCGTCAAAGCCGTAGGAATCAGTACACGTGTCGCATCTCCTTTGGATGAGGGCGAAGCTACGGGCGAGAAGTCCTCATAGAGCATCGTAAGCATCATGCGTGCGGCATCTTCGGAGCCGAGTTTTCCTCGGTAAAGGTCATGCAAGGCAGTTCCTATGCCGAAGAAAGCCCGGAATCCCTGTGGAAGCGGAATCTTCAAGTAACCGCGCTTTCCCATGCCGGGGATGATGAGGTGGTTATGTCTTTCGTATTCCGTAACGGCCAGATCGCGGCCGTCGCCTCCGCTTCCGGCGAGGAAGAAATCAAGCAGCAGACTGTCGAGAAATCCAGCCGCCGTCAGCGTGGCAACAGCCTGTGCAAATCTTTTCCGGTTACGCATGGCGATTCGTGCGACCTGTGCCGCTCCCTGTACCGAAGCATTGAAAAAGACGTAGAACATGCCGAGCGGCCGGGTTGCCGTACCGCGACGGTTGAAATTCACCGTAACGTTTTTTGCATCGTCGATAGCCGTAAGGAGCGATTTTCCTTGTTCAAGCGATGTGGTGAAGGTCGCCAAACGGGATGTGTTTTCGGCAATGCGGGAGGCATTTTCCAGCGCGACGCCTATTGCTTGCATACCGCTTTTGCGGGCAGCATACGAGAGCCATACCCCGGCGCGTTCGCTGCGCTGCGTTGCTTTCAGCAGTTCACCTATACGCCCCGTGCGGAATGCAACGTAACGTTTGATCTCCTTTTCGGCCTCGGCGATGTCTTTACTATGTACGAACCCCGTTTCCCCGCCGTTTTCACGGAAATAGTCGTAAAGCGTGTCCATGACCCGTTCGCGGCCGAATTGCCGGATTAGTTCCTGCCGATCGGCGGTGTCGAGTACGTCGAGCGTCCCGGTTTCGGCGATGGTCAGCGGCTCGGCCTTGCCTCGCAGTTCGCGGGTGATTGCGGCCATACTTGCAGGGATGTTACGCACGAATCCTTCGAGATTCCCGCCTTTGTCGATGGCGTGTACCAGCGCGGCGTGCTGCACGTCGCGCAGGAAATTCGCTGCGACAAACGCCGGATTTCGGGAGGTAAAAGCTCTTGCCAGCCAGCGTGTCGCGTTCCCGACCGTATCATCCAGCCATTTTGGAATCGCCAGCCGGTTATACTGGTTGATCGCGTTCGCCACGGCGGGATCGGCGAAGGTTATCACATAACGGATACCGTTCACGTAACATTCCACATTGCGCTGTCGTTCGTAAGAATGTCCCAAGTGTCCTTCGTGCTCGAAACGACTGCCCGATTCGGCTTCGCGGACAATGTTGAACCGTTCGGTCTCCTCGATACGGTTATACAGGTAGTCGGCCAGTTCATCATCGTGTGCTTGAAGTGCCGCGTTCATCTCCTTTTTCAGCCGGGCGATCTCCTTACGTGCCGCCTTCGATAGTTCGATGTCCTCGACGGCGGGGTCTATGGTCGTCGTAACCCATCTGTTGCCGATGCCTTTTGCCAACCAGACCTTATCGACGCGGAACAAGTCTTCCGAATTGCGGCTGTTGTTCTGCACCAACCGTAAGGCCGACTGCCTCGCCCTGTTGGTTTTGGCGGCGATGATCGCTCCGATACCGATATTCACCATTTGAGCGATCGGATTGCGGGGCTTTGCGATACGTCCTTCGGCTTCGTGCAGCACTTTCCGTAAGGGGCGCGGCCCCGCACTGTCGTCGATGAAGTCGTACACGTCGGCCGCATCGAAAGCCACCGGCTCGCCTTTCTGGTCGCGGTAGTTGTAATCATAATCCCGTAAGGGTACATAGTAGTCCCAGCCGTGCCCCTTTATCAACTTGCGGTGTTCGGGGGCTAACATTCCGTCCTCGACGAGGATTTCCAGCACGCGGTCGTTAGCCGCATTGATTCGCTGCCATAATCGCTGTGTCGGAATCTCTCCGGCCCGGCGGCGGAAATCTGCGACGATACTTCGGGCCAGCGTTTCGTTCCACGCATCGCGCGGGTCGAGGGATAGGGCCGCAATCCCCGTTGCCTGCCGTTCGAGCGACGATTCGGCCGTGATGTAGTCGATGATGTGTGTTTCCGTCATGCCTGTTTCACGGGCTATGGCTGCGATTTGGTCGAGTATGGGGTCTAAATACTCTTTCGTGTATTTGTCGATTGCGACTTTGGCGATGCTTGTCAAGTGGTTCAAATGTTTGTGTATGTCCGTGAGGTCGTCGATGCTGCCTCCGCGCCGCACGACTTCTTCCTGTAATCTTTCGACGGGTAAAGTGCTATCTATGAACCGGAGTTGCTGACGGCTTTTCCAATTCCGCTTGTCGTAAATCACAGTCGGTTCGATTCCGGCCGGCGGAGCCATTTCGGGCTGTGCCCGTTTCTTTTTAAGCAATTCTTCGACATACTCGCTCGCATATTTGAAATTCTCCGGTAGAGGTCGTTCGCTTTTCATCGTGCGTCGCCGCAACGGAGTGCGGTAGTTGTCGGAGAGGACGAAATCGAGGTGTTTGCGCATGGAGCGCACGATTTGCTCTTTCGTCTCTTGGGGTAAGGTTTTCACCAGTTCGTCGATGATGCTGCGATAGCTTTCTTGATCGGTGAGCTTTTGGAGGTCGAATAATGCGAGGTATTTGCGCATGGCCTTCAAACGATCATTGCCCATGCGGTCAATGATGGCTCGGCCCATGTCATCAAGCAGTCCATATACACGCATAGCGAAGTCATCGGCATTATGTTCGCCGAGTAAAACTCCGGTGATATGATGCTCGCGGATGTAGCGTTCGATGCTATACCGTTCGATATTTTCAGGTGTAGCGTCGTCGAATATCGCACGGTAACGCACGTTTTCAGAACGACCGAAAAGCTGTTTACGGATGCGTCGTTCGGTCGCTGTTGCGGCGACGGCTTCGGCGGCCGTGCGTGTTTTTTGCAGGCGGTGTTTCGACAACCACAACAAATAAGCGATGTCGCGGTCGCCGATACGCAGCGGAAGTCGCAATATGTCGCGTAGCAGCGAGCGGATACGGCCGATGATCCGGGCAAAGCGGCTCGGCGTGATGTCGCCTTCCGCCAAATGTGCGAGGTATTCTTCCGTTGCCAGACGGCGGGTATTTGCCTGGCGGTGCTTGGCGCCGGAGGATTGGTGCTCCTGCTCGCGGGCAATGTCGGCCACACGGCTGCGCCCTTCGGTATCGAGACCATTGTAAACCTTATCGAGAAAGTCGCCGAAACGGTCGCCCATCAGCGAGCGTAAGCCCATGTGTCCGACAATTTCATGCAATACGGTCGCTTCGGCATCGGCGAGTGTCGTAATATTGGGCAGGACAATGAACGTTTGTCCCGTTTGCGGGTCGTAAAAACCTTTTGAGTGTCGTTTACGACGTTGCACGAGCGGGTCGGAATCGGTAATTGCATCGAGGTCGTCGATAATCTCGACCGGAGTGTTCAGCGTGCGGGCGATCCGGCGAACGCGGCGAGCCAACTCCGCATCGCTTGCCGGGGCGTCGGAACCGAACGGATTGCCACCGTCGCGGAAGCGGAGGCCGTTTCCTGCATTGTCGTCAATCAATTCGTCAGGGTCGATGTCTATGGTTGCGGTTCCGGACTTGTCGGTTTCCTCCTGTGCTTCGATCGCTGCCAGTTCCACTTTCATCTGCTCTTCCAGCTCGGCGATGCGTTCTTCTGCCGCCTCCAACTCTGCTTGTTTGGGAAATCCATTGCCGACCTGCGTCTGTAAATATTCGATGGCTTGTTGTGCCGTTTCCATTCCGAGCTGCCGCTTCTGTATTTCGGCGTCGTACTCCTCACCGGAGAGCACTTTTTCGACTTGGCTGATGACGTTAATCATCTTAGCTCCGGCTTCGCCTTGCAGGTCGCGCCATTCGTTGCATTGGTAATAAATCGTGCGGTTGATGCGCTCCTTTTCATTGGAAAGGTAATTCCGTCGTAAAACAATTATAATGTCGAACTCTTTGCCGTTGATTCCGATGCGGAGTGTCATGTCCGATTGTGTACGGTCGGGTGATTGGCGGAGGGCATCCGCTTCGGCTTCGATGCGTTTCGAGAGCGGAACGAACAGGTCTTCGATTTTTTCCGGCTCGGAGGCTTTGAGTTTTCCCACTTCCACCGATACCACTTTATCGTCCGGAAACAGGCTTCGCAGGAAATCTTTTTTCTTACGGATTTGAGCAATTATTTGCGGGGTTGTTTGAAGGACGTTTTGCAGTCGTTTGAGTTCATGTGCGACGTATATTTGATGTTGATTGTAGTAGTCGCGTGCGTTTCTCAGCTTGCGTAGTTTATTCTGTTCGAGCGACAGGGCGAGCGCCGCAGCGCTGCCGGAGAGTGAGGCCATCATCTGCCCGAAATTCGTGCTGTCGCTGCTGTCGGTTTCGGGTTCTTCGAGCGAGCGTTCCGTAACCTCGCCCTTCATTGCCTGCTTAATGAACGATTCCTTGATTTTCAGCCGTTGGTAGCCCGTAACATCAAGCGTTTGTTTTACTCCGAGGCGCAGAATACGCACGGGTTTGTCCATTTGCAGGTGCAGATTGCCCTGCCGCACAATGCGGCCGATGCGTTGCAGGTAGTCCATAGGACGTATGGGTACGTCCAGATTGACGAGCATGTGCAGACGCTCCTGCATATTTACTCCGATACCTAATTTCTCGGTCGTGCCGAGTACGATCCGTACTTCGCCGTTGTTTATTTGCTTGTAGAGCGCCTCGCGTTTCGCGTCCGTTATGTAGTCGTGGATGATAGCGACCTGCTGGGCCGGTATGCCGGCGTCGATGAATTTACGCTTCATATCCACGAAAAGATTGAAGCTGTGGTCGCGGCTTTGGTAGGCGTCGCAGAAAACAGCAACGGTGCCGTTGTAATCGGCCGTTGCTTTCAAATCTTCTACGACTTCGCGCACGGCATGATTGACTTTGCTGTTGGGATCGTCCGGTAGAGCGGGATTAACCAGCCGCACGTCGATTGCCGCACGTTTGGCCAGTCCGAACATGACCAGCGGGATATGGGAGTTACGACGTTTTTCCTTACCGGACATAGCGTCGTATTGAGTCAGTATTTCCCGTATGCTGCGCATGATTGCCCGCAGCGCAGGCGTTTGGTCGAGCAGTATATCCTTCGGTTTGCCTCCCTCAATGCGCGGCGTTCCTACACCTTCGCGCAGATCCGGTACATCCTCCGTGAGTACGGTGTGCGCGACTTTCTTCCAGATCGCCAGCAGTTCCGGCACGTTGGAGTAACTGGCGAAGCGTTCGACTACGCGGAATTTGCCGTTTGTGGCAAACTCGGCCGATTCCTCGATATTTCCGAAATTGTTCGCAAAGGAATCGAAATCGGCGATCTCGTACTGTTCAAGTTCGTGTTTGGGCAGCAGATAGCGCAGGAACGTCCACATCTCGGCCATTGTATTGGATATGGGTGTTCCGGTGGCGAATACGACGTTTTTGTTCTGTTTATTTGCCAGAATATAAGATGTTTTCAGCCTCATGCTCTGCGCCCGTTGCGACGCCGCAGGGTCTATACCTTTGATATTTTGCAGGTTGGTGGTAAAACCGAGCTTCTTGTAGGCATGTGCTTCATCTACCAGCAAAGCGTCGATTCCCAACTGTTCAAAGGTCATCGTCTCGTCCGTGCGGCGGTCGAGCAGACGTAATGCACGAGTACGGGCCTGTGCTTTGAGTTTTTCTTCCTCTTTGACTGTTTTATCCGTTATTTTCTTGTTTTCCAGTCCTTCGATCTGTTTCTTGATTGCATAAGCCTGCCGTTTGGCATTGTCCGGAGAATTGGCTTCGATTTCTTCGAGCTGTTGCATCTTCTCTGCGATCAGCGTGTCGATATATTCATTGACACGCTCCGGGGCATCCGGTATGGCATCCAGATAGCTGTGATAGAGTACGACAATATCCCAATCGTTATAGGCGATCTTTGCGAATAATTCCTGCCGCTGCGATGCCGTGAGGTCTTTTTCGGACGGAACGAGGACACGGGCGGCCGGATAGAGGGATTTTATTTCGGAGGCGAATTGGTTGAATGTCGAGCGTTGTACGACGATGCACGGCTTCTGGGCGATACCGAGCCGCCGCATCTCCATTGCCGTAGTTATGAGGGTCAGGGTTTTTCCCGTGCCGACTTCGTGTGCCAGCAGCGTTGCTCCTTGCAAACCTCGCATGACACCGATTTTCTGATGCTCGCGCGGCTTCTTCGTGTGTGTGGCGTTGGGAAAATAATCGAACGATGAAACGTCGATTTGTCTTTCGACGGTGCTGTTGAAGGTTCTGTTATATATTTCGACGAGCTTATCGGTCGTTGTTTTATCTTGTCCTTTAATCCATTGTTCGAATCGTTCTTCCAGCTCGGTCTGTTTCATGGCGGCCTGCGTCATCGCTTCGGGGTCTTTGACACGCTTTTCTTTCTGAGCCAAAGGGTCGTATTCGCTGCGACTGATGTAGGTCTGCGTCTTGTTCATCCGGTCGAGTGCGAGTTTGCTCCCCGGCGCTTGCGGAATCCCCATATTGGTATCGACCGTATTCCCTTCGTTCGAGATTTTGGCGATATACTTGTTGGCCGATGTTTTGGCGATATGGGCCGTTACGTTGAACGTCTCTTTGAAAAACTGTTCGTATAGGGCGATGGGTATCCATGTGCTGCCGAGCGATACTTTAATCAGCGGCAGCGGAATATCCATCGGAATAATTTTCACGAGCGCACGGATGTTGGCGTCGAACTGTCCGTTTTCATTGGCTTGCTCGGCCTGTTCGAGTTTCTCGCGGACATTTCCCGAGAGGTATTCGTTGCGCTCCTCATAAAGACCCGTTACCGGATTGACATAGATAAGTTCCTGTGCGAGCAGTTCTTTTTCTGTATCCTCTTGTGGTATGTGGAGCAATTCTGCGATATAGGGCATATCGAGCCGTCCGTAGCGGTAGAGCGATACGGCGATCGCGTCTTTCGGCGTGTCGGCTTTCAGTTCGCGTGTCGGTTCCAGCATCCGGCGAAAGAAGATGTCCGACCTTTGGATGTCATGTCGTTTCTTTCCGTCGGGAGTTACGATTTCCTTGTCGTTTTCGATGGCTGCGATGGAGGGAAAATCCACGTCGTCGCGCAGGAATGAAATACGCGTGTTTCTTGATAATGTCCCGTAACGACGGGTGAAGGTAGCGTAGGCGTCGTTAAGCTCGGCTCGCAGTTGCTCGATGTTCGGCAGATCATTGCGTTCGGCATCGAGCAGCTCTGTGATCGCACTTTTCAGCCGCAGGTAATCGCCTAACGCTTCGACTTTACTGCGGTTGCGGATTTTCAACGAGTTCCAGTCGGCGGGTACGGCTTGTCCGAACCGCACGATATATGGTTTTCCGTCGATGATCGTAAGTCCTCCCTCTTTTGTACTGTTGGGGGCCTCGACCGCTTGCGGTATTCGCTCCGTTGCGGGTGCCGGGGCCGATGTGTAGATATTTTCGGGGAGTGCGGATATGAAACTGTCGAGCGTGCGGGACTGGTCTATGTCGCTTGTGGGGACGCAGCGCTGTTCTGTGGGGCGTATTTCCACGCCACTTTCGAATCCGAAGCGCATCTGGCCGGCCATGAACTGCGGATTGTCGTGAAAATACTTGTTATAGTTCATGTGTGCCGTTGCTGCTTCGGTCTTTACCTTCCCGTTCGACAGTTTGATAATTCGTTCGTAGGGCGCCTCGCGTTCCGTAATGGTCGATTGCATATTTACGGCATAGGGTGCCGGCCCGGCTTCGTCGCGTTTGCGGACGATAATGATGTCGGCCGAGGTTTCGGTGCCGGCCGTATTTTTGAATGTACCGGTATTCAGACGGACTGCCCCGATGAAGTCTGCATTACCGTCGTTTACGACCCAATTCCGCAAATTTGCACTCCGATCGAGCGTTGCTGTCGAGGTAATGAATACGCCCAATCCGCCGGGTTTGAGCTTCCGGATGCTTTTGGCGATGAAATAGTCGTGAATCTCGAAACGTGAGGATAAATCGCGGTCGAACGTATCGTGTACTTTGAACGTTCCGAACGGTACATTGCTGATCACCAGCGAATAGCTGTTGTTAGGTATGCGCTGCTGCTCGAAACCTTCGATGTGGATATGCGCTTCGGGATAGAGCGCACGAAGGATGTGGCCGGACAGATCGTCGAGTTCGATTCCTGTCAAATCCGATTTCGACCGTATCGAAAGAGGCATCAGACCGAAAAAATGTCCGATGCCGGCCGATGGTTCGAGGATGCGGCCACCGTCGAATCCGAGGCGTTCCACCATATCCCATATCGACGATATGACTTCGGGTGGAGTATAAAATGCGGTGGTTGTGGATGCGCGTGCCGCTTCGTATTCATCGGCTGTCAGTAGTTCGCGCAGTTCGTTGTGGTAGGGATGGGCTATTTTGAAGATTGCTGGAATACCGCCCCAGCCGGAGAATTGCTCCAATACAGCTTTTTCTTCCGGGGTGGCTTCGCGGCCTTCGGCTTCGATTTCTTTAATGAGCCGGATTGCGGCGAGATTGGCTTTGATCTTGCCAACCTCGCCTCTCGGAGCGAGGTCGTGTCCTCGTTCGATTACATGGTTTTTGTACGAGGTGTTTTTTGCGACTTCGCTTTCTCCACCTTTTTCAACGTGGCGATGATCTCCCGCATCATTTTTTCGCTGATGGGTATTTGTTCCGGCTCCTCCGGACAGTAACACGGTCGGAGGAGTTGATAGTAATACTCGTCCACTACTACCGGATCTTCGTCCCGTTCGAGTGCTGCCTGCCGCCACCGCATCGCCCGTGTTACGGTCTGGTCTATCGAATCGAGCAATTCCGCCGGATTCTCCCGATACTGTTGCAACAGGCTTCTCGGCTGATAAAATGCCAGTTCCCAAAGCGCCGTCTTTGCGGCTTCCGTCTCCATAAGCGGGATAGTCTTTCTCGCTACTGTTTTCCCGTCGTTCATCGTTTCGTGTATTTTGATTCTCTTGTAATATATGGTCTGTCTCTTATACACATCTGACGC
>ENA-OZKM01000187-OZKM01000187.1-human-gut-metagenome-genome-assembly--contig:-NODE-187-length-18887-cov-17.220529_pt1 | contig 18887 bp, 7 predicted proteins | sample MGYA00244822_ERZ653755 | MGnify/ENA primary metagenome ERZ653755 (study PRJEB26926, sample SAMN06165342) | human gut metagenome | biome: ENVO:00009003; feature: ENVO:2100002; material: ENVO:00002003...
ACTTCCAGCAGGAAGAAGGGCTGATGAGCTGTCTGCCTCTGGGTCTCAATCAGATTGAGATTCAGCGAGGACTGACCACCAGTTCCACAGCTATCTTTGTGCCCTTTACTACGCAGGAACTGTTCCAGAACGGGAAAGAAGCTCTGTACTACGGTATCAATGCTCTGTCCAACAACCTCATCATGGTGGACAGAAAGCTGCTGAAAAACCCCAACGGCCTGATTCTGGGTACGCCGGGTTCCGGTAAGTCCTTCAGCGCAAAACGAGAAATTGCCAACTGCTTTTTGCTTACCAGTGATGATGTTATTATCTGTGACCCGGAAGCGGAGTACGCACCTCTTGTTGAGCGTCTGCATGGGCAGGTCATCAAGATCTCACCTACTTCAACCAACTATATCAATCCGATGGATCTGAATCTGGACTATTCGGATGATGAAAGCCCGCTGTCACTCAAGTCTGACTTTATCCTCAGCTTGTGTGAGCTGATCGTGGGCGGTAAGGAGGGCTTGCAGCCGGTGCAGAAAACCATTATTGATCGTTGTGTACGGTTGGTTTACAACGAATATCTCAATGACCCGAAGCCGGAGAATATGCCGATTTTGGAGGACCTTTATAACCTGTTGCGGGAGCAGGAAGAAAAAGAAGCTCAGTACATTGCAACGGCATTGGAAATCTATGTAACGGGTTCGTTGAATGTGTTCAATCATCAGAGCAATGTGGACATTGATAACCGGATTGTCTGCTATGACATCAAGGAACTGGGCAAGCAGCTTAAAAAAATCGGTATGCTGGTGGTACAGGATCAGGTGTGGAACCGCGTTACCATCAACCGTGCCGCCCACAAGTCCACCCGTTACTACATCGACGAGATGCACCTGCTTTTGAAGGAGGAGCAGACCGCCGCCTATACGGTGGAAATCTGGAAGCGATTCAGAAAATGGGGCGGTATTCCGACAGGTATCACCCAGAATGTCAAAGACCTTTTGAGCAGCCGCGAGGTAGAGAACATCTTTGAAAACTCGGACTTCGTGTATATGCTTAACCAGGCAGGCGGAGACCGTCAGATTTTGGCGAAGCAACTGGGGATTTCCACGCACCAGCTTAGCTATGTGACCCACTCCGGTGAGGGCGAGGGCCTGCTGTTCTATGGCTCCACGATCCTGCCGTTTGTAGACCACTTCCCGAAGAACACCGAACTTTACCGCATTATGACCACCAAACCTCAAGAATTGAAAAAGGAGGATGAATGATTATGAACCCCAACATTTTGAATAAAAACCCGCTGATGTTTTTTGACAGGGCGGTAAATGCCCAGCGCAGCCAGCTGCTTACGGTCATGGCCGATGCGGTAAGTGAGTGCCGCACGGCGGCAGATCAGGCAGCCGAACTGAATGAGACCGGTCAGGTGGGGCTTCTCCGTCTGGCAGAGGTCTGGAGCGCCATTCGTGCTAAAGAAGGTATGGGCGGCCTGATTCTGGAAGGAACAGAGGCGAAGATCCTGTCCGATGTGGTGGCACAGTTTTATGCCTACCTGTCCGGCTGTATGTTCAACGATCCTGTGGGAATGGCCATTTATGCAGAGCTGCACTACATGATGTCCTCCCTCATGCTGGGAGAATGGTTTGAATAAAGAGCCGCGCCTGCGCTTTACTGATGAGGAACGGTCTGATCCTGCACTGGAAAAGCCGATCCGTAAAGCGGAGAAAGCTGCGGCCAGAGCAGATAAGGCGCAGGCCAATATCCCAAAGAAAAAGGTCAGGCAGACGGTCATTGACCCGGATACCGGAAAAAAGACCTCGAAGCTGACCTTTGAGGACAAGAAAAAGCCACCTTCCAAAGTTTCTCAAGGAGTCAGGGAAGCTCCCGTCCATCTGGTCGCAGGCAAGCTCCACAAAGAGATCCGGGAAACAGAGCAGGACAATGTGGGCGTGGAAAGCGCCCACAAGTCCGAGGAAGCGGTGGAGACCGGCGCTTATCTGGTGCGGGAGGGCTATCGCAGCCACAAGCTGAAGCCGTACCGCAAAGCAGCCCAGGCAGAGCGTCAACTGGAAAAGGCAAATGTAAATGTTCTGTACCAGAAATCTTTGCAGGAAAATCCCCAGTTTGCCAGCAATCCGCTTTCCCGCTGGCAGCAAAAGCAGGCCATCAAAAGGCAGTATGCCGCCGCCAAACACGCCGGTCAGACTGCCGGAAATACCGCCCAGGCTGCATCCAAAACCGGAAAAGCCGCAAGGACGGTAAAAGAAAAGGTACAGCAGGCAGGGGCATTCGTCATGCGCCACAAGAAGGGTTTCCTGATGGCAGGGGTTTTGTTCCTCATTACCTGTATGCTGATGAATACCATGTCCTCCTGCTCCATGATGGCGCAGAGCATCGGTTCCGTTCTCTCCGGCACCACCTATCCGTCGGATGACCCGGAAATGCTGGCGGTGGAGGCAGATTATGCAGCCAGAGAAGTCCAGTTGCAGGAGGAAATCGACAACATTGAAAGCAGCCACCCAGGGTATGACGAGTATCGCTATGACCTTGGTATGATCGGCCATGACCCTCATGAGCTGGCAGCATTTCTGTCTGCCGTCTTGCAAGGTTACACCCAGCAGAGTGCTCAGGCAGAGCTGGCGCGTGTGTTTGCAGCACAGTATCAGCTGACGCTTACTGAGGAAGTGGAGATTCGCTACCGCACGGAGACCTCCACCGACCCGGAGACCGGCGAGACCACCTCAGAAGAAGTCCCCTATGAGTATTACATTTTGAATGTGAAACTCACCAGCAAGCCCATTTCCGCTGTGGCGTCGGAGTTACTGACCCCGGAGCAGATGGAAATGTATCAGGTTTACCGGCAGACCATGGGCAATAAGCCGCTGTTGTTTGGCGGTGGTTCCCCTGACATGAGCAATTCCGAGGACTTGACCGGTGTACAGTTTGTAAATGGAACCCGTCCCGGAAATCCGCAGTTGGTGGAGCTGGCCAAGCGTCAGGTCGGCAATGTGGGCGGCTATCCTTATTGGAGCTGGTATGGCTTTGACAGCCGCGTGGAGTGGTGCGCCTGCTTTGTATCCTGGTGTTATAACCAGGCTGGAAAAAGTGAGCCGCGCTTTGCAGGCTGTGAGTGGCAGGGCGTTCCGTGGTTCCAGTCTCATGGACAATGGGGTGCAAGAGGCTATAACAATCTGGCTCCCGGAGATGCAATTTTCTTTGATTGGGATTTGGATGGGACAGCAGACCATGTGGGTATCGTGATCGGTACGGATGGCAGCCGTGTTTATACCGTGGAGGGAAATTCCGGCGATGCCTGCAAGATCAAAAGTTATGACCTGAATTATCAAAGTATTAAGGGCTACGGCCTGATGAACTGGTAACAGACTTTGTGGAAAGGAGTGAACGGTTATGGCAAAAAACAAAATTGAACGTATCGACCAGGAAATTGAGAAAACCCGTGAGAAGATTGCGGAATATCAGGAAAAGCTCAAGACCCTGGAAGCACAGAAAACGGAGGCAGAGAATCTGGAAATCGTTCAGATGGTTCGTGCGTTACGCATGACTCCAGCACAGCTGAACGCTATGCTTTCCGGTGGAATGAACCACGGCAGAGATACAGCACTGTCGGAATCAAATAATCAGGAGGCTACCGCTTATGAAGAATAAAAGAATTTGCAAAACACTTTCCGCCCTTTGCCTGACAATGGTTGTGGCATTTGGCTTTACGATCCCTGCTTTCGCACAGGGGTCAGAACAGGCTCCGGCGGCACCGGCAGAGGATTCTACCAATGACAGCAATGTGATTGTGGAAGAAACAGAACCGGCACCGGCACTTACACCAGATGGCAATGCCGCTCTGGTGGATGATTTTGGTGGCAATAAGCAGCTCATTACCGTTACCACCAAGGCTGGCAACTATTTTTACATTTTGATCGACAGGGCTAATGAGGATAAAAAGACTGCTGTTCACTTTCTGAACCAGGTGGATGAAGCGGATTTGATGGCACTGATGGAAGATGAAAATGTCAAAGAGGAGCCGGCTGCTGTGTGTAGCTGTTCAACAAAATGTGAAGCAGGGGTAGTCAATACGGCCTGCCCGGTCTGCGCAACTGATAAGAGTAAATGTACGGGCAAAGCACCGGAACCTCCGGCAGAAACATCGGAGCCGGAAAAAGAGAAGCCTGCCGGATTGAACCCGGCTGCGCTGGTCCTTTTGCTGGCTCTGCTTGGTGGCGGTGGCGTATTTGCCTACTTGAAGCTCGTTAAGAACAAGCCTAAGACCAAGGGCAATGACAGTCTGGACGATTATGATTATGGCGAGGAAGATTCCGAGGAATGGGAAACCGAGGATGAGGAGTCGGACGAGCCGGACGCTGACGGGGGCAGCACAGAAGAAGATGATGAGGACAGTGTGAAATGACCCGTTTCACAGACAGTCCCTATGAACGCATGATGACACGCAGGCCGGAGGGCGGGAAGGAAACTTCCCGTCCTCCTTCTTTACCCCACAGCCACCCCTGCTATGGTTGCGGGAATTATGGAAGACCCTGCGTAGGTATCTGTCACCGGGAAATGTCCCGATGGCTCAAAGAGAGGAGGAACCATCATGGCTCAACATAAATTGGTAATTGCCGAAAAACCATCAGTTGCCCAGAGTTTGGCGGCGGTGATCGGCGCAACCGTCCGTAAGGACGGGTATCTGGAGGGCAACGGCTGGCGTGTCAGCTGGTGCGTGGGCCACCTGGCCGGTCTTGCGGATGCAGACAGCTATGACCCCAAGTATGCCAAGTGGCGATATGATGATCTGCCTATCCTGCCGGAACATTGGCAGATGGTGGTGGGAAAAGATAAGAAAAAGCAGTTTGATATTCTCAAAAAGCTGATGAATGCCCCGGATGTGACGGAGGTGGTAAATGCCTGCGATGCCGGACGCGAGGGTGAGCTGATCTTCCGCAGCGTCTATGAGCTGGCAGACTGTCAAAAGCCTATGAAAAGGCTCTGGATTTCTTCGATGGAGGACTCCGCCATAAGGGAAGGCTTTGCAAATCTGCGCCCTGGTGCGGACTATGATGGACTTCGAGATGCTGCCCTCTGTCGTGCCAAGGCCGACTGGCTGGTGGGAATCAATGCCACAAGGCTTTTTTCCGTGCTGTATCACCGCACCCTCAACATCGGGCGTGTGATGTCCCCAACACTGGCACTCATTGTCCAGCGAGAAGCTGAGATCGACACCTTTAAGCCGGTTCCCTTTTATACCGTGGCGCTGGAGCTGCCCGGTCTTACCGTATCCGGGGAGCGCATGGCGGATAAGACTGCTGCTGAGCAGCTGAAAGAAGCCTGTCAGGGTGTAAATGTCACAATCAAAAAGGTGGAATGCAAGGAAAAGTCCGAAAAGCCGCCTGCCCTCTATGACCTGACTACTCTGCAAAGAGATGCCAACCGCCTGCTTGGATTTACAGCCCAGCAGACCCTGGACTATCTGCAAAGCCTGTATGAAAAGAAGCTCTGCACCTATCCCCGTACTGACAGCCGCTATCTGACCGGTGATATGGCAGACAGCCTGCCGGTGCTGGTCAATCTGGTTGCCAATGCTATGCCGTTTCGCAAAGGGATCGCCATTACCTGTGATCCGCAGACGGTCATCAACGATAAGAAAGTAACTGACCACCACGCAGTAATCCCTACCAGAAATCTCAAGGATGCAGACCTTTCTGCCCTTCCTGCGGGAGAAAAAGCGGTGCTGGAGCTGGTGGCCCTGCGTCTGATGTGCGCCGTAGCCCAGCCCCATATCTATTCGGAAACCGTTGTGATTGCAGCGTGTGCCGGTGGGGAGTTTACCACAAAAGGAAAAACGGTGAAGCACCCCGGATGGAAAGCACTGGAGGACGCTTATCGTGCCAAAATGAAGGATACAGAGCCGAAAAAAGAGGGCGTAGAGAAAGCCCTGCCGGAGCTGACCGAAGGACAGACCCTTTCGGTTTCTGCGGCAATCGTCAAAGAAGGCAAAAGCAGTCCGCCTCAGCACTTTACGGAGGACACCCTATTGTCCGCGATGGAGACTGCCGGAAAAGAGGATATGCCGGAGGATGCCGAGCGAAAAGGTCTGGGGACACCGGCCACCCGTGCCGGTATTTTGGAAAAGCTGGTATCTGCCGGTTTTCTGGAACGAAAAAAGAGCAGGAAAACGGTGCAGCTTCTCCCTTCCCACGATGCAGTTTCCCTGATCACAGTGCTGCCGGAACAACTGCAATCGCCGCTTCTGACTGCCGAGTGGGAGTACCGCCTGGGCGAGATCGAGCGCGGGCAGCTTGCCCCGGAGGAGTTTTTAGACGGGATCAGCACCATGCTGAAAGATCTGGTGGGGACTTATCAGGTCATCAAGGGAACTGAGTACCTGTTCACTCCGCCCCGTGAGGTGGTGGGCAAATGCCCTCGCTGCGGCGGTGAAGTTGCAGAACTGCAAAAAGGCTTCTTCTGTCAGAATGATTCTTGCAAATTTGCAATCTGGAAAAACAACAAATGGTGGGCTGCCAAGAAAAAACAGCCGACCAAAGCTGTGGTGTCTGCGCTGCTGAACGATGGCTGTGTCCGTGTGACGGGGCTATATTCGGAGAAAACCGGCAAGACCTACGATGCCACTGTGGTTTTGGAGGACGATGGACAGTATGCCAACTTCAAGCTGGAATTTGACCAGCGGAAAGGAGGCAGCCGATGAAGCTCTCTTTAGTGGAACGGGAAACCATTCTCCTCTATAACCAGGCAGAACCAATGGCTGAGGTCTACACCCACGATCCCCGTCTGATGGAGAAGCTGGAACTGCTGGCAAAAAAGCACCCCGACCAGATCACCCGAAAGGACGCCCATAACTTTACCGTTCCCAAGCGGTGTGTATCAGTCCGGGAGCCATACAGCGCCGAGCGTCGCAAAGCTGCCAGTGAGCGTGCGAAAGCCGCCGGATACCAGCCCCCTGTGAAAAAGTCCGGCAGTTAAAGGCACATGGCAGAGAATGTATTTGAAGCAGTCAAGCAGTCGGTCAGCACCAGAGAAGCGGCAGAGTTTTATGGGATCGAGGTCAAACGAAATGGCATGGCCTGCTGTCCCTTCCACGATGATAAGAACCCCAGCATGAAGGTAGACCAGCGGTTCCACTGCTTTGGCTGCGGTGAAGATGGGGATGTGATCGACTTTACCGCAAAGCTCTTTAACCTCTCCCCAAAAGAAGCGGCGGAGAAACTGGCACAGGACTTTGGCCTGATCTATGACAGTCAGGCCCCGCCCCGCAGGAGATATGTCCGGCAAAAAAACGAGGCACAGAAGTTTCGGGAGGATCGACAGCGCTGTTATCGCGTACTGTCCGATTACTACTATCTGCTGAAAAAATGGGAAGCCGACCGTTCTCCCAGGACACCGGAGGAAGAACCGCACCCCCGCTTTGTGGAAGCAATCCAGAAGAAAGCCTATGTAGAGTACCTGCTGGACCTTTTTCTTTATGAAAGTGAAGAAGAACAAAAGGCATGGATTGCAGAACACACAGCAGAAATCACACACTTGGAAAGGAGATTGAAAATCATGGCTGAGAACAAACCCACCAACCGAGAACGGCTAAGGGAAATCACAGATGGCATCGAGCAGGGCATCAAAGAACTGTTTGAGAGCGAAAAGTATATGCGTTATCTGTCCGTCATGTCCCGCTTCCACCGCTATTCGGTAAACAACACCATGCTCATCTATATGCAGAAGCCGGACGCCACTTTGGTAGCCGGATACAATAAGTGGAAAGACCAGTTTGAGCGTCATGTAAAAAAGGGCGAGCATGGCATTACCATCATCGCCCCAACACCGTACAAGAAGAAAATCGAGGAGCAGAAGCTGGACCCGGATACCAAGGCTCCGATTCTGGATAAAGACGGAAAGATCGTTACAGAGGAAAAAGAAATCGAGATCCCCATGTTTCGCCCGGTCAAGGTTTTTGATGTGAGTCAGACCGACGGGAAACCTTTGCCGGAGCTTGCTTCCTCCCTTTCCGGCAATGTGCCAAATTATGAGGCATTCATGGAGGCCCTGCGCCGCAGCGCACCGGTGCCGATTACTTTTGAAGCAATGGCCGCCGATACGGACGGCTATTTTTCTGCCGATCATCAGAAAATTGCCATTCGTCAGGGCATGAGCGAGGTGCAGACGGTTTCGGCCACGGTTCACGAGATTGCTCACAGCAAGCTCCACAATCAGAAAAAGATCCAGATTACCAATGACGAGCAATATCAGGAGATCGAGCTGTTTGATAAACTTGGTCTGTTCTCCAACGGACGGATTGCTCGCGATAATCTGCCAGAGGGCGTTTATTGCTATGACCTGCGCGGTTCTGACTACGATCCTGGAGATCCGGTCTGTGTGGAAGAACGAGTGGTTGTAAACCATGCAGGCTCCGTTTTGCTGACAGAGCCGTTGGAACTGACGGAAGATGGACGCTTGATGCTGACCGAGGAAAAAGGGCTGAATTTTACCGGTGGCTTTTCTACCCTCTCCCAGTTTTTGCAGAAACAGAGGAAAGATCGTCACACGGAAGAAGTGGAGGCTGAAAGCATCTCCTATGCGGTCTGCAAGTATTTTGGCATCGAGACTGGAGAAAACAGCTTTGGCTATATTGCCAGTTGGAGTCAAGGCAAGGAGCTGAAAGAACTGAGAGCCAGTTTGGAGACCATCAACAAAACCTCCGGCACTTTGATCTCCGACATTGAGCGCCACTATAAGGAAATCTGCAAAGAGCGCGGAATCGACCCTCATGCAAAGGTAGAGCCGGAACTCGCCCCGATAGAGCAGCCAGAAGATGCCGCTAAGGTATCTGATAGACAGCAGACCGGCGATCTGACCTACTATGTAGCAGAGTGCATGGAATTTCCAAACCTCGGAGAATACCACGATAACTTGTCTTTGGAGGAAGCAATCCGCATTTATCAGGAGATTCCGGCAGAACGAATGAACGGGATCAAGGGCATTGGTTTTGAGCTGAAAGACGGAAGCGACTATGAAGGACCTTTTCCGATTTTGACCGGCCAGACCATTGACCTGGACACCATCCAGGCAATCGACTATTACCGTGATAATCCTCTGGTGCAAAAAGCGGTAAAGGAACTGGCTGCGGCAATGCCGGAAATGGAAGTGCTGGGGGCGGACGCCAACCAGCAGGAGGCTTTGTTTCTGATTGACGATGCCACCTATCTTCATATCCAGTCCTGTGACAGCGGCTGGGACTATACCCTTTACGATGCCGCGTCCATGAAAGAGCTGGATGGTGGTCAGCTGGATATGCCGGAGATTTCCCGCATGAAGGCAGTTCTCCAGATTTGTGATGACAACGATTTGGGCAGAGACTCGGTAAAATACGCACCGTTGTCCATGATTGAGACCTTGCAGGAAGCTGCCTACCAGCAGATGCAGGCAGAGGTCAGTCAGATGGCTGCTTCTTCCCAGCTGCCGGAAGCACAGGAGCAGGCACTGGATGAATACCCCATGCCTGATGAGCAGGTCTCCACACCAGATATGCAGGAATACGGCTACTTCTATGATGGGATGCTCCCTGTCACCAGAGAACGGGCGCTGGAACTGGATGCCGCTGGTTTGACTGTCTATGTGCTGCATGAGGACAATACGGAGAGTATGGTATTTGACTCGCAGGAAATCATGGATCATGGCGGCATTTTCGGTGTGGACCGTGAGGAATGGGAGAAAAGCCCTCAGTTCCACGAAAAGGTCATGGAGCGCCAGGAACATCAGCAGGAACGGGAACAGGCATTTCTTGCTCAGAACAGAGATTGCTTTGCCATCTATCAGGTGAGCCGTGACGATCCGCAGAATGTGCGCTTTATGAATCTGGACTGGCTAAAGTCCCATGACATTTCCATAGACCGTAGCAATTATGATCTCATTTACACTGCTCCGCTGAGGGAGTCTGGCACGGTACCGGAGCAGCTGGAAAAACTATATGAGCAGTTTAATCTGCAAAAACCGGCGGATTTTCACAGTCCTTCTATGAGTGTCAGTGACATCGTTGCGATCAAGCAGGATGGTAAGGTATCCTGTCATTACTGTGACAGTGTTGGTTTTACCCAGATCCCCGGATTCCTGCCGGAAAATCCGCTGAAAAATGCGGAGATGGCCGTGGAGGACGATTACGGCATGATCGACGGTATCATCAACAATGGCGCAAAAGAGCCTACGGTGGCAGAGCTGGAACAGCAGGCCCGCAGCGGTCAGCCCATTTCCCTGATGGATCTGGCTGCCGCTGCCCATCGGGAGGAACGGGAAAAGAAAAAGTCCGTCATGGAGCAGCTGAAAAGCCAGCCCAAGGCAGAACACAAAAAGATAGCGCCAAAAAAGAGTGCGGAAAGGGAGATTTGATATGGGAAACTTTACTTTTGAGGAAATGAACCTGATGTGCATTTACAATACCGGCAGCCGCACCGGACTGATCGACAGCCTGCGTGAGATGCGCGGCGAGCTGGCCCCGGAGGAAACCGAGCTGCGGGAGTTGACAGACAGCGCACTGGGCAAGCTCCAGGCCATGAGTGATGCCGAGTTTGCCGAGCTGGAGTTGTATCCGGATTTTGACCAGTAAACACCATAATCGCAGGGATGGGGTGGCAATATGCCACCCCACCTTTTTACCCCAAAACTGAAAGGAGGACAGAACACTATGCCAACCAAAGCTGAACTATATGCACAGATGGCGGAGAAGGTGACAACGCAGCTCACGGGGAGCTGGCAGGAATGGGCAGGGTTTCTCACTACTGCTTCCCGCCTTTACAAGTACCCGTTCCATGAGCAGCTGATGATCTATGCCCAGCGACCGGACGCCACCGCCTGTGCAGAGTACGATTTGTGGAATGAAAAGATGGGCCGGTATGTAAGGCGCGGCTCCAAGGGAATTGCTCTGGTGGACGATTCCGGGGACAGGCCCCGCCTGCGCTATGTTTTTGATATTTCCGACACCGGAACCCGTGAACATTCCCGCACTCCCTGGCTGTGGCAGCTGGAGGAGCGCCATTTGGATTCGGTGCAGGCCATGCTTGAGCGCACCTATGATGTTTCCGGTGATGACCTTGCCGGACAGCTCACGGAGGTAGCCGGAAAACTGGCTGAGGAATACTGGACGGAGCATCAGCAGGACTTCTTCTATATCGTTGACGGTTCCTTTTTGGAGGAATATGATGAGTTTAACATCGGAGTACAGTTCAAGGCAGCAGCCACCGTCAGTATCACTTACGCTTTGATGTCCCGCTGTGGACTGGAGCCGGAACGCTACTTCGACCACGAAGATTTCATGGCGATCTTTGATTTCAACACCCCGTCCACCATCGGGGCGTTGGGAACAGCGGTCAGCCAGATTAACCAGCAGGTGCTGCGGCAGATCGGCGTCACCGTCCGAAATGCAGAGCGCGAAGCCAACCAAGAAAGGAGCAAGCAAGATGAACAATCCCATGACCTATATCCAGAACGGAGACTATCTGATTCCCGACCTGAAGCTGAGCCAGCAGCCGGAGAAACCCCTGGGCAAGTACGGAAGGATGAGGAAAACCTACCTGAAGGAACACCGTCCCATCCTCTACAACCAGATGTTGCTGAGCGAGAAGCTGTACCCGCACCTTCTGGAGATCGACGAGACCGCCCAGAGCAGACTGGAGCAGATGATGCCCCAGCTGGCGAAGGAAGCGGGAGCCACCGAGGAACTGAAAGCCAGCGATCCCATGAAGTGGGTGGGGCTGATGAACACCTGCAAAGCTCAGGCCGAGGAAATCCTGATGGCGGAGCTTATCAACAGCTGACCCTAAACCTGTTCCTCTCCGAAGCGGAACAGATCCAATCCATAGATGAAGCAGAGAATGTAGCGCATACATCCTCTGCTTTTTCTTTTGCCCAAAATGACATTGACCATGTGCTGCGTTTGGGAGGCAATACAGACCGTCAGAGGGAGCGTGTGGTTGCAGCCTTTGAAAAGCAGAAAACCACCGCTGAGATTGCCGAGATACTGAAAACGCTGTACCACGGCGGCAACGGCCTTGGCAGTGTGAGTGCATGGTATGCCGAGGATGGTATCCATCTTTCCCACGGGAAGTCTGTCCGTTATGACAGGTCTGCCCAGGTCATTTCTTGGGAGCGCGCCGCAGAGCGTATCGGGGAGCTTTTGGAAAGTGGTCAGTTTGCCTCCAATGTGGAGCTTGCAGAAGCGGCAGGCTATGAACGCTCCCTCCTCTCGGAAAAGCTCTGGCATCTGTATCACGATCTCAGTGAGGACGCCAGAAAAGCCGGATATTTGTCCTGCCTGTCAGAGATCAAAGGCAATGGTTTCCCAGAGGAGACCCGCCGCCTGACGGAGCAGCTGAGTGACCCGGCTTTCCGCCAGACCCTCAAGGAAGAATACGCTGCCTTCTGGACTGCCTATCAGCAGGACCGTGACCTGTTGCGTTTTCACTATCATAGACCGAGGGAGATCTGGGAGAACCTGAAGGACCTTGACCTGCCCCGCAGGACCTTTTCTTCAGAGCTTTCCCAAGTGCCAACCGTCCAGCACTTTATTACCGAGGATGAGATCGACGCCGCCATGACCGGCGGAAGCAGTTTCGCCGGAGGAAAAGGCCGTATCTATGCGTTCTTCATGGAAAACCATACGGATAAGGAAAAAGTGAGATTCCTCAAAGACGAGTATGGCATTGGCGGACGCTCTCATGCCTTGTCCGGTGCAACACACAGCGGCGAAGATCACGATGGGAAAGGACTGCACTATAAAAAGCAGGACTGCCCGGATGTTCACTTGAACTGGGAAAAGGTTGCCAAGCGCATTACCTCACTTGTCCAGAAAGACCGCTATCTTACCGAACAGGAACAGGCGCAGTATGACAAAATCCAGGCTGAAAAGGAACTGGCAGAAGAAGATGCCATTCAAGCACAGCAGCCGGAGGTGGAGAAAGAAACGCCAAAGCCTACCCTTGGGGAGCAGTTTGAGCAGTATAAGCCTGTGGTGACTGCCGCCATTTCCGAGGATACCGCATATCGCAATGCCTGCGGTCATTCTGACCGTGAAAATGCTGTCATCGAGGGTAATGCCGCTGTGCGCCGTGCAGTCCTTGGTTCTAAGGATATGGAGCTGATCCGACTCTATTCGGATGTGCCGGAGTTCCGTCAGCGTTTACACCGGGAAGTGATCGACGAGACCTATCCAAAGCTCCATGAGCTTCTGCGCCCTCTTTCTCAGGAAGATATTGATACTGCCCTTTGTGCATGGAACGGCAATATCGAGAGTAAACACGCTGTTGTCCGCTATATGAAAGACCATGCAAGAGAAAAAGATACCGCCGCATGGCTGGCTCAGGAATACGGCGGCAGTAACAGCAACAGCCTGTTCGTTGTCCGTGCCGGCAGCCCGGAGGAAACGCAGCTGCCCTGGCCGAAGGTACAGCGCCGGATTGCCCAGCTCATTCAGGAGGACCGGTTCTATACCGAAGAAGAACAGGACCGTTTTGACGACATCGACCCCATCGCCATCCGGGAAGCTCTGGAAGAAAGAGGAATCGTCAACGGACAGGTGACAGACCCGGAAAAACTGGACAATGATCCGTTTATCCAACAGGTGATGTCAGATGCCGAGCAGATCGCAGATGCCGAGACAGAGCAGACTTCCAAAGTTTCCATTTCCGATGAGGAATATGACGCAGTTCGCCGCCCAATTCCGCAAAGAACCTCCTATGACCCAGCCGCCCCGGTCTATGCCGTGGGCGATACCGTGTATATCGAGGATGACGCCTATCAGATCACCGAGCTGCGGGAGGACACCGTACAGCTTCTGCCCACCGGGATGGTATATCCCATCTACCGGGCAGAGCGCAAAGAACAGTTCGAGCAGCTGCTTCGGGCAGACCGCCGCAATGCTTACTATACCGAGTTTCTTCCTATTGACCCGGACAAGGCAGATCAGGACTTGCGGGATGTATTGGCTCATGGACTGATGGATGAAGCGGATAAAAAGCAGATTTCCACGCTGCTGCAATCCGGCAGGAGCAACAGCGAGATCGCCTACTGGCTGAGCAGAGCCTATTCCGGTGAGATCGAGACACTGAATCTGGAGACCGGCGATATTGCCGATTACCGTACCACGGCACAGGGCATAGAACTGGAAGTCATGGATGCAGAGGAAAAGCGTCTGGCTATGCTGTATTTCCGCTGGGATGAGGTTGCACCTTTGCTGCGCGGGATGTATGCCCGTCAGCAGGACGGTTTTGGACAGGAACAGCCCCAACCGGCTACCGAATCCCCGACCTTCCATTCCGAGACCATGGCCGTCTATCCGGGCGATAAGAACAATCTGCCTTATGATGTGGTGGTGGAACGACTGCATATCGAGGAGCCGGAGCCGCCAGCCCCTGTGACTGAGCCGGAGAAAACCTTTGAGGAAGTGTTGGATGAACACCCGGTTTCCATTCAGGTCAATGGCCAGTGGCAGACCTTCCCCAATGCCAAAGCTGCCGAGGAAGCATCTTATGAGGAATACAAGGCTAACCTGCGCCGCAATGCAAAAAACTTCCGCATTACCGATGAGCATTTGGGCGAAGGCGGTCCGAAAGCCAAGTTCCAGGCAAATGTCAATGCGATTCGTTTGCTGAAAGAGCTGGAAGCTGCCGGACAGCAGGCAAGCCCCGAACAGCAGGAGGTTCTTTCTCGATATGTGGGCTGGGGCGGTCTCTCTGATGCGTTTGACCCGGAGAAACCGGCATGGGCTTTAGAGTATGCCCAGCTGAAAGAACTGCTGACCCCGGAGGAATATGCCGCCGCCAGAAGCTCTACCCTCAACGCCCATTACACCAGCCCTACGGTCATTCAGGCCATCTATGAAGCGGTGGACCGTATGGGATTTGAGACCGGAAATATTCTGGAGCCGTCTATGGGTGTGGGCAATTTCTTTGGTATGCTGCCGGAGAAAATGCGAAACAGCCGTCTGTACGGCGTGGAGCTGGACCCTGTTTCCGGGCGCATCGCAAAGCAGCTCTATCCCAAGGCGGACATCACAGTAGGCGGCTTTGAGACCACCGATAGGCGTGACTTCTTTGACCTTGCCATCGGCAATGTGCCTTTCGGTCAGTATCAGGTCAACGACAAAGCCTACAACAAGCTGAATTTCAGTATTCATAACTATTTTTTTGCCAAAGCACTGGATCAGGTGCGTCCCGGCGGTGTGGTAGCTTTTGTGACCTCTCGATATACCATGGACGCCAAGGATTCCACCGTGCGCCGCTATCTTGCCCAGCGTGCCGAGCTGCTGGGAGCTATCCGTCTGCCTAATGACGCGTTCAAAAAGAATGCCGGTGCCGAGGTGGTATCGGACATCATCTTCCTCCAAAAGCGGGACCGCCCGTTGGACATCGTGCCGGAATGGACCCAGACCGGACAGACGGAGGACGGGTTTGCCATCAACCGGTATTTTATCGACCACCCGGAAATGGTGCTGGGCAGACAGGAGCCGGTAAGCACTGCTCATGGTATGGACTACACCGTGAACCCTATCGAGGGACTGGAGCTTTCCGACCAGCTGCATGATGCTGTGAAGTACATTCATGGCACTTATCAGGAGGCAGAGCTGCCGGAGCTGGGCGAAGGCGAAGCTATTGACACCTCCATTCCTGCCGACCCCAATGTGAAGAACTATTCCTATGCCATTGTAGACGGGCAGGTGTACTACCGGGAAAACAGCCGTATGGTGCGCCCTGACCTCAACGCCACCGCCGAAGCCCGCGTGAAAGGTCTTGTGGGACTGCGTGATTGTGTGCAGGAACTGATCGACCTTCAGATGGATGCAGCGGTTCCGGACAGCACCATTCGGGAGAAGCAGGCGGAACTGAACAGCCTCTATGACAGCTTTTCTGCCAAATACGGTCTCATCAATGACCGTGCAAACCGTCTGGCCTATGCAGATGATTCTTCCTATTACCTGCTCTGTGCGCTGGAAGTCATCGACGAGGACGGGAAACTGGAACGTAAGGCAGATATGTTCACCAAGCGGACCATCAAGCCCCATCAGGCGGTGGCTGTGGTGGATACGGCAAGTGAAGCACTGGCGGTGTCCATCTCGGAAAAAGCCTGCGTGGATATGGACTATATGAGCCAGCTTACCGGAAAAACAAAAGAAGAACTGGCCGGAGAGCTGCAAGGCGTAATCTTCCGTGTACCGGGACAGCTGGAGAAAGACGGCACACCCCATTATGTGACTGCTGATGAATACCTTTCCGGCAATGTACGCCGCAAACTGCGTCAGGCGCAGCGGGCGGCACAGCAGGACCCGGTTTATGCAGTCAATGTGGAAGCTCTTACCGCCGCCCAGCCCAAAGACCTGGATGCGTCGGAGATCGAGGTGCGTCTGGGCGCTACCTGGATTGACAAGGAATATATCCAGCAGTTTATGTATGAGACCTTTAATACCCCGTTTTATCTCCAGCGCAGTATCGAGGTCAACTATTCGTCCTTTACCGCTGAATGGCAGATCAAGGGGAAATCTTCCGTATCCTACAACGATGTGGCAGCCTACACCACCTACGGAACCAGCCGTGCCAATGCCTACAAGATTTTGGAGGACAGCCTGAACCTGCGGGATGTCCGTATCTATGACACCATAGAGGACGCAGACGGAAAAGAGCGCCGCGTGCTGAACGCCAAGGAGACCACCCTGGCTGCTCAAAAACAGCAGGCGATCCGGGAAGCCTTTAGGGACTGGATCTGGAGAGACCCGGAGCGCCGCCAGACTTTGGTGCGCCAGTACAACGAAGAAATGAACTCTACCCGTCCCCGCGAGTATGATGGCAGCCATATCACTTTTGGGGGCATGAACCCGGCCATTACCCTGCGGGAACACCAGAAAAGCGCCATCGCCCATGTGCTGTATGGAGGAAATACCCTGTTGGCACACGAAGTAGGCGCAGGTAAAACCTTTGAGATGGTGGCCGCTGCGATGGAAGCCAAACGCCTGGGACTGTGCCAGAAATCTCTTTTTGTGGTTCCAAACCACCTGACCGAGCAGTGGGCGTCGGAGTTTCTGCGTCTCTATCCTTCCGCCAATATCTTAGTCACCACAAAAAAGGACTTTGAGACCCATAACCGAAAGAAGTTCTGCGCTCGTATTGCGACGGGTGATTATGATGCCATTATCATGGGACACAGCCAGTTTGAGCGTATCCCCATCAGCCGGGAGCGTCAGGAACGGCTTCTCTATGAACAGATCGACGAGATCACTGAGGGGATTGCAGAGGTACAGGCCAGTGGCGGCGAGCGTTTTACCGTCAAGCAGCTGGAGCGTACCAGAAAGTCTCTGGAAGCCAGACTGGAAAAGCTGCAAGCCGAGGGGCGAAAAGACGATGTGGTAACCTTTGAGCAGCTGGGTGTAGACCGATTGTTCGTAGACGAGGCTCACAACTATAAGAACCTGTTTTTATATACAAAAATGCGGAATGTGGCTGGCCTTTCCACATCGGACGCACAGAAATCCTCCGATATGTTTGCCAAGTGCCGCTATATGGATGAGATCACCGGAAACCGTGGCGTGATTTTTGCCACCGGCACACCGGTCAGCAACTCCATGACCGAGCTTTACACCATGCAGCGTTACCTTCAGTATGAACGCCTGCAAGAACTGAACATGACCCACTTCGACTGCTGGGCTTCCCGATTTGGAGAGACCGTCACAGCATTGGAGCTGGCACCGGAAGGCACCGGCTACCGGGCAAGAACGAGATTCAGCAAGTTCTTTAATCTGCCGGAGCTGATGAACCTGTTCAAAGAAGTGGCGGACATCAAGACCGCCGACCAACTGAACCTGCCCACCCCGGAGGTGGAATACCACAACATCGTGGCGCAGCCTACCGAACATCAGCAGGAAATGGTCAAGGCCCTTTCGGAGCGCGCATCGCTGGTACACAGCGGAACCGTTGACCCGTCCCAGGACAATATGCTCAAGATTACCTCGGATGGCCGTAAGCTGGGCCTGGACCAGAGAATCGTCAACCAGATGCTGCCGGATGAACCTGGCACAAAGGTCAATCAGTGCGTGGACAACATCATGCAGATCTGGCGGGACGGCGAAGCTGACAAGCTGACCCAGCTGGTGTTCTGCGACATTTCTACACCGCAGGCAAAAGCTCCTGCAAGCAAGGCGGCGAAAACGCTGGATAATCCACTGCTTCACGCATTGGAAGGCGCTGTGCCTCTGCCGGAGCAGGAACCGGTCTTTACGGTATATGACGATATTCGTCAGAAACTCATTGCTCAGGGAATGCCTGCCGACCAGATCGCTTTTATCCATGAAGCCAATACCGAAGTGCGGAAAAAGGAGCTGTTCTCTAAAGTCCGTACCGGTCAGGTTCGTGTCCTTTTGGGCAGCACCGCCAAGATGGGCGCAGGCACCAATGTGCAGGACCGTCTGGTGGCACTTCATGACCTGGACTGTCCGTGGAGACCGGGAGACCTTGCCCAGCGCAAGGGCCGTATCGAGCGCCAGGGCAACCAGAATCCTCTTGTCCATGTGTACCGCTATGTGACCGAAGGAACCTTTGACGCATACCTCTGGCAGACGGTGGAGAATAAGCAAAAATTCATCAGTCAGATCATGACTTCTAAATCGCCGGTGCGTTCCTGCGATGATGTGGACGAAACGGCGCTTTCCTTTGCCGAGATCAAAGCCCTGTGCGCCGGAGATCCCCGCATCAAGGAGCGTATGGATTTGGATGTGGAGGTATCCCGCCTGAAGCTGATGAAAGCCGACCACCAGAGCAAGCAATATCGTCTGGAGGACCAGCTGCTCAAATACTTCCCGGAGGAGATTGAAAAGCACAAAGGCTTTATCAAGGGCTTTGAATCCGATCTGGAGGTTTTGG
>ENA-OZKM01000198-OZKM01000198.1-human-gut-metagenome-genome-assembly--contig:-NODE-198-length-18179-cov-7.687983_pt1 | contig 18179 bp, 20 predicted proteins | sample MGYA00244822_ERZ653755 | MGnify/ENA primary metagenome ERZ653755 (study PRJEB26926, sample SAMN06165342) | human gut metagenome | biome: ENVO:00009003; feature: ENVO:2100002; material: ENVO:00002003...
ACGAGATCCTGAGATGTCTCGTGGGCTCGGAGATGTGTATAAGAGACAGTAAGTGTACTGACCGGCAATAGGCAACGGCACTATGACATCTACATATTTTTTCATACCGCAAAATTACAAAAAAGGAGACACTCAGTAAAGAATGCCTCCTTTTTATCTTTTATTAAATGAACTTGCTTAGAACAGATACGCAAGTGATACTTGCCAGGTATTGTTCTTAATCTTAATGACTTCTTCATTCGTGGTCTCGATAGTAGCCGTATGACTTAAAGCAAAGTTATAATTTACGCCTATCTGTATATGACGAATCAACTTCACACCCGCACCTACATTGAAAGTTGTATTATTCTTCTTCAACTCATAATCCATAAAGCCTTTTTTATTACCGATATTAAAGCCAAACTGCGGGCCGGCAGCAATATAAGCCCCAAACATACTTCCCAATCCAAATGACCATTTCAAATTCACAGGAATTTCAAACGTTTTCAGTTTAGCATCTGTATCATATCCTTTGGCAGCCAAATCTGTTTGTGAATACAAAGCAGCGATGTCAGCTCCCACCCCGATGATAGGCAATGTGAACTCAGCCATAGGGCCAATAAACCAACCGGTCTGGTTATCACCTTTCAAGGCATCCTTTGAAAAGCTTGCTTTTGACAGGTTCAAACCACCCTTCACACCGAAGTGTAACTGAGCTTGAACAGGAGCAGCCATCATCAAACATACAGCTACCATAAATACACTAATAATCTTTTTCATGTTCGTCTATTTTTAGTTTACATTGCAAAGATAAGGATAAAAAATGAGAATCAGTAATCAGGATAGAAACAAAGTAAATAAGCACAGGGCAGAAACATAGAAAGGTTAAGCTGTTCCTTGCCGACAGCTAAGGCATTTTAATCCGTGGATTATTACGTTCTACCGCAATGGGACATACGTCCTGCCACAGTGGGACGTACGTCCTGCTGTAATGGGACGTATGTTCTGCTGTAATGGGACGTAATAATCGACCTTATAAAATGGCTTAGTCCAAAGAAAGGAAAACCTTAACCCGACCGGGAAAATGACTTAAGAGTTCCCGCCGTTCTACAGATATCATGGAGAGCCGATGTAGGATAAACAATAACAAAAGGGGCCATCCACTTTTTGGACAGCCCCTTCATCACACCACCCCGGTGGTGCTTAATACTCTTCTTCGTTAAAGAAGAAATCTTCTTTGCTCGGATAATCCGGCCAAATATCCTCTATACTTTCATAGATTTCGCCTTCATCCTCCATCTCCTGCAAGTTTTCGATTACTTCCAACGGAGCACCCGAACGCATTGCATAGTCAATCAACTCATCCTTTGTAGCAGGCCAGGGAGCATCTTCCAACTTCGAGGCCAATTCTAATGTCCAGTACATAGTTTTCTTATTTTTTAAGTAAATACTTTTCTTTCGTTCTCTAATTAGCCGCAAAAGTATAATAAATTATTTCATTTGCAACTTTTATCCCAAAAAATTTCTTCCTTTTTTGCAAGATAGTTCAACTTCCGTGCCAAAATGAATAGATAATCCGACAATCTATTGACAAAAGCTGTAACACGAGCCTCTATCTCACATTCTCCCGCCAATGCCAATATACGACGCTCAGCCCTCCGACACACCGTACGGCATATATGACAAACAGCAGCCCCACGCGCTCCTCCCGGCAGAATAAAGGCATGAAGAGGAGTAAGTGCATTGTCTATTTCATCGATAGCTTGTTCCAACAATGTAATATCTTTGTCATTTATACGGCTCTCCATGCGCAATTCAGTCTGGCTCTGATCGGTTGCCAAATAGGAACCAACGGAAAACAACTTATTCTGTACATGGGCCACCAACCTTTTATCGGCCTCTTCTGTCAAATATGTTTGCAAAAGACCCAGATAGGAATTCAATTCATCGACTGTTCCATAAGCTTCCAAGCGTATGTGAGTCTTGGGCACACGAACTCCTCCTACCAATGAGGTGGTGCCCTTATCGCCTGTCTTCGTGTATATCATACTTTTTTTCATGGTCATATTTATAAAAAGTTGACTATATAATGCTGTTTATAACGATTCTTATTAAAAAATACCAGACCAATATCATATAAATCAAAAGTAATACCGACTCGTTCGTCAGCAACCACCTCTTTCCACCATTTGCGCTTCTCTTGTGATTCGTAAATTCCTCCGATGATAAACCAACTGTCGGGCTGCACATAAGGCAACGCCTCTTCAAACACCTCTTGATAGAAAGGAGTATGTGCAATGTGCAGACAATCAACGCTTTTCAGTTCTTCCAACTTTTTGGTCAGTTGCAGCAACGTTTTATCCCGGTCTCTTCCCTTCAGCGTAACAGAGTCCATAGTGCGGCAAGCCGCACGCATATAACTGATGGATGCTCCATTACCAATCCCCACTTCTATCAATGATTTCGGTCTGAAATAATTAACCAATCTGAACAGCAAACGGTTCACTTTGCGCCGATAGTGAGGCAGATAATTTGAAAAGCCCCTTTTCTTCAATGTCCGGTATGCATAGTAAGGAGATCTCTCATAAATAATGGAAGTTATCAAAAAAAAATCGGACGGGGAGTGCACGCCGTAACCACAACGATGACGGAAGCGTTTACACCATATCCATAGTCTGCAAAGAAAAAACATATTATTTCTAGGTTGTTAAGTTACACAAAGATAAAAGATTGAAGAACAATATCGAAATAAAACGCTACTTTTGTTGCCTATTAGCTTATTTTATCAGAAAAGAATTATGAAACACACTATCTCTCTTTTTATATGGACAGTATGTATTCTGCTACTGCCATTAGAGTTCATCCATGCAGAAAACAATCCTACCGAGCTGCTAAAAAAGCTCCAAAGTCTTCCGGGAATTACCGACATTAAGCCGCTCGAAAGCAATGCATATCCCGAAAAATATGTTTTGTTCATCGAGCAATTGCTCGATCCTAAACACCCGGAAGCCGGTAGTTTCAAACAACGAATCATCTTAGGTCATATTGGTTTTGACCGTCCTACTATCTTGGTAACCGAAGGATATGCCGCCACTTATGCGTTAGCACCACGATATCAGGAAGAGCTCTCCAAACGATTAAACGCCAATCTGGTATTTGTGGAATACCGTTATTTTGATGCATCCATGCCTGACCCTTGCAACTGGGATTACCTGACTGTAGAAAACTCCCTGTATGACTTACATCACGTCACCACCACCTTTAAGCAACTTTATCCTCAAAAATGGATTTCGACAGGAATCAGTAAAGGAGGGCAAACCACCATGTTCTATCGTGCCTACTTCCCTGACGATGTTGATTTCTCCGTTCCTTATGTAGCTCCCCTCAACAAATCACTGGAAGACGGGCGCCATGAACCTTTCATTGCCGAAACAGTCTCCACAGCCCAAAATCGGGAAAAAGTAAAAGAATTCCAATTGGAAGTATTAAAAAGAAAGGCTGAGTTACTGCCTATGTTCGAGAGATATTGTTTAAACAAAGGATATACTTTCCGTGTACCCATTACAGAAATCTATGATTTCAATGTGCTGGAATATTCCTTCGCATTATGGCAATGGGGCACTTCCGTCACTAAGATACCTTCACCCAAAGCCGACAATCGAACTATCTTTAACCACTTCATCGCTATCTGTGAGCCTGATTATTTTTCGGAGCAATCCCCCTATCCTTCTTTTAATGTACAAGCAGCCAAGGAATTAGGGTATTATGGATATGACACCAAGCCTTTTGAAAAATATCTCACTATCAAAAGTAGCAAAAACTATATGTACCGGGTTATGCTTCCGGCCGATTTGCAGCACCTCAGTTTTGATGATACGCTCTATAAGAAAACGGTGAAATTCTTGAAGAAAAACGACCCGAAAATGATTTATATCTATGGAGGAGATGATCCATGGACTGCATCGGGCGTCACCTGGCTGGAAGAAAAAGAAAATATCAAGGTATATACATTACCCGGTGGCAGTCACCGCACACGTATCGGCAGCTTCGATAAAAAAACACAAGAAGAGATCATGACACTCATAAACCGGTGGTTAAAAGAGTAGACTTTCTTCATCGCCGGCTCCCGGCAAATATAACAATACCAAAGAATCCCATTTTACCGTCTTCTTGCATAGAGACAGCAAAATGGGATTCACTTCATATTATTAACACTCTAAAGTATAAAAGAAGGCACTTTCATTACAACGGCATATTGCCATGCTTTTTGGGAGGATTACTTTGGTTTTTGTTGTGACACATATCCAAAGCCTGAGCCAGTTTATATCTTGTATCGCGCGGCATAATTACTTCATCAATCAAACCGCGTTCGGCTGCACGGTAAGGGTTGGAGAACTTATTCTCATACTCCTTTATTATCTCCTGCTTCTCTTCGGGAGTCGATTTACGATACAGGATGTTTACTGCACCCTCGGCACCCATCACTGCAATTTCCGCCTGTGGATAAGCCAGATTCACATCAGCACCTGTCGGCTTGCTGGACATGACGATATAGGCTCCACCGTATGCCTTACGGGTAATCAGGGTTACTTTGGGAACTGTGGCCTCGGCGTATGCATACACGATTTTCGCACCGTGGCGAATAATGCCGTTGTGCTCCTGCACCGTACCGGGAAGAAAACCGGGAACATCCTCAAAAGTAATTAAAGGAATATTGAAACAGTCGCAGAAACGGATGAAGCGAGCAGCCTTGTCACTGGCGTCGATATCGAGCACACCGGCAAGGTAAGCGGGCTGGTTGGCAACGATACCCACCGAACGACCTCCCAAACGACCGAATCCCACTACCACGTTCTTGGCAAAATGAGGCATTACTTCGAAAAAGTACTGGTTGTCCAGCACCGGTTCGATAATATCTTTGATGTCGTAAGGCATATTGGGGTCTTCGGGAATAACGGTCTGAAGTGCTTCTACCTGGCGATGAATATCATCCGTACAGGGGGCAAGGGGAGCATCCTCCATATTGTTGGAAGGCAAGAAGCTCAACAACTCGCGAATACTCATCAGAGCTTCCTCTTCATTATTACACATAAAGTGAGTGACACCACTCTTGGAACTGTGAGTATAAGCGCCACCCAGTTCTTCTTTTCCTACCTCTTCATTGGTCACCGTCTTTACCACATCGGGACCGGTAATAAACATGTGGCTTTGCTCTTTCACCATAAAGATAAAGTCGGTCAGTGCCGGAGAGTAGCAGGCACCACCCGCACAAGGACCCAAGATGGCAGAAATCTGAGGAATAACACCCGAAGCGATGGTGTTCTGATAGAAGATAGATGCATAACCGGCAAGACTGTTCACACCTTCCTGAATACGGGCACCGCCCGAATCATTCAGTGCAATAACAGGCGCACCGTTCTTCAGGGCAAGTTCCTGCACCTTGACAATCTTGGCTGCATTGGTTTCACTCAGCGAACCACCGTGTGCGGTGAAGTCGTAAGCATACACAAAAACCAGGCGGCCGTCTATCTTTCCGTAACCTGTCACCATTCCATCTCCGGCAATCTGTTTTTTATCCATACCGAAATTGGTGCAACGGTGGTTCACCAACTTATCCAATTCATTGAACGTGCCTTTGTCAAGGAGCATTTCAATACGTTCGCGGGCAGTCATCTTGCCCTGTGCATGCTGCTTCTCTATCTTGTCCACACCGCCACCCAGCGATGCCTTTTTGTCCAGTTCCTCAAACCGGCTGTATATTTCTTCTCTTGTCATGGTTCTTTCAGTCTTCTTTTATGATATCCAATATTATCAACTCCTGATTGGCATTGACGGCATCGCCCTCCTGCACCAGAATATCCTTTACGACACAATCCGAACTTACTTTGTAGTTGCTCTGCATCTTCATGGCTTCCAGCACTACCACGATGTCTCCCGCACTAAGGCGGTCTCCCTTTTGAACGGGGATTTTAACGACCTTACCCGGCATGGGTGCAATAATCCGATCGTCTTGTTTCTCTTCTCCACCCTTCTTCATGCGCAAGTACTTGGTCTGCGTATCCACAATATCTACGTGATAAGAGCGATAAAACATATTCACGTCATAACTCTTACCACCTTCACCGCGAATCAACTCGGCATTAAACGAATTGCCATCGTGAAGAATGGAGCAACTTCCGTTCTCAGCCATCACAATATCCACATCGTATGGTTTTCCATCGATAAGGAACTGTACCTTATTACCCTCTTTGCTCACCAAAGTTACATCGGCGATGCGGTCTCCTATATGTATTTCCATATTTCTTTTCCGTTTGTTTAGATGCGTAATACTCCCTTCTGCAAACCGAACTCACGCCAACGGCTGATGGGACGACCGTCGGGCAACTGTGAACTCTTGTTTTCTTCCAGATTCATCAGATAATCGATGTAAGAGGCAATCATGGCAATATTCTCGATTTCTTCGTTGTTGCCATTACTGCGCAACAGCATACGGGAATTCTTCTCGATAAACAACGTATTATATTCGCCTTTTACAAAGTCGGGCGTATGCATGATACGTTTCAAATAACTGAGATTAGTCTTCAGTCCGGTAATTTTATATTCATAAAGCACTCGGCGCATACGCTCGATGGCATATTGACGGGTGGTGGCCCACACAATCAACTTACCGATCATGGGATCGTAATAAATAGGTATCTCATACCCTTCGTACACATAGCTGTCTATACGGACACCGATACCGTTTGGTTCAGTAAGCTGCTTGATAATACCCGGCGAAGGCATGAAATTGTTTTCCGTGTCCTCGGCACAGATACGGCATTCGATGGCGTGGCCGCGCTGAAACAGCTCTTCCTGTCTGAGATGCAACACCTCATCATTGGCAATACGGATTTGTTCCTTTACCAAGTCCACACCAACTACCTCCTCCGTAATAGGATGTTCCACCTGAAGGCGGGTATTCATTTCAAGGAAATAGAAGTTACGGTTCTTGTCCACCAGAAACTCAATGGTTCCTGCACCCGAATAGTTCACTGCCTTGGCTGCGGCAACTGCCTTTTCTCCCATCTCCTTACGAAGTTCGGGAGTAAGAAACGGTGAAGGACTTTCTTCCACTATTTTCTGGTTACGACGCTGAACAGAACATTCGCGGTCGAACAGATGAACTACATTGCCATGATTATCACCCAGAATTTGAAATTCGATATGGTGAGGTTCTTCCACAAACTTCTCCAGATAAACAGTATCATCTCCAAAAGACGACATGGATTCCGAACGGGCAGTATTATAAGCTTCCACTACCTCATTTTCATTATGAATAAGACGCATACCCTTTCCGCCGCCGCCCATTGAAGCCTTCAACATCACAGGATAACCAATCTCATTGCAAATGCGGACTGCTTCCTCAGCACTCTGTAACGGCTGTTCCGTTCCGGGAACGACTGGTACACCGGCTGCAATCATACGTTTACGGGCAGCAATCTTATCGCCCATCGCCTCCATTGTCTCGGCAGCCGGACCGATAAAAATAATACCTTCTTCCTTACAACGGCGGGCAAAGTCTGCATTCTCGGATAAGAAGCCATAGCCGGGATGAATGGCATCGGCATGATGCTGCTTGGCAGCTTTGATAATATTATCTATATTCAGATAACTATCCTTGGAAGCGGCAGGGCCTATCAGACAGGCTTCATCTGCATACATTACGTGCCGCGCTGTGCGGTCGGCTTCCGAAAAAACAGCCACAGTGCGAATGCCCATTTCCTTACAGGAACGCATTACACGTACGGCTATCTCGCCACGATTGGCGATTAGAACCTTTTGTATCATAATCCTTCTTTTTACCTAAAACGGTCGCAAAGTTAGCTTTTTTTTGCACAAAAACTAAAAAAGTGTGCTTAAATATTGCGCCAATACACGCGCATGATTCTGCTCCTGATTCTTCGAAGCATAAAGGAGTGTAACCTTTTCATAAGGTTTTATCCTATCAATGAACGTTTTAACAGCATGTGAGCGTTCCAGTTCCTTTTGGTACATATCAGCAAAGGCTCCCCATCTTTTTTCGACATCAGCATGAAACCATTTACGCAAATCATTGGAAGGAGTCAGTTCTTTTGCCCAATAATCGTATTTCAGATACTCCCGTTTCATACCTCTGGGCCAAAGACGGTCAACCAATACCCGATAACCGTCATTGGACGAAGGAGTCTCATATACCCTTTTAATATTAATTTGAGTCATAGTCAGTTTTTTTAGGTTTAATGGCTATAACCCTTTTTGGATAGAAATGTTCACTGATTATAAGATAAGTTCATAATCGCTGACATCAAGCCAACGCCCGAACTTCAGTCCAACCTCCTTAAAATGAGATACTTTTTGAAATCCCAGCTTAGTATGTAAAGAAGTACTGTCTTCATTCGGTTCCGTCAGACAAGCTATCAGTGCATGGTAACCCTCCCTCCGGCATTCTTCTATCAAACGCATCATGAGTTGGGTTCCCATACCTTTCCCCACACAATCGGGAAGAAGGTAAACAGTTGTCTCCAGCGTATGTCCGTAGGCCACACGCTGTTTCCAGGGATGAGCATAACAATACCCCACAACTTTTCCGTCTGATTCACAAACAAAATAAGGATAATGAGCCGAAATCCCGGCTATCCGACCACGCATATCCTCTTCGCGCACAGGCTCAATATCAAATGTAACCACACTATGTATTACATACTCATTATAAATAGCCGCAATCGCTTTAGCATCTTGTAATTCTACCCTTCTAATCATAACGGTATTTATTTAAAAACACAGGCAAGATATAAAAAAAAAGCTATCTTTGCAAACAGAAAACAATATTAAGAATGAAGATTCTCTGGATAGACCTCAACTGTTCGTATGCTCACTCTTCACTGGCACTCCCTGCCTTGCATGCACAAATGGCTTCGGACACCTCTGTGGAATGGGATATAGTATCCGCTACCATCAATGAAAATGTAGGGATGATTGTCGATGAAATCTATCGCCGCCGGCCCGACATACTTGCAGCCACCGCCTGGCTGTTCAATCACGAACAACTGATGCATATCACTTCCCGCGTAAAGGCATTACTGCCGGATGCCTGTCTCATTTTGGGCGGTCCCGAGTTTTTGGGAGATAATGAAGAGTTTCTGCGTAAGAATCCTTTTGTCGACTGTGTATTCAGAGGAGAGGGAGAAGAAGCGTTTCCGCAATGGCTGGCATGCCGGAAACAGCCTGAGAAGTGGAACACCATTCCGGGGCTCTGCTATCTGACCGCCGAAAAAGAATATAAAGACAACGGTTTAGCCCGCGTACTGAACTTTTCCGGCCTCGTTCCTCCCGAAGAAAGCCGTTTCTTTAATTGGAGCAAACCTTTTGTCCAGTTGGAGACCACACGCGGTTGCTTCAATACTTGCGCCTTTTGCGTAAGCGGAGGAGAAAAACCGGTGCGCACACTGTCCATCGAAAGCATACGCCACAGACTGCAAATCATTCACAGCCACGGCATCAAGAATGTACGTGTGCTCGACCGCACCTTCAACTATAATCCGCGCCGCGCCAAAGAACTTCTCCGACTTTTTCTGGAGTTCTCACCCGACATCTGCTTCCATCTGGAAATTCATCCCGCCCTGTTGTCTGAAGAGCTAAAAAAAGAATTGCGACAATTACCGGCAGGACTCCTTCATCTGGAAGCCGGTATTCAAAGTCTGCGTGAACCCGTTTTAGAGAAAAGCCAAAGAATAGGCAAACTCTCCGATGCATTGGAAGGATTGAAATTCCTGTGCTCACTATCCAATATGGAAACCCATGCCGACCTGATTGCCGGACTCCCGCTTTATCGCTTGGATGAAATATTTGAAGACATATATACCCTTGCGGGGTACCGCGCCGGAGAAATCCAATTGGAATCTCTTAAGCTATTGCCCGGAACAGAGATGCGCCACCGGGCAGACGAATTAGGTATCCGCTACTCTCCCCTTCCGCCTTATGAAGTATTGCAAACCGGAGAAATCAGTGTAGGCGAACTGCAAACAGCACGCAGACTGTCCCGCTTGCTCGATGCCTTCTATAATACTCCCGCGTGGCAGGAACTGACACGGGAACTCATACTGAACGACAGGCGTTTTCTATATAGATTTCTGGCTTATCTGACAGAAGCCAATCTCATTGACCAACCCATGAGTCTGGAGAGACGCGGATTAGTTCTATATGAATATTGCAAACAATATTATCCCGACTATCGGACACAAGCCTCCATAGCATGGATAGAAGCAGGCATGTCACTCAAGAAACTTCCGGCAGAACACGTGAAAACCAAGCGGCAAATTCCACCCGAACATTGGGAAGTGATCTATGGCAACTATAAACCCGAACTACGCCTCTGCTTCCTGCCTGTAAGCACCGACACGGAACATGGTTATTGGTTCGGTTTCGAATCGGAGATACAAAAAATAGCACCGGTCTTCAAAGCGCGGACCTAAAGCAGGCTACACCTTATTATATATAGACATAAAACCGACTTATTTATGACTCAAATCATCGAAATACTGGAATACAAGCCGGAATATCTGGAAGCCACCCGGAAATTCCTGACTCAACTGACTACCCGACCCATACAACTTACAGAAGAAGCCTTCAGGCATACACTCGCGTCAGCGAACAGCCATCTCTTCTTCCTGCTGGATGACAAAGCGGTGGCAGGAATGCTGACCGTCGGAATCTATCATTCCCCCACCGGCGGAAAAGCATGGATAGAAGATGTGGTGATAGACGAAGCTTATCGCGGAAAAGGACTCAGTAAGATGTTGGTGCGCCACGCCATCGATTTCGTGAAATCGCAAGGCATCCCCGCGCTGATGCTGACCTCCAACCCTAAACGGACAGCCGCCAACAAGCTGTATCAGACAATGGGATTTGAACAGAAAGAGACCAATGTATACAGAATGAATTGCTAATCTTAACACGATATAAACCAAGAAAGCATGAGAATCAGAAAAACAACCCTCAATGACCTGGAGCCGGTAATGGCCATGTATGACTATGCACGCAAGTTTATGCAAGAGCACGGCAATCCCAACCAATGGATAAACGGCTATCCCTCTGAGGAATACATCCGCCGCGAAATAGCCGACGGACACAGCTACATATGCGAGAATGAGCAGGGAGAGACGGTAGGAACCTTCTGTTTCATTGTCGGAGAAGACCCTACCTATGCGGTTATCGATAATGGCAAATGGCTGAATGATGCCCCATACGGTGTGATTCACCGCATGGCCTCCAACGGGAAAGAGAAAGGAATTGCAGACCAATGCATCCGATGGTGCTTTGAGCAGCATCACAACATACGCGTAGACACACATCATGACAACTATGTAATGCAAAACATCTTGAAGAAAAACGGTTTCGAGGAATGCGGAATTATCTATACACACAACGGCAGTCCACGTATCGCATACCAAAAAAACGTATAAAAAAACAATAAAACACACATTTAATACTATGAAAACATTTTATATTATATACTTGCTACTTGCCTGCCAAAGTATCATCACCGGTCTTTCAGCACAAACAGTCAGTGGGAAATTAGTAGATGAAAAAAACGAACCGATGCCATACGCCAATGTAGTACTGCTATCACTCCCCGACTCTGCCTTTGTCAGCGGAACAATAAGCGGAGACGACGGAACATTCAGCCTGAGTGCAACAGCACAACCTCAGATAGTACGCATTTCCTCTATCGGATACACCACCATATACAGACCGGTGAATCCTGCCGACATGGGGATTGTCCGACTGACAGCAGACACACACCAACTGGGTGAAGTAACCGTAAAAGCCGACTTACCCAAAATGCGTCTGAAAGGCGATGCGATGGTGACTACAGTTGCGGGCAGCGTATTGGAAAAGTCCGGTACAGGCAACGACCTGCTCGACAAGATACCGGGTATCTCGGCTGAAGAAGGAGCAGTGAATGTATTCGGAAGAGGAACAGCGGAAGTCTACATCAACGGAAGAAAAGTGAGAAGCAGCTCGGAGCTGGAACAACTCTCTTCGGACAACGTAAAGAGCGTGGAAGTGGTACGCAACCCGGGAGCACGCTACGACGCTTCCGTAAAAGCCGTTGTCCGTATCCTCACCAAAAAGGCACAAGGCGAAGGATTCGGTTTCGACAACCGGCTCGTGACTCGCAACCGCCGCACGTATGGCTGGACCATCTATGACCAGTTCAACTTCAACTACCGGAAAAACGGTTTCGACCTTTCCGGCACTTTATTCGGCGGCAAATTGCGAGGCGGGAACAACCAACAGATTGTCATTGACACCTATTTGGACAAGTTATGGCAACAAAAGATGGATGCCACATACGCCAAGACAAAACGCAGCAACATAGAAGGCACGCTCGCCATGAGCTATCAGTTCAATGAAAAACATTCGATGGGAATACGCTACAACATAGACCGTTACATGTCTACCCATGAAGACTGGCGGTATCTCACACAAGTGTTGTGCGACAACCAACCTTACGAGAACAGCTCCAGCCAAATGATTATCCACAACCCTTCCACCACTCACAACCTGAACTATTACTACAACGGACAGGCAGGCAACTGGAATATCGACTTCAACGCCGACGGCCTATGGAGCCCTACCAAAGAGATACAAAACACAACGGAAATCATTAACGAACACAATGAAAACCATATCAATACCCTGAACGAAAACAACAACACGCTTTATGCTGCCAAGTTGGTACTCTCACATCCTCTGTGGCAAGGGAACTTATCGTTCGGAGGTGAATACTCTCATACCAAGCGCACCAACCTTTATCTCAATCCGGAAGGTATCCTTGCCAATGACGACAGCGAGATAAAGGAAGGAGCCGCCTCCATGTTTGCAGACTACACCCGTTCCTTCGGCAACGTAAGCATACAGGCAGGCATCCGATACGAACACGTAGGCTTCGACTATTACGAGAAAGGCAAACACATAGATGTACAAAGCCGTAAGTTCGATAACATTTTCCCTTCGCTGAACATCAACTTCCCCATCGGAAAGACACAAGTGCAGCTCAGTTATGCAGGAGACATCACCCGCCCTTCTTATGACAACCTGCGGAATAGTACTTATTATGCCAACCGCTATACTTATCAGACAGGAAACCCTTTCCTAACTCCGACCATGACGCAAAACATATTACTGGCTGCCTCTTACCAATGGCTGAATGTCTCCGTGGGATACAGCCGCGTGAAAGACGACATGATACAGATATCAGAAAACTATTCGGAAGAGAATCCCACCATCTCGTTGATGAAAGTGGTAAACACCGAATCCTACGACCGCATGACGGCATCACTGACAGTGGCGCCCACCATCGGGCTGTGGAAACCGCAGTTCACGGCAGAGCTCTACAAGCAGTGGTTCTCCATCAAAACCCACAACGGCATAAAGTCACTGAACAACCCTGTCGGTACATTTGTCTGGCGCAACAACTTCTCGCTGCCTGCCGGTATACTGCTTGATATAAACGCCGTTTACACCACCTGCGGCCACAACCAGAACATATACCTGCAAAAAGATGCGTGCAATGTGTCGCTGGCTCTATACAAAGCATTCTTCAATAACCGGCTGAGCATGCAGCTGCAAGCCAACAACCTTTTGGAAACCGACGATGCGGACATATTGATATACAGCGGAATACGCACTATGAGCGATTATATAACCCAGTTCCGACAGGTAACTCTCACCTTGCGCTACAAATTCAACGCCGCAAAGAACAAGTATAAAGGAACAGGAGCCGGACAAAGCCAAAAGAACCGTATATAAACAACGGACATGGCTCCTTCCGGAAAGCAATAACATTATCGGTGTGACTGATATAAGACAAAGAAAGGAAATGCTCCCTTTCACCAATCCGATAAACAGCGGGAACCCTGTTACCAATGCAAACATTTGAATATTGTTTATATAATTGGTTATGAAACATTTTCTACCCATATTATTTATATTTTCTTTCAATCTTGTCAGCCCACTTTTAGCACAAGACAAGAAGTGTGCAAATATGTCTGCTTTATTAGAGAACAAAATATGGAAAGTGCAACTTCCTAAAGACAAACAATATGCAATGGAAATGGAATTTCGTAGTGCCGGATGGAGAACTACATTTCTATATGATGAAAAACAAACCAAAACATTCTATTCCTATTCTTTGCATGGAGATACAATCAAAGTTTTTGAATCGGGTAAAAATTATATCATTCAAGAACTTACAGATAGTACTCTGACATTCCTTTATCTACCGGAAAGTTTGACAATCGGAGTTACGCCTGTCAGATGTACAACAGATAACAGTATTCAAGGGCAACGAGAGAACGAAGAACGTTTGGATAGTATTTGGCGCAAAGAAGATATTTGGAACAAGGGTACTGCTCCTATCAATAAAACTCAGGCTATCAAAGAATATCCCCGATGGGCTGTATGGGATTATGACTTGGAAAAGTATTTCGTTTCTCAAATGAAATACCCCAAAGAGTTACTGAAAAAGAATGTGGCAGGTCATTCTGTTGTGATGTTTTCCATCGACACACTGGGTTTACCTCGTGAAATCAATATTCTGACTACTATCCATAAAGAGTTTGACAAAGAAATAATTAGATTAACAAAAGAACTTCCACACTGTCTGCCTTGCAGGGATAAGAACGGTAAACGAATAGAATGCTTCCATACAGTATATGTACCATTCTTACCACAACATTATAGAGATAGAGTAAAAGCAGACAGCATTGCAAAGGAAGAATTGAAACAAAGTTTTGTGGAATGGGAAACTGTGTCTTATTTTGAAAAAGCAAATCCGTATGCAGTTACCAACTACATCAATGAACGCCTAACATACGACCCCAAGCTATTGAACGGCAAAAAAGAAGCCAAAGGGATTTATACGATACGAATTGATTCTTACGGAGAAATAATAAAGGTAGAAACCTTACGAAGTTGCGGCATACCAGAATGGGATAAGCAAGTATTGCAAATCATAAAAGGTATGCCACGGTGGACTCCTACCATCAATTATTACGGGAAAGGTGAATATCACAACTCCGTTTGGACTGTACCTGTTTTATTTAAAAATGATAATCGGTAAATCCTTGAATGAACATCGTGATTATAATTGAATTATCAAAACAGAAATTAAATTTAAACTAAAAAATGGGAACATTAGGCTGTATAAATGATATGCTACAACGGGACAAAGAGAACCGTGAGCTTCGCAAATTGAATAAAGAAAGGATGAAAGAACATCATAAATACCTCGTAAACAAGGGAAAAAATATTAATTTATCCAACATTTCCATTGAAACGATAGAGGAAATCCGTAAAAATACCATAGCAAAAGAACAGTCAGACCAAATTTATCTATTCAAGGCATATATAATTTTTGCAATATGCCTTTTAGGATTATTTTTATTGGGCATACTTTGTTATAAATTATTCTTCTGAATACCTAACGACATGCTGTCCGAAGAAAAATAAATGAATTTGAAAAGCCGGGCGATAAACATGATTCATCACTCCGGCTTTACTCCGCTTATGGCTTACCCAGTTTATCGGCTTCCTTTCTCAACAGCTCGGCTTGTTCATTGAGTAACCTTGCACGCTCCAACGCTTCCGCCTGCTTCCTGCTGCGATACTCAAAATCTATCACAGAATCGGTTAGACTTTGGATAAAACCGTTATCTCTCTGCCAATTGAATTTGGTTTCCAGTATATCAAAGACTTCTCCGTCTGCCTGTCCTTGCATCAGCAAATAGCGGTATTTTATATCGTTGTCCTGCAACTGCTGCATACGTGTAACCAAACGGACGTTCAAGAATATGGAAGCGGAACAAATAACCAGCACTGCCGAAAAAACAAACAATCCCGGACGAACCCAAGAAGTAACCTTGTTGTAAATCCGTTGATAGAACGGTAAGGACGTAGCTTCCTCTTTATCCGTCCTGCAAGAACCCAAAGTATCAATCATTACCTTGAAACAACGGTAGGTTTCCAATGTTATTTTCTTGGTGTCCTCTATGTTCTTCTGCTGACCTTGCATCCTGCTCCTTATGTCGTCAAGCTGACTTTGGATAACCTGCAACTTCTCTTCGGGAACAGCCGAATTACTGTGCAGTTCCGACAATGCCTGTTCGATTGTTCCCAGCCGTTCGAGAGTTTCCTCCCGGCTGGCTGGCGTTACCTGTGCTTCCAGCTTCTCTTTCAGTTCCGTAACCATAGAGAGAAGCCCCTCTAAAATCAAATTATCTTCCATGTCTTTACAATTTAAGTTGTTTTTTCTTTTTCTTCTTCTTTCTCAAATTAAAATTAGGTTCTTCATCCACTGGGGGAGAAGAAGCGGAAAACAGACCGAGCGAACCAGTTATCAACGGACTGTCAGCCTTGCCCGGTGCAGGTGCTTGCTCCCGAACGGGTGCGAAAGTTGTTTGCCGTTGGCTTTCGGCAACATTCATTCCTGCATCCCCGAAACATTTATCCAGTTTGGAAAAACTGAAACTGCGGTCTATCTCCGAACCCTTGAACGTGTATTCGCCTTTGGAAAAGGATATGCCCTGTATCTCATCGGTCTGTCCCTTTCGTTTGAACCGGACGGTGATACCCCTTTCCGCTAACCGCTGCTGTAACTGCTGCCAGTTACGGGATTTACCGATTTCATTCTTCACAGCCGTGTAAATCTCGTATTTCGACTTGTCCGGCTCTTTCAATCGGTGCTGCTTCACCTGCTCTTTCCCCTTGGCGAAATAAAGCCCGTGTTTGGCTTTCAGCTTCTTGCATACCTGTTCGTTACGGTACATGTCGTTCCTGTCCGAAATGGTCTTGCCGTTGTTGTCAATACGGTTGAATACGATATGCACATGTGGGTGTTCCCGGTCTTGGTGGCGCACGATGATATACTGCGTATCGGTGATTTTCATTTCACGCATATACTCCTGCGCAAGCTGTATCATCTTCCCGTCTGTCAATTTGAGTGCATCCACTGCCGAATAGCTTAACGCAATGTGTCCGACAGGCTTCTTCAAATCGGGATTCATCCCGGTCTGCATACAGAAGCTGCGGATTATATCGCCCCGGCTTTCAGTCAGAACCCCGTCCGCATGAAGCAAAACCGCCTGCTCCTTGCCCAACACATAGTTCACACAGCCCTTAAAACCGCTTCCCTTTTTTATTTTTCCAATCATCCGACAAATGGTTTATGATTTCAACAATCCTATCTTTGAGCTTCAAAAGTTCCACCGCCACCAGTGCGAAACCTCCGGCATTTGCCCGGTGCGCCAGCTGGTTGATATTGTTGGCTTCCCCTGCCAGCTTACGGATGGTGTCCGCATCCTGCCTGTTCAGCCGGGGTATAACCTCTGCCGAAACAACCGCCTGCCGGACATACTCACTGATACGCAACCCGGCTTCCCCGGCTCGCTTTCTGATGGCGTAATACTGCAACTCGGTCAGTTTCGTACTGACTACTTTTTTCTGCTTGTCCGTCCGTTTTTTTGCCGGACGACCGCCCAGCTTGTCCTGTATCTTCTTCATGTCTTTTTACTTTTAGGTGGTATATTAGAAATTGCGACCAACGGGAGCGATTTCCTTTGCGGTGAGCAAAGCAAGGTGGTTTCGGTATACCGAAACATAACCTTGCTCTCCAAATAAACCGCCAGCCGTTGATAGTCCTGCCGGATTAAATGTCCCTGCCTCTCTTTTGTCTTGGGGCGGCACGTTGTCCGGTTTCCTGCTTCGTTTCCTGCACTTGGCTGGCTGCGTTTTTCTGTTCCTGCTTCCTGCCGCACAGGTAATCGTTCAAGTCCGAATAGCCCCTATAATTGTGCGAGAAGTCACGCACATGGTAGGAGTATTCCAATTCGATAGCCCGTGTCGCTTCAAACCCCGCCTTGTCATTATCAAGCAAACAGTGGATGCGCTCATACGGGGACATCACGTCAAGGGCTTTCGACACATTAGCGGTAGAGTTAAGAATGACATAATCCTGCCTGTCAAGGTCGGGCATGGCCGGACAGTTCCTCATGCGGAGCGTAAGGAAAGAGAGGTAGTCCATGAAACCCTCGAACACCAAACATTTCTCCCTCGGCTCTCCCTGCTGCTGTATGTCTGTCTCTTATACACATCTGACGCTGCCGACGAAGAGGATAGTG